>Ga0208506_1000198_pt1 | contig 23589 bp, 23 predicted proteins | sample CryBogCBH29Jul08_FD_184616 | JGI IMG/M metagenome (GOLD analysis project Ga0208506, IMG submission 184616) | Freshwater microbial communities from Crystal Bog, Wisconsin, USA - CBH29Jul08 (SPAdes) | ecosystem: Environmental > Aquatic > Freshwater > Lake | place: Crystal Bog, Wisconsin, USA... | reverse complement strand
CCATAAAACCTTGGCCGCTGACAGGTCAGGATTTGCGATTCAGCGGATTCCGCACTGTTATTTTTCCGCTCCTTTCGGGTGTCTTCAACAAAATAAACGTGGCTAACCAGTCTGCGGGTTCCGCAAAACAAAAACATTTTTTATCTCTGTAAAAGTTGGTACTTTCAAACAATATCCATAACTTTAAACCGTTTATTTGTTAATTAGTGAGGGAATTTATTTTAGAATTGTCTCTACCCGTTTTTAGGGTCCGGGGTTCACAGTGACACAGGTCGTTTTTATAACTAATTAATTGAGAACGACCGTGGATTTATTATAAAAATCAAAAAAATGGACTGACATGAAAAAAGCATTTGTTTTTATTTCCATTATCGGGTTGGTAGCTGTAGCAATATCGTGCCACAAATCTCCGGCTATTTCTACTGCCAAGGTTTACCTGGATTTGCCAACCGTGCCCTATGCCTATTTCGATACTTCCTCAGGATTTTTCAATGGGAACTTAAACCACAAGGCAACCCTGGGAAGGGTGTTGTTTTACGACGGTCATCTATCATTAAACAATACAACCTCCTGCGGTTCGTGCCATAAACAGGCCTACAACTTTGCCGACAATGTGCCCTTAAGCACAGGTTTTGATGGCAGACTCACTAAACGAAACTCATTGGGCTTGCTAAACCTGCAGGGGCCAAACAGAGTGATTTTTTTTAACGATGAGGAATTATCTAAGGTAGGACCGCCACTGTTTTGGGATGGCCGGGAAAATATCCTTGAAAACCTGATCGACAGGCCAATAACGAATCACGTAGAAATGGGCATAGTAAACACCAACGACTTGCCGGCCAAGTTGGCAGTGCAATCCATTTATCCCCCATTGTTTTACAATGCCTATGGCGATAGCAATATCACATCTGCAAGAATATCTGAATGTATTGCCGTCTTCATCGCATCTATTCGCTCCGATAGCTCCAGATTTGCCCAATACACAGCCGGTAACACAGGGGTTCTTAACGAACTTGAGATTTACGGCTTGAACCTGTTTACCTCTACCTACAATTGCGCCAGTTGTCATCAGCCCCGTTCATCCTACAATCCTGTGTCCAGCTTCCACGATATAGGTCTTGACCAGAATTATAAGGATCTGGGCATGGGTGGAGTAAGCCTTAATTCGGCAGATCAGGGTAAGTTTATTGCACCTAATTTAGCGAATGTTGCACTGACAGCTCCATACATGCATGACGGCAGATATAAGACTCTTGACGAAGTTTTGGAACATTACAGTCACACAATAATGAACAGCCCTAATCTGGACACCCTACTTAAAGCCGGCAGTGTGGCAAAATCGATGAATATTCCTCAACAGGACAAAGTGGCCCTTATTGCCTTTCTTAATACGCTCACTGACTATAAAACAATTCTTGATCCTAAATTTTCAAATCCATTCAAAACAAAGTAATTATTTCTTATGCTTAATAAATGTGTTCTTTTCTTCCTGGCGCTTTCATTGAGCGCCAATGCGAAAGCTCAGACATCCGAACAGCCATCATTGACCACCGATAGGAAATTCGACCACTTCGTAGGCGTGCAGGTAAATGATCTCATCAGGCAGGTCTTTAATTTCAACAATACGACTCAAAATACAAATAATAATCCGTATTTACTGACCTATCATATAAATAAGCGCAAAAGCGGATGGGGTCTGAGAATTGGTTTGGGCTATAACTATAATACCTCAACATCAGACGATGGTATTAACAATACCGTGACCGACATCAACAATTTTCATTTGCGTATCGGGGTAGAAAAGGCATTTCAACTTGCCGGAAAATGGAGCGCCGGCGTGGGTATAGATGGGCTTTACAACTCCAACAATGATGATACCAAAGCAACAACCACGAGTTTTGATACCATAGTTACCGAAACCAAGGATGTGATTTCCAGCTATGGAGCAGGCGCCATGGGATGGTTGAGATATAGTTTTACAAAAAACATTTTAATAGGTACGGAAGCGAGTTTTTACTACACAAAAGGCGACGAAAAAGTAACCGTTACAACCGCCGATCATAACCTCTTCAATCCGACATCAAATAGTACTACCAGCAAAAACAAACTAGGCAACGGAAACATAAATTTGCCGGTTGTATTTTATATAATAATAAAGTTTCAAGGCAAATAGATCAACTATTGGCAGTTATAAACAATTTTCGTTTCAGTTAGTTGGCCCTTGGGTATTTTGCCTATGAAGGTAATGTTCCCAAAGCTATCAAAATTATAAGAATAGGTAGTATCTGTAGGTGAACTGTAATAGTAAGAAGTATCGTTCGTTGAAGTTATCAAATGTTTTGAATTGTAAATCTCCATTCCGTAATTAACGTAATCGTTGATGCGTGCAGTAGTGTTGCCTAATTTATAAAGTTGGCTGGAGTAGTTGTACGCATTTTTTTGGTTGTAATAGTAATCGTAGGGAAAATAGACTCTTTCTTTTGTTATGTCCCCATTCGACCATTTAAGAGTATCTGTGTAGTTATAATAATTGTCTGTATAGCTTTTGTTGGAATGAAAAAATACATAACCCGAATCATCATATAAAAATTGCTCATACGACGGTCCGCTGCCATTGCTTATATGCCCAATATGTATCACCCGCTTCTGGTCATCAAGCACAATTGTGTCTTTACTGAATGTCATTGTATCGCCTGGCAAAAGCCTTCTGGCTATTATGAGATTGTTTGAATAAGCGAAAACAATGTCGTATATATTGGAATGGCTTTCGACGACGCTGATTTTGGAAACGGTGCCAGAACTATTATAGCTAAAATAATACTGCAAATAATAGGACGTGTCTGTGCCATATTGCATGATGCCAGCCACCTTGCAGGTTACTGCATTACCCGAGCTATTATTGTTTTTGCTTTTATGGCATGAGCATAGCGACAGCCCCATAGTGAGCAATGCTAAAGTATACAGCCCGACCTTGTTAGATTTCTGTTTCATGATTGAGTTGTCAAATATAATTAAAACGGTTGGTTTTAAAAAATATTACAGGTCTGTTAGGGTATTATTATGCCAATACCCGTCCATCGATTCATTCGATCATTTTTTGATCAATAGCACTTTTCATCATGATCGGTTTTGATTTCGCATTGTATATCTGACTTTCCATTAGCTTCACATAGGGATGGTAATGATTATTTCATCCCAATCCGAAATCAAAAATTTTACGTCTAAATAACTATTGACTCCGTTAAAAAAGCGACAATATTAGTGCTTCAGAACTCAGAAATTCTTTCGCTGCCCAAAATAACCACAGACGTTTGTGTTGAACTAACTATTTGCTGTAAAAATCTAATACAATGTTGCAGATTTTTGTAATCTCCTCATCCTGCAGTTCATAAAACATAGGCAGTCTCAAAAGGCAATCTGTATAGTGATCAGATACAGTGAGAGGCAACCCCTGATATTTGTTCTCATAATAGGGACTCTTATGGAGGCTCAAATAGTGATAAACAGGGTATGCCTGATTAGCCCTGAAAACTCGGATTAACTCTGAACGCTCCTCAAAGCTATTGCAAATTATGTAAAACATATGAGCATTGTTTGTGGCATAGTCCGGTATGAAGGGCAGCCGGATTTTTCCGCTAAGCGGTGACAAACTTTCCCAATATTGGTTCCAGATCGAAATACGCTTCTTTTGAATATCCTCCAGGTTTTCGAGCTGAGCATACAGAAACGCGGCAATAATATCAGATGGCAAATAGGAGCTGCCAATATCACACCAGCCGTATTTATCAATTTCACCTCTGAAAAATTTACTCCTGTTTGTCCCTTTTTCCCTTATTATTTCAGCACGCTCGTTGAATTGACTATCGCTGATAACGAGCATTCCGCCTTCGCCGGACTGGATATTTTTGGTTTCATGAAACGAAAATGCTGCAAGATGGCCAATGGACCCCAGTGGGCGTTTTAGTCCGTCTGCGCCGGTATAGTAACTGTCGATAGCCTGCGCAGCATCTTCGACCACATACAGATTATACTTTTTCGCCAGGCCCATAATTTTGTCCATATCACAAGCCACACCACCGTAATGTACCGGAACAATGGCCTTTGTCTTAGGTGTGATCAACGACTCAATTTTGTCTTCATCCATACCGGGATGATCCGGCCTGCTATCACAAAAGATAATATTGGCACCTCTCAATACGAATGCAGTGGCAGTAGACACAAAGGTATATGAAGGCATAATCACCTCATCTCCGGGTTCTATCCTCGTAAGAATAGATGCCATTTCCAGAGCATCTGTGCAGGAACTCGTCAACAGGCATTTTTGAAAACCAAATTTCTTTTCAAATAATTCATGACATTTTTTTGTAAACATTCCATCGCCTGAAATCTTACCGGACAAAACAGCCTGATAAATATAATGTACTTCTTTCCCTGTAAGATAGGGTTTGTTAAATGGAATCATGTTCATGAGAAAATATTTTAAACCTAACCAATAGCAATGGACAGAGTGGAATTTTTCATTTTATATTGATCCAATCCGGTCAATGAAATAAAGTCTTATTTTTACCCGCAAATTTAATCACTAGTTCATCAACAGCAAAATAGATTTGCGTGTTGCTATGTAAAGCCGAGTCAAACACTGGCAAAAAATGATGAGATATTTTATTGAGGATATATTTGGAATATTAAACAATTCATTTAACCGGCCTTTGTTTTGAGTTTGTAGCGCAATTTTATGGCAATACATAGTGAATAATAGTTTTATTTTTTATGAAAAACGGCAAGATTATTTTATTGATTTCAGGTTTGGTATACGTTTTCTACCATTTGAGTACTTTGAAATTTGCACCCCTGCCCTGGTTTGATGAGGTATGTTTTGCCAGTATGACCCTCGATTTTTTGCATCACCATACATTTTTTGATACAAGCAGAAGCATAAGTTTGCCCGATCAGATATTGGCCTACGGGCCTGTATATTTTGTTTTTCAGAGCTGGATCGTTGGGTTTTTGGGGTTCAATATGTTCTCCTTTCGTATTTTGAATATGTTGTGTGGTTTCGTGGATCTGTACCTGCTTTTTAATTTGTTCAGGCAGTTCAAAATTAAAGATAAGGTGGTCTATCTGGCCATTGCACTGATTGCACTTGACCCCAGTTTCAACATGGATTTGCATTCCGGCCGTATGGAGTTTGTTGCACTGCTCTTCGTTTTATTATCATTTACTATGTTCTTATCTATTTCCCTTTCTCCGGGTGGAACGATAGGGCGATCGGTTTTGTCGGGAGTTTTTTTAGCTCTTGCCTTGCTCACAACACCAAGAGTCATTTTCCTCTCATCTTTCTATATATTCCACTTTATTTATGATTTTTTTAATCGCGGAAAAGGCAAATACTCTTTCATCCTGAAATATGTTATCATCTTTTTTGTCGTTTTCGCCATGTATCTGGTTTGGATGTTCTATGCTTTTGGCGGCCCCACCGGATACTACCATTACTATGTAGATTCGCCGCTTTTGATGAAACATGTTGGGTATCATGACGATTCTACTCAATTTAATTTTAAGCGGTATTATTTGTATCTGAACATCTACATACTAACATTGCTTGGATTGCTGGTATGGAAAAAACAATGGAAAGATATAGTGCAAATTATTTTGTTTTGTTTGCCACCCATTGTGTTTTTCATTATAATAGTGAATAGCGCCTCCGATTTTTACAATGCGCTAATCATTCCTTTCAAGGCAACATTGATCGCTGTGATCAGCAATACCGAAGGCATAAAAAGCAGAATTCTGAAGTATGCAAACGTTTTGATACTTGTATTTTTTGGAGGCATTTTTGTTTTCAAGAGTGCCGGTATTTTTGCTGATCTCGAATACAGAAACCCTACCTATTTTGAAAGTAAAATCTGCCACTATTTGACACCAAAGACCCCGGTTTTTGCAGACTACCAATATTTTTATATGGTGGCAAACACCAATGGTGATTACGAGGCCGTTGCAAACAACGGCACATTATCAGATCAGGTAGATTTCCTTAGGAAAAACAAAGTCCCAGTCATCATCCTGAATAAATATACGGTAGCACAACATGCGTACCCGCAGGCTTATGTAGATAGCAATTATGTAATGGTAGACCAGGTTGAGAAAAAAGGTAGCAGTCCGTTATCCCGGCTGTTCAAACTGTTGCCGGCACACGTCAATGACGACTACGCCTGCTGCATTTTCCAACTAAAATCGACGGCTGTAATACAACACTGATGGATAATTGCCGCACATCCTTAAATCTCACTTTGAATAAAATGCCTCTGCTGTAATCACCTTGGTACAAACTTGCCTTTTTCCGGTAGCAGAAATTTCATAAAACTGATTTCACTGTCTGTAAGTCGTTTGTTATAGGTTCTGTCTGCTACATTAAAGTAACTTATATTTTCAGGGTCATTAATCTCATCTTCCGATGATATGATCTTAATATCTTGCGTGTCTCCGCCCCATTTAGCCAGGTATTGATGCATCAACTCCAGTTTATGCCCGATAGTAACGGGATTAAACTGATACCCGATTTTGTCTGATATAGATTTAGCCGGAGATCCGGCATATATCTCATTGTAGTTCATGTCTTTCGTAACTACAGCACCAGCCAAAGCCATGGACTTATCATGAGCAGTAATAGGTGTAATGGTACAATGTCCGGCAAACCAAACATCGTTTCCAACCAGTAAAGGAGAATCACTCAGAAATCTGCAACCCTCCAGCGTATCCCCATATTTGATATGCGACCATAAGTGAGTGCTGGCACCAACACAACAATTATTACCTATGGTAGTACCGCCAATTGAATCGATGATAACATATTGACCAACCCACACATTGTGGCCAACCTTGCATGGCTTATAACCATGAATATTGGTATGATGGTGTATTTTGGTATAATCTCCTATGTCAACATAATCGCAAATCACTTGTACATCAGCGCCAATATACGTGTTGTCTCCAATGTGTATGCGTCGGGCATTGCCATTCAAACCTCTGATTTTTGCAGATGGATCGATGATGACATTCTTTCCAAGATGAATTTCGTCCGCCTGTATATTATGCATACTAGATATTTATTTTGTGTTTTTCAAAATATAGTGGCCTTTGTTTTACGTTGTCGAATATCTTTGAGATATAAAGCCCAATAATGCCGTTTATCAGAATAATTAATCCTGAAAGAAAACATATGCAAACCACCAGACTTGCATAGCCGGGCACCTTGATGTTGCCCAGTATATAGCTGACCAGATAATAAACAGCAAGTATTATGGAAAGTATAGAAATAATAAAGCCGGCTTTGATGATCAATTTCAGTGGTTTGTCAGAATACGCCAATGCTATGTCGAGAGCAAGATTAATGAGTTTTTTCCAATTGTAAGAAGTTTTTCCTTCAAATCTTGCTGCGTGTTCAACATCGATGGCCGTACTTTTGAAACCAACCCAGCGTATCATGGTAGAAAAGCCGCGCATTGCCTCTCTCATAGAATTTACGGATCGTATAGCATCAGCGTGGTAAATTCCAAAATTGGCAATGGTACCATCCTGCTCAACTCCACTAAGATAGCTAAATACTTTATAAAACATCCGGGAACTCAGTTTTTTAAAAAAGCTGTCTTGCCTCAGCGAGCGCCGCGCAAATACTATATCATACCCTTCCTGAGCCTTGGCATAAAGATTAATGATTTCTTCAGGCTGGTCCTGGAGATCACAATCCATCACCACTACCCATTGCCCCTTGCAATGATCCAGTCCGGCCGTTATGGCATAATGCTGTCCGAAGTTTCTGCTCAGCTTTATTCCTTTAACACGCTTGTCTTTCTTGCAGTTCTCAACAATTTTATCCCAGGATCCGTCACCGCCACAGTCTTCAACCAATATGATCTCAAAATTTTCTGAGAGCTTGCTCACCGAAGCTACGATTCTCTTCACCAATTCATCAACAATCAGTTCGGCCTTATAAACCGGACTAACAATCGAAAAGTCAATACTGTATGATGTATTCTGCAAAAGCGAGCGAAATTAATAGCAAAGGTAGCAAAGAGATACAAATTTATTGCTTTAGAATATATTATATTCAATTCACGGCAGCCTTTTCATATTATTATCTGCCAGCGTATATCTTCATTTACCCTAACCTGTCTGATATTCAAGTTCATCAATTGCAATCATCAACCCTTCGCCTTTGCATGGCAGCACTCCGAGGTTACCTGATTATTTTCGATCACCACTTTGGGGCTCAGATAGGGAATGCCCAGATTCATACCACGCAATAGAAATATTGCTCCAAAAACAAACATCATGACCGGCACCAATTTCTTAGCGCTACCGACCCGCAGAAATGCCAGTTTGCCCATCATTGTCTTAGACCCGGTGAAAAGAGTCACCGCCAGTAAAACCGGCAGAGTGCCCATGCCAAAAACGTACATAAATAGGGCCGCCTGCCAGACATCGTGCGTTGCCATAGATGCTGATAATGCCACATACACCAATCCGCAAGGCAGCAAACCATTCAACATGCCGGCTATTGTCATGCCAACTATTCCCGGCCTTGCCAGCCATTTGCCCAATTGCTTTCTTGTCCACGAGGACCAGGGTGCACTTAATTTAATTTGGAGTGATGGAAAGAAGGTCATGAGTCCTGCAAACAATAATAGCCCTCCGAGAGAAATCGATATAACCTGCTGAATTTTAGGCTCAAACAGACCACTGAATGAATGAAGCGCAATAGCAAGAAAAGCATAAACATATATCCGCCCCAGATGGTAGCCAGCTACCGCGGCAACTTTCCTGACACCCGAAAATGACCGGAACGGCATCACCATCATAATAGGCCCACACATACCGGCACAGTGCAGGCTGAGTGTGAAACCCATGACAAAAGCCATTGATAATGAGACTGCATTCATTGGTCTTACACTTTAAAACAAAGCAATTTCCGATTCCTGATAGTAGTTTTTACCATCCATTGTACAGGTTATCTTTACCGTATATCGCGCTTTGTGCAGGGCCTTGCGATTTACCGTCACCTGATAATCGTCCGGCTTCAGCTTGTAGTCGTAGTCCCAATCAGAATTTGCGGCACAATAGAATAGTATGTTGCCACCCAGTGTTTTATTTCTGAATTCGGCAGGAAATTCAATTTTCACTGCATTAGTATCGTTTTGCACAGCTATTGGACTGGCGAGCGATGCCTGGTTCTTACCACCATCTATCACCTTCTGAAAAGCCAATTCTTCGCCATAATAGTCGTTGGACACAAGGTCCACACGCTGCATGCTTGCGCCAACCACCAGCGCAACTATCAATATTACAAAACCAACATACAGTGTTGCAATTCCCCAACCCCACTTTATTTTCATACAATACTTTATTTTATTTAAAGTTGCTTACTGTTTTATCTAACTGCCAATATACGGGCCTAAAAAGTTGGTAGAAAAAGTTTTGATTTTCCTTCCGTTCTCATACATGCCAATCATCAACTTCGTCTTTGTCTTTGTCACATCCGTAGAATCAAGGTAGATAAACATAGCTCCGGATACGGAACCATCTTTGGGTATTTTTATCTTTTCCTCGCCTACCAATTGTATGGTGCCGTTAAAATTCTCGGGTTTCAGTACTACTTCTTTGTCATGAAATGTTTTATTAAGCAATTTATAATTGTAAAGATTGCTGATTTTATGATTTGGTTGCTCCTGATACAGTTGACCGGGAGTGCGGAGTACCGTGATGCCCACATCGGTGCGGGTAGATAATAAAAATACCTCCAGGCCCAGTAAAATACACATCACTGCTGTGTAGGCTTTCATTCGCCAGGTATAGGTGTGTTTGGTTTTGTTGGCAATAGAATTTTCAGAATCATAGCGGATCAAACCACGGGGCAATCCTACGGCTTCCATCATATGATTGCAGGCATCCATACAGGCAGTGCAGTTCACACACTCCAGCTGAGTGCCGTTCCTGATGTCTATACCTGTAGGGCAAACCCTTACACAGTTGCCGCAGTCAATGCAATCTCCTATTGTTCTTGTTTCGTTTTTATGGAATTTGCCCCTCGACTCGCCACGCTTGTAGTCGTATGCCACTACGATCGAGTCTTTGTCCAGCAAGGCGCCCTGCATCCTGCCAAACGGACATATGAGCGTACAAACCTGCTCGCGCATCCAGCTGTGTACAAAGAAGAAAACTGTTGTAAACATGGCAAGTGTAAGAAATTCACCCATATGCTGAAAAAATGGCTCGCGTATCATTTTTCCCAATTCATCCACACCTATAATATAGCATAGAAAGCCATTGGCAATTACGAAACTGATCAGCCACTCAACAACTATTTTCCCTCCCCTTCGCAGAATTTTATTTGTGTTCCAGGGACTTTTGTTCAAAATGCGTTGCTGGGTCGCATCACCTTCAAACCAATAGTCCAGTCTGCGGAACAGCATTTCCTGAAAAATTGTTTGTGGACAAACCCATCCGCAGAATACCCTGCCAAATACTACAGTAAACAGGGCGATAAACACGATGAAAAACACCATGCCCAGCGCAAAAATGAAGAAATCCTGCGGCCAGAATATCTGGCCAAACAGGATGAATCTTCTTTCAATAATATTTATCAAAAACAGGGGATGCCCGTCATACTTCAAAAAAGGCAGAATAAAAAACAGCGCTACATACCCAATGCTTACCAGAGTGCGCGCATTATACAACTTGCCCTTTGGTTGTTGCGGAAAGAGCCATACCCGGTGCCCTTGTTTATCCACTGTTGCCACCTTATCCCTAAAGGATGTGACATTTGTACTGTTCGTTTCACTTTTCATTGTGAGCAAATTTTTAAACCATTGTAACTTAATAACTGATATTCTGGTACCAACTACTTCTTTGCAGCAGAGTCGGCTTTTGGCGCAGTTGCGGCAGCGGCAGCCGGTGCAGCGCCATCTGTACACAATTCACCCTGAGGTGCTTTTGGCGTTGCAGGCTTCGTGCCTCTCAGTGATTTCACATAGCTGGCCAGTTCCTGAATTTGCTTTGGCGAGAAATCGTCCTTCCAGCTCTTCATGCCTTTTTCCATATAACCATATTTAATGGTCTTGAAGATATCTTTCACACCACAACCATGCAGCCAGTAGTCATCGGTAAGGTTTGGACCTACAATACCACCACCGTCAGCCAAGTGACAGGGTAAACAGTTCTTCAGAAATAAGCCTTTTGCTTCTGCAAGAGAAGCGGCATCTGTAAGCAAGGTGACATTGTTTTCATCAATAGAACCGCCGGCTTTAGCCAGATACGCAGCTTGCTGCTCTTCGCCCATCGCCATTTCCTGATTGTACTCCTCTGTAGGGTTGGGAGCCATGTGAAACACCTGATAACGGCAGAAATAAACTATTGCAAACACTATGGTGAAGTAGAAACCATATTTCCACCAGGGGGGCAAAGAATTATCGAGCTCACGGATACCATCATAATTGTGGTCGAGCAGCACATCTTTTTCTCTTTCGAGACTGACTGCTGAGTTGAATTCATCCCAGAACCAGCTTCTCTCCTGAACTGCCTTTGTAACGCCTGCTTCAACCTGCAGAGAATCCTGATTCTTTCTAAGTACCCTTTGCAATCTGGAAATATTATAGAGAAGGCCAAATACAATAATGAATTCTATGCAGATAAACGTCATGATCATATAAAAGTCAGAATCGCTTATGCCACTAACAATCGTTGTGGATGCCACATGCTTTACACTATCAGCAGCGTTTGCGTCTAAAGCAACAAAATTGGAGATGAAAATGCCGGCTATTACAAGAACAATAGTTGTAATTTTTTTACTCATTTTCATTTTGTCCCTTATCAAATCAGTAAATTGCCTGCTGATGTTTGATAGAATGTAGATAACGAAAAGCAATACCGCAGACACTGTTGCAAGTATCAAGAGTGTAGTGCTGCTCTCGGCGGAATCGCCGCCGTGGCTGGCCACGGCACCACCCTGTGCAAAGATTGTAGCCGGTGCAAGCATTAATGCTAATGCAGAAATCAGGATTTTCTTATGTTTGTTACACATATTTATGCTTTTTTATTTGATTTTTAATTATTAATTTTCATTCAGTGGCATTTCTTCCATTGTCTTTATAAAAGTTTTGTCTGCTTTCATTATCCAAATTGCCAATCCAACGAAAAAAGCAAAGAAGAAGATGAGTGATACCATAGGATAAACCTGTACGCCGGAAATGCCTTTTAAATAATTGATGAATTTCATTTTTTCTCGAATTATTGATTAGCAGTTGGTTTTTGTTCCAGAGAAATATCCTTTCCTAAACGCTGCAGGTAAGCTATCACCGCAATGATTTCCTTGTTGGAGCTTATGCTGATGTTGGCCTCAGACTTCAGGTTATTTTTGATGGTCTCTGCCTGAGCCATCAAATCCTGATTGGCTATTTTGTCATAACCCGCCGGATAAGGCACCCCGAGTGTCTGCATAGCCCTAATCTTGGCTGGTGTAATTGCGGTGTCCAGATTATTTTCCAGCAACCAAACATATCTTGGCATAACAGATCCTTCAGAAACCGACGTCGGGTCGTTCAGGTGGTTAAAGTGCCAGCTATCGCTTTTCTTGTTTTTACCACTGCCTTCTCTAGCCAAATCCGGACCAGTACGCTTGCTACCCCATTGGAATGGGTGATCGTACACAAATTCACCAGCCTTTGAGTATTCGCCATACCTCAGCACTTCAGACCTGAACGGCCGTATCATCTGGCTGTGGCACAAATAGCAACCTTCTCTGATGTAGATGTCGCGGCCCTGCAATTCAAGCGGAGTATACGGTTTCACACTGGCAATGGTCGGGATATTCGATTTTACAAGGAACGTTGGGATGATTTCCACCATACCACCTATTGCTACGGCAATCAGGCTGAAAACCAGCATTTGTACCGGGCGGGCTTCAATCCAGCGGTGCCAGTATTTTGCTCCGTGATCTTCGTGCGATGCCGATAGTGGCAATGCTTCGGTCGGTTCATCATTAAGTGCAACGCCAGATTTTACCGTTTTAATAATATTGTACACCAGAAACAGCGCTCCAAGCACATAAACCAATCCGCCTACAGCACGCATTGCATAGAAAGGCTGCATTTGTTTTACTGTTTCAAGGAACTGGTATTTCAATGTTCCTTCAGGGGTAATTTGTTTCCAGGACAGACTTTGCATAAAACCAGCCCAATACATGGGGATAACATACAACACGATACCGAGTGTTCCGAGCCAGAAGTGCCAGTTAGCCATTTTAATGGAATAAAGTTTTGTCTGGAATATTCGCGGTATGATGAAGTAAAGAATACCGAATGTGAGGAAGCCATTCCAGCCCAAAGCGCCAACGTGTACGTGGGCTATGGTCCAGTCTGTATAGTGGCTCATGGCATTTACGTTTTTGGTAGAAAGCATCGGACCTTCGAATGTTGCCATACCATACGCAGTAACAGCTACAACCATAAATTTAAGAACCGGATCTTCACGAACTTTATCCCATGCGCCGCGAAGTGTAAGCAAACCATTGAGCATACCGCCCCATGACGGCAATATGAGCATAATGGAGAATACGGTGCCGAGCGATTGAGCCCAGTCTGGCAAAGCAGTGTACAACAAGTGGTGAGGACCGGCCCAGATATAAAGGAAGATCAAAGCCCAGAAGTGGATCACTGACAGGCGGTAAGAGTATACCGGTCTGTTGGCAGCCTTAGGCATAAAGTAATACATAAGACCCAGATAGGGCGTAGTAAGGAAGAAGGCAACGGCATTGTGACCGTACCACCACTGCACCAACGCATCCTGTACGCCTGCATACAAGGAATAAGATTTAATCCAACTGAAGGGCACCTCCATAGAGTTCACAATATGCAGCATGGCAACGGTAACGAACGTGGCCAGATAAAACCAGATGGCCACATAAAGGTGCTTTTCGCGACGCTTTAGTATCGTGCCAAACATATTGATGCCGAAAACAACCCAAATAAGCGCTATCAGAATATCAATGGGCCACTCCAGTTCAGCATATTCTTTGCCTGCCGTTATGCCGGCAAATAAGGTAACTGCGGCAAGCACGATGATCAATTGCCAGCCCCAGAAATGCAATTTGCTTAGGAAATCGCTGAACATCCTGGCTTTGGTGAGACGTTGCAGCGAATAATAAATGCCCATAAACATACCATTACCCACGAATGCGAAAATCACGGCATTGGTGTGTACCGGCCTTACTCTGCCAAACGTTGTTGGCGCAAAGTTGAAATTGAGTACCGGAAAAACCAATTGAAATGCGGCCATTAGTCCGGCAAGCATACCCACAACTCCCCAAAGGATAGTAGCATATGCAAACATTTTGACAATTTTGTTGTCATACGCGAATTTGTCGGTAGTTAAATTACCGGCAATCGCACCATGTTCTGTTTGTGTTGAATTGATCATATTTGTTTAATTAAAGTTTTAGATTTTTGGAGAAATATTATCATCAAATAATATGCGCATGGCTGCTCCTTTCTGGTCTTCATATTGGTTGTTTTTCACGCTCCAGATGAACGCTGCCAGGAAAAACGCTGCAACCGCTAAACTGGCAAATACTAATATAAATAATACACTCATTTCGCAATAAATATTGATCGATGATGCAAAATTCTATTAATTTGAAATATTGGATTATGACTAGACTCAAAGCATAAGCTGATTCTTATCATCTTTTAGGGAGTGCATACAAAAGCCTTGCTAATTTCTGTGATCTATCTCACAGAAAATATGATGATTGTCATGATGGATGAAACGATATTTAATTAAATGTAACGGAAAGGGCTTTGATCTCGCTGTTAGTTTGTATAATGGTTAGTAGTAATAACTTTCAAACAGAAATATAAGCAAACTAAAATAAAAAGTTGGGTAGCTTATTTACTTACCACCAACTCCTGGCCTTTATTTATCCTGGAATCTTTCAGATGATTCCATTCTTTTAATTGTTTCACAGTGACATGAAATTTCTCAGCAATATCCGTGAGCGTATCTCCGCGCCTCACCTGGTAAGTTTTCGCGGCTTTTTTCTGCTTTGCTGCGTTTGGTTCGTTTTTCTTTTTATCAGGGTTAGTTGGTTTCTTCGCATTTTCCGCCATGCTTTCTCGTTCCCTGGCTTCAGTCTGCCGCGCTTTGTTATTGGCAGGCGTTGGTCTGGCAGGCGTAACCACCGGTATATCTGCCACACTATCCTCCTCATCGGTATCATTTACTGTAGCTTTAGAATTACCCTTCAAGGGCTTTTGTGGCGTTACCTCGACCAGATTTTCTTTGGTCGAATCTGTTTCAGTAGCTTTTTTATGATTGATAGGTATATATTCATCATGGTTTGGCTTTTTGTTTTCTTTGTCCGAATTTGTTTGCTGAACAATTTTCTTTTTCTGGTTCGCTGCGATCAATTCAGGCTTTGCGATTGCTTTTTCCTTCAATTCCAGCAAAGCTCCCGCAGCGGGTTCTTCTTTGGGATTCATCAGGTTTAGTTCGTAAAGCTTTTTGAGCTGCACACCTTCCAGTTGCGATATCAGGTGCATGGTCTCCCCTTTTTTAACAGTGTGCTTGGAATGCGTGCCTGATGTCAGCTTCTTTTCCAAATAAATCGGCATATCGCTGGGCAGGGGTGCGTCCTGCAGATCGTTAAGCTCAAGTAGTCTGGCATATCTCACTTTGTACTTCACAGCATACTTGAGCAACATTTCGTCTTTATAGGCATAAAACGCCTTTAAACCGTTTATAACAATGGTTTTGCCACTATCAAACTCCTTATCCGGATTATGAGATTGCTCGGGCTGGATGCCTTCCTGCTTTTGTTTTGGTGGAGGATTATTATGTATCACTGCATAACTGGCGGTATCGGCGATACTGCCTCCGGAAGCCATCCCCTGGTAAACCGCTCTGGGTTTTGGGGGTCTGCGTGCCAATTCTATTTGGAGGCTGTCTATTACTTCAATCAAAGAGTCATTGGTTGCATTTTCCCTGTATGCCGGTTCTTGCGCAGTGGTTGCTACCGGCTCAACATCAGTGAACAACGGGTAGTTTTTGCTTTCAGCGGCTGAAAGTGCCAGATACGTATATTCCTGTAAATGATAATCTTCTATTATTTTAATTATTTTAATAGAATATTGGTTATTGGTAGCATAACCATATGTTTTTAGTCCAATAGCCCATGCTGCATAGTCGGTGACTGACAGTGTAAACAAAGGTGCATATCTTTGATTTTTCTTAAGATGATTAGAATGGTCTTTATAAGACTCATCGGCCGAGGCATATTTTTTGAAGCACTCGTCCGGCACATTGTCTGAGTGTATGATGGTATCGCCTTTCCAGTCAGACTTACACTTGAGTCCAAAATGATTATTGCCGCGCAACATAAGGTCGCTTCTTCCTGCATCAGTTTCATGTATAGCCTGAGCAAGTGTTATGGCAGCAGGTATGCCGCTTCTCTTTTGCTCTGCGATCGCAAGAGGAAAATATTTTGTTATGTATTTCTTTACTTGTTCGCTGTATTGTGTCTGTGCCTGCAGAATATTCCGCGAAAACAAACACAGAACCAATATACATAGTAGCGCCCTTAACATCAAAACAAATAATTATCAATTGGTGCTGTCAAAATAAGTAGACAACCGTGACAAAATTACATTTCATAAGTCAGATAAATAATTAATTAACCCTGCTCCGGAAAATATATTTTTGAGCAAAAGGTTGATGATCAATTTTTTCAGCACCGATTTTGAGAAAGTTTCGGAGGTAAACTAAGCAATAACTGCCCGACTTTGGCAGAGTTCCCTTTTTCCGGTACTCGCTCAACTTAATATTGTTGTTTAGCTTAAAGCAACAATGCGACAATTTAGTTTGCATTAAACAATATATACTTTAAACGTGGTTCCTATGCCTATTTCACTTTCCACCTCCACGGCGCCGCCCATCGCTTCGATCTGGTATTTTGTAAGGAAAAGGCCGATGCCTTTCGCGTCTTTATTGCCATGAAAGGTTTTATACATTCCAAATAATTTAGACCCATGCCTGGTTAAATCTATGCCTACGCCATTGTCACTAAATTTCAGTATCCACCTCGAACTCTTTTGGCGGGGGTTCTCTTTGTAACAGTCTAAATCAACGACCGGCTGTACATTTGGCCTGGCGTATTTAATTGCATTCGAAAGGAAATTGAGTATCATGCTGTCCAGATAGGCTGCATTGTAGTTTACCATTATATCTTTATCAATATTGTTATGTATCACCGCATTTCTCGATTTGATTTGTGACTGCAACACTCCTACAGCATGACCTATCCGCTCGCGTAGTGGCAACATCTTCTTTTCGATATCCGAATCTCCCTGAACTGCAACAACGTCATTGAGATGCAGCATGGTTTCATTTAGATTCTCAGATGCCGTCTCAAGCATTTTCATATATTCTTCCGATTCCTCTGTTGATTCAGCTTCTTTTATCATTCCCAGAAGGGACGATATATTCACGGCATGCATCCTCAAATTGTGCGATGTGATGTGCGAAAAGTTAAGCAGCATTTTGTTTTGCTTGGTCGCCAATTCAAACGACCTGTTTAGTTCCAACTCTAATAGTTTGCTGGCAGTAATGTCTCTCAGAGTACCAAAAAAGCTAGTTGCCTTACCTTCAGTGTCATATATATGTTCGCCAATCATTTCTATCCAGCGTTCCTGACCATCATCATTGCGCTTCATAATCATCTCTTCATGAAAAACTTCTCTTTGTTCAAGCGCCTTTTTCCTTTTCTCTATCATAGATTGAAGAAAGTCTTCCGCAACCAGATTGCGCATGCTGTCAAAGCTCTTTTTGAAGCCTTCATTCAGTCCAAGGATTTCATCAAGCGTTACCGAACTTTCAAACTTTCCGGTTTTGAGATTTACATTAAAATTGCCAACTTTTGCAAGACGCTGCGCATCGATCAGCATCTTCTCCTGTCTTTTCAGTTTGTCGGTCGATTTTACAAAATCAGAACGCATTATCAAAAGGGCCTTTCCTAACTTATCTTTATTTGAAAGCAAAGTGAATTTTTCTGTATAATTACCTCTGCCTATCTGTTCTGCAAACTCTATTTTCTGATTGATGCCTTCCAGCATTTTAACTACTGCATTTTGCATTTCCCCTATTTCGTCCGTGCGATTTGTAGCTTCAACAGCAACTATGTCGCCCGCTGCCACTTCCATTATAATATTATTCAAGTTCAACAATGGCCTTATCACACTTCTTACAGTATATCTGAGCGACATAACACCTATCATCAATATTAAAATAATTGTAAAGACAAACAAGGCAAATACATAATCCTGAAGTTTGAAAATAGCTATCTGCAGACGCTCAAGGTTATTACTTTTTGTAGAAATAAGCGATTTAAGCCCTTTGTGCCCGGACTCAGTGTTTACAAACAAAAACGCATTCAAGTCAGTTACTCGGTCCATCACACTATCATCCGTATAAGCATTGGCACTATGAATCAATCTTAAAAATTCAGCAGACGAGTCCATAGTTGCACCAACATTCATCCGGGTTTTTTTATATAGTTCTTTTTCCCTGGCATCCGTCCAGAATACGAAACTACTATCAAGAAAGGCTATGTCAGTTGCATAAGCGTTCTTTGTTATGTATGATAATCTCTCTATGTTTATCTTGTCAGGAGCAAACACCAGCGAATTTGCAAGTCTGCTGATTTCATCACTAAGGTTTTCGATTTCTTTTAGTTTGTCCAGCGAAGGCAGCGTAACATACCGCATATCCTTGATAGAATTCTGATATCTGGTAATGGCATACAGGCACGAAACACCCATTATTATTGTGCTAAAGATGATTAGCAAATAAGTGGCGGATAATTTGCCTGCAATACCTTTGAACATTGACATCAGCTTTTGTGGGTATAGGGTACAGTATAATTTAATTTTACAATATATTGCCTGCCCATGCCGGGGAGTGGAGCATGAAAACTGTTGTATGCCTGCAGAAAGTAGGTTTTTTCATTGGTTATATCATCAACTCCCAATCCGAAATTAAGGTTTTTGATCGGTTTTCTGTTCCCAAAATACAGGTTCAGAAAGGTCTGTGGGGCAAACGTGGTTAATACACCAACGTTATTACCAATGAGGGCAGTATACCCATAACGTTTATCCTCAAAACGCAGAGACGCTGTTACAAAGAAATTTTTTGAGGTATTTACACTCAACATCAGGCTCAACTTTTGGCGGGGTACGCCCAGAGATGCCGTGTTATCAATAGAAACAAGGTTGGCGCTGTCCACGCCTTTTCCAGCCACAGTGTACAATGAGTACCCTGCCTTCAATATTCCGAAATCGGATACATATTTGTATTCCATTTCAAAGCCCCGGCTGCCAATTGTTTTATTGGTATTCCGGTATCCATCGGGGTCGCTCACCGTATCCCTCACAAAATACCGGATTGCATTATGCGTTGTAATATCAAATAAATTTAATGATACAAACATATCCCGGCCCACTTTATAGCCACATTCTAATTCAGCCGTCGTAGATTTTTCCGGCATTATTTTTACACCGGGCAGACCATATTGTATATCTTCGATTGCCGGCGCTCTGAACGATGATGCATACAACAGCTTGAAGTTGAATTGATTGACTTTTTTGGTTATACCCAGTCTGGGATTCAGAGAAGAACCATATGCGTTATTAACATCGTACCTCGCACCTAATGTTAGATTTGCAATTCTCGACTTTATGGATATTTGTCCGTAGCCTGCGAAATTGTAGTAAGTAATGTGATCCGTACTATCAGCTACAAACAACTGGCCGTTTGGTTTATTAGCTACGTCTTCATACGACTCAAACCCGATGTTCATATTCAGCCAATATAAGGGGTCGTACAAACACGACAAATTGAATCTGTACCTTTTTGCTATTATTTTATAATACCCATATGATGAATCCTGCGGTTGCGGATTGCCATCGAAGGTCCAGGGAACATTTTCCTTAAAATCAAAACGAGCTATACCCTTAAATTTCTTTGAAATTTGCTTTGAATATTTTACCTCTCCCAAATAGCTCAAAAAATTGCATGGGTAACCCTGGCTTAGCGCCGGTATATAGCCATCGCGCGTATCCTGTAGAAAATTGTCGTATATAAAGCAGAATGAAAGATTTTTATAGTTTAGTGAAGCATGTATCATATTTGGATTCTGCCTGCTGTTATTATTCAAACTGACACTTTTGCCATATACATCAGTATAGTTTTGGTCGCTGCGCTGCCCCTGGCCAAAAAAACCAGTAACAGAATACATAACGTTTTTTGTGGAATTTCCAATTGAAAATCCGGCATCCCGGGCTACGTAACTATTGTCAGTCTGAGCAGCAATTCCTTCTACCTTCAATCCCTTTATATCGTCCCCTTTTTTGGTAATAATATTGATGACTGCATAGCCTGCATAACCCCCGTATATCGCAGAACCCGGCCCCCTTATAACCTCAATTTTTTTGATTTGCGATACCGGGTAATGATTGCCAAACGACAAACAACCATAAGCTGTTTCATTCATCTCTTGTCCATCCCACAACAGCAAGACATCACCCTCATTGGCCCATAAGCCCCTCACAGAAAGTCCAACAACGCCCGTCACGTCCACATTAAAATCAAGGCCGGGAACCGTATAGAGTATTTCCATCAGATCCTTTGCTCCACTCCTCACTATTTCATCTTCCGTAATAATAGAAACAACTGATGCCGAATTTCTCATTGTAGTCGGATTCCTCGAAGCTACAACAATAGCCTGGCTGATCGCTTTTTCCATTTCCGTAGAATGGTACAGGGATTTCATTTTCGTCAATTCCTCCAACGACATATTTGATAAATCTACATAATCAGGCTGATTCCCACTTTTATTGTTGCTTTCCTGTGCAGACAGAACCCAATGCACAGAAATAAACACAAGCAAAAAAGTAAATATTTTTATACTCATCTTGTCAAAATTGCATTTTCTACTATTTGATTGTTGATTTTTATTCCCCTGGCCCTACAGTTGTGTAAACTTAATTGATACTCGGTTTTGTAATCTTTTTCTTCATCGATAAAAAAAGATATACAAGCTCCCTGTCTTCCCATGTTTTCCTTTTCTGTGATAATAAGAACGGGCATATTTTCGGTATTTTTTGCCACTTCCTTAATACTTTTCCAGGCTGTCTCACACACAACAATCACATCGTAATTCTTACTATCTTCAACACCAATATTTTTGATTATAAAGTTGATATTTGCGTATTTTACTTTCGACATCAAATTTTTCAATTCATTTTCCACGGGACTATTACCTACAATACCAATATTGATAATTGATTTCTTCTCCGGCCAAGCTACGCATTTAATAAAATTGTATATGTATACGGAGTTTTCTTTGTAATCAAAATTATGGGATGCACCATAACCATCAATATTGATAGCTATCAGAGTAATGCAGAACAATAACTTTAACCAAGATCTCATTTTCAACTCAAACTAAAATATTCTATTCATCACATATTCGTGTGATGTATTATGTGTTTTTGGCATAAGAAGAGTCTATTAAGAAATAGAAACACCTTCAATATCAGATAAATACGCTTGCAATAATAAGCATTTTATTTTCTCCGCCAAATGACAACAATAATTATTGAGATTATTCTTTTTGAATTCAACAATTCAACAATATTGCAGATTGTTGTTTCTGTAATGATATTAAATATTTGCTAAATTATTTCAACGCCGGGTAAATAAATTGGGCTGTCACTGTAGATTACTCCACTTTGCTGTCAATATCTGCCAGATTAAAAATTTCCTTAACCCTTATTCCTTTTTCTGTGCGTTCCAGCAGGCAACACTCATTTACCGGGTCGTGCTCAAAAAACAACACCCATCCATTGTCTACAGCTGCATTGAGCAACCTGTGTTTTTCTTTTAATGTCTCAAGGGGGCGCATGTCGTAGGCCATCACCCACGGCATAGACACATGACCAGCGCTGGGCACAAGGTCTGCACAAAACAGTATCTGCGTATTTTTATAGGCAATCTGTGGCAACATCATGGCATCCGTATGGCCATTCACATAATTTACCCGGAAGCCCGGAATCCACTCCCCGCCATCGTCGCAAGTCACGAAATTCAGTTTCCCGCATTCTTGTACCGGCAAAATATTTTCAGTAAGAAAAGACGCCCGCTCCCTTTCGTTCGGAGCCAAAGCACTATTCCAGTGTTTCTCATTGCTCCAGTACTGAGCATTTTTGAACACCGGTTCAAATCCTTCGCCTTTTCGCCTGATACCGCCTCCACAGTGATCAAAATGCAGATGGGTGTTAAACATATCGGTGATGTCGTCTGTGGTATACCCGTATTTCGCAAGATTTTTCTCTGTTGTGTCCTCACCATGGGGATAATATCTGCTGAAGAATCTGGCATCCTGCTTATCGCCCATACCATTATCAATCAGTATTTTCCGCTCGCCCGTATCCACAAGCAGGCAGCGCATGGCCCAGCTGCACATATTGTTCTCGTCGGCAGGATTGGCCTTGTTCCACATACTCTTGGGCACTACACCATACATAGCGCCGCCGTCCAACTTAAAAAAACCTGAATTTATCGAAAATACCTTCATAACAACCTTGTTGTCTTTCAAAAAATCTACTCAGTAAAAAATTTGTGATGAATAGGATAAATTCAGTAGATACTCAATTTCGCACTAATTATATCCGAAAAATTTGCGGCTATTAGTTGCGCCAGTGTAAAAAATTGAAAGGCGGCATCTTGCGGCATTCCAGCAACTTCTTTAGCCTGACCGTACTCAATACCTTCTTACCGCGCTGAATATCATAAACTTCAAAAAGTTTGTAATATTCAGGGACGCTGGTCGCCAGCCGAACAAATTTTTCCAATTCGTCGGCATGACTCTTTTCCCGGGCAATGATGCCATTTTCAAATCTCCGCCATATTATCTCTTTTCTCTCCATACCCGAAATAAAATTTATTTATCTCTTCGGACCTTTATAGCGACTATACAGGTCTACGCCACAACCACACTTTTTAGAGTGGGCGCAACCTACGCTTCCGAAAATCAATGTTGCCAATAAAATACCGGTAATAACTCTAGCTGTTTTTGTCATGTTTCGTAAATACTTTTGTAAAAATAGAGCATTGGTTCCATTCAGACAACTTCGCATTCTTATTGCTCCATTAGATTGGGGTCTGGGCCATACTACAAGGTGCACTCCCATCATCAGCCATTTACTCGAATGCGGTCATACACCAGTGTTCGCAGGTAATGAATGGCAAATGAATTATATAGAACAAATTTTCCCAACCATCGAAAAAACTTATCTTCAGGGCTATGATGTCACCTGGACCAACTCACTAACCCATTTCTTATTGCAAACTGGCAGGCTTAGAAAACAAATTAAAAACGAGCAGGCATGGTTGAACCAAAATGTCGGGAAACTTCGGCTGGACGGTGTCATTTCTGATAACAGGTATGGCTTGTTTTCTCAAAAGATATCATGCGTATTTATCACA
>Ga0208506_1000197_pt1 | contig 23741 bp, 22 predicted proteins | sample CryBogCBH29Jul08_FD_184616 | JGI IMG/M metagenome (GOLD analysis project Ga0208506, IMG submission 184616) | Freshwater microbial communities from Crystal Bog, Wisconsin, USA - CBH29Jul08 (SPAdes) | ecosystem: Environmental > Aquatic > Freshwater > Lake | place: Crystal Bog, Wisconsin, USA... | reverse complement strand
ATGCAGGCAAGGTTGCAAACGGTCCATCCATAACGGTGACAGACTCGCCAATTTCAAAGTCAACGACCTTGATATCAGCCTTCTCACCCTTCTTGACTGGACGCGGAGCGAGAATGTTCTCGACCTCTTCCAAGCTCAAAGGTGATGGGTGATGGGCATTTCCAACGAAACCAGTTACTCCTGGAGTGTTACGGATACATGACCATGACTCATCAGTGAGATCCATACGAACGAGAACGTAACCAGGGAAAACATTGCGCTTAACCTGCTTGCGTTGGCCGTTCTTGATCTCGGTGATCTCTTCTTCAGGAACCTCTACCTGGAAAATGTAATCTTCCATGTTGAGCGCCTGGACGCGGTTAGCAAGGTTGCCCTTGACCTTCTTCTCATATCCAGCGTAAGAGTGGACTACATACCAATCCCCTGCTGCTGTGCGAAGTGCGCGACGAAATTCTGCATTGGGATCGTTCTCATCTTCTGCTTCTGTTGCCTCAAGTGCAACTTCTTCATCGATGGCAGCGAGCGCCTCAACGCTTCCTACCTCTTCATCAGCAACAACAGTTTCAACAACAGGTTGCTCTTCAGGGGTAGCAGTCAGCGCCGCTTCGAAAGCGTCGACTGATGCTGGGGTTGCAGCAGGAGCTGCAGCCTCTTCGAAAAATGGATTTTCTACTGACATTACGCGCCCCTACCCAAAGATCCAGAAAACAATTTTGGTAAGTGCGACATCCAGAATAGAAACAACAGCAATGATGAAGCCAACGAATACAAATACAACAGCTGTATATGTTGTTAGTTGCTTCTGGGTAGGCCACACAACCTTGCGAAGTTCAGCGACAACCTGACGATAGAACAGGTTGATGCGACCAAAGAGGCCCTTGCCTTCTTCAGTATCGTGCTTCTCGTCGACCACGTGTGTTACCTCTCCTGTTACATCAATTGCTAATTACTTCTAACTTTTACTGCGGATCGTGCGTTGGTAGAACTGTCTTGCAGGGCAGGAGGGACTTGAACCCCCAACCGCCGGTTTTGGAGACCGGAACTCTGGCCAGTTGAGCTACTGCCCTTCAAGCGTTGTTAAGACACGACTGATCGTGACCTAATGCAAGCGCCAGGAGGGCGAGTCTAGAGCCCAGCGGGGGGATGAGTAAAACCGGGGTCGGATCCAGAGGCACCCAGACCCCCTCGAGGTTTGGCATACTTCCCTGTATGAGCGCAGAAAAAGTGGAAAAACCTCGTATCTCAACCCGAATCGCAGCGATCGCAGAATCAGCAACGCTGGCTGTAGATGCCAAGGCGAAAGCCCTCAAGGCGGCTGGAAAGCCGGTCATCGGCTTCGGCGCGGGTGAACCGGATTTCCCGACTCCTGATTACATCGTGCAAGCAGCAGTTGAGGCGGCCGCAAAGCCAGCCAACCATCGCTACACACCAACTCCAGGTCTTCCCGAATTACGCGATGCGATCGTGGCCAAGACACTGCGCGATTCAAATTATGTGATCACCCCAGATCAGGTCCTTGTGACCAACGGTGGCAAGCAAGCCGTCTATCAAGCATTCGCAACCATCATCAATCCTGGTGATGAGGTAATTCTTCCCGCTCCTTACTGGACCACCTACCCTGAATGCATCAAGTTAGCCGGCGGGCGTGCGGTTGAAGTCTTTGCAGATGAAACCCAGAACTATTTAGTAAGCGTGGAACAACTCGAAGCGGCTCGCACAGAAAATACCAAAGCGCTTCTCTTCTGCTCTCCATCGAATCCGACGGGTTCTGTCTATTCACTCGAACAAGTTAAAGCAATCGGTGAGTGGGCTCATGAGCACGGGATCTGGATCATCGCTGACGAAATCTACGAACACCTTCTTTATGACGGCGCAACGGCTCCAAGCATTCCTGTCGTGGTTCCTGAGATGGCCGATCACACCATCATTCTTAACGGCGTTGCCAAGACATACGCAATGACCGGATGGCGCGTTGGCTGGATGGTTGGACCAAAAGATGTCATCAAAGCCGCAACAAATCTTCAATCACATCTATCTTCTAACGTCTCCAACGTTTCACAGCGCGCTGCAATTGCGGCCTTAACTGGCGATCTGACTGCAGTGCACGAGATGGGTGTCGCATTTGATCGTCGTCGCAAACTCATCGTTGGTCTACTCAATGAAATCCCTGGCGTTGTATGTCCAACACCAACCGGAGCTTTCTACGTTTACCCATCGGTCAAAGGCGTCCTCGGTAAAGAGATTCGTGGCAAGCGTCCGCAGACCTCGGCTGAACTTGCAACACTTATCCTTGAAGAGGCTGAAGTTGCAGCAGTTCCAGGTGAAGCGTTTGGACCTTCGGGATACCTTCGCTTCTCATATGCCTTGAGCGATGCAGATATCGTTGAAGGTATTGCGCGCGTGAAGAAGTTGTTGTCAGAGGCTATTTAAAGCTCTACTCCAACTGCTCTCACCTCAGGCACCAAGGTAATACCGAACTTCTCTTGCACCCGTGCGCGGGCACTTCGGGCTAACTCGATTAACTCCGTCGCCGTCGCCGAACCTGAATTAGTAAGGGCGAGAACATGGCGATCAGAAATCTTTGCCCCACCAAGTGACTCGCCTTTTGTAACTCCCGCGTGCTCCATCAACCAAGCAGCAGAAGTTTTTATGGTGCCATCTGCTTGAGGCCAACGTGGTGCAGCTTCAGGAAGGAATGCAGATTGCTCTGCTGAAATAATTGGATTTACAAAGAACGATCCTGCGGACCAATTCTGATTATTCTCGTCATAGAGCATTCCTTTTTTATTACGAAGTGCAAGGACGGTTTCGCGTAATTCGCGAGTCGATACCTTCGCATCTAGTTCAACACCAAGTGCATCCGCCAACTCTTTATATTTAATCGGCAATGAAAATTCACCGCGCCGCAATTGAAAAGTAACGTCGAGGATGACGAAGCGATCTCCCGAACGCTTGAAGAGAGAATCTCGATAAGCGAACTCGCATTGATCTGCGGTAAAAGTTCTAACTGCCTTCTCTTCTCGATCATAGGTTCTTACGCGAGCAATTACTTCTGAAACATCGTGTCCATAGGCACCAATATTTTGAATCGGAGCTGCGCCAACCGTGCCAGGAATACCACTTAAAGATTCCAAGTTGGCTAAGTTTTTCTCCAGAGTGAAGGCCACAAATTCATCCCAGTTCACACCTGCGGCGACTTGCAACATTCCTCCGCTGCACGCGTCGATCTCGTAAGAGTTTCCCGTTGTTTCAACAACGATCACTGTGCCGGCAAAACCCGCATCAGAGACCAAAATGTTAGAGCCGCCGCCAATAACGAGCAGTGGAGTTTTTGCCTCATCGGCCTTTGCTATCTCTTCAATTAATTGGGTTTCGGTAGTGGCGCGAACGATCTTTGTAGCCGGACCACCTACATGCAACGTTGTAAGTTCGGAGAGGTTGGTCATGGGTAAAGGCTAGCGGCGCTCTATCAAGATCTCATTCTTACCGCGGAAACGTTCCAGAATTCGATCGTAATTCTTCTTTGATTGCTCATCTCGGAAGGTGGGATCTGTGTCGTAGTACCCGTGGTGGCGTGCCTGCTCAAGCGGAAGTTCTAACTGAGCTAGTCGACCCTTCGCCTGGCGCAAGCGGAGTGAAAATTCAATATCCGCATTGCGATAGTAAATAGCCCGATTATTAAATCCACCACATTCAATCGCCGATTCGCGGTTGAGTCCGAGGAAGTAACTGAAGAGAACGTCGACCTCACCATTTCCCTTATCCTCCACACTTCGCCAATCATCGGCGACGTTGACCAATCCCCCGCGCCAACCAGCTGCCGCCCATTCACCGCTATCCAATGCAGCAACAACTGGCGTGACAGCATCGCCAAGCAAACGGGTCGATGGATCCATAATGATGACGTAAGGAGATGGAGCGAATTTCAATAGTGCATTTGCCGCCTCGGCCCATCCAACGCCCTCTTGGATTTGAGCGATAAAAGTGCGGGAATCAAGTTGGCTAGCGAGGTTATGGATATCTGGATTACCGCTGACGAGCACCAAGATTGCGCAATCCTGCGGAGCGTGGTGCTTAATAGCTTCAATAGAGGTGACAAGATCGTCAATAAATCCATCGGCGATAAGCCCAATGCTCGATTCAAAACTCTTATCCGTGAATTTCCGAAGGTCTCCTATACGGGAGACGATGGGGAACGGAGATTTAAGTTTGAACTCAAAGCCATCTGCAACATCGAGAACTTCAAATCCCAGTTCGGCAATTTGTGAACGAAGTTGGTCTGCTAACGCCCAATCTTTTGCAGCACGTGCGGCCAATCTTGCTCTAGCAAGTTCAACAACGGCCTCGGGTGCGCTCATAGCGAGATGACGGCTTTTGTCATTCCTAAAACTTTTACATCGTTGCAGATAGCAGTTACTTCAAGTTTGGCGCTTGTTTCACTTACTTCCCCAACGACCGCACTCACAATCAGCTCGACATCAACATCAGCCGGTACTACGACAGGCTTTGTAAATCGCGCGGAGAACTCTTGAACTTTGACGCTGCCTCCAGCGACTTCGGAAATATATTGACCCACTAGCCCCATCGTGTACATGCCATGTGCGATGACATTTTCAAGTCCTACTGAGCGAGCAAACTCTTCATTTTGGTGAATCGGGTTTTGATCACCACTTGCATGTGCATAGGTGACCAATGCAGCGCGATTGATGAAGAAACTCTTAGCTGGCAGCTCTTGGCCAGTGATGAAGGTACTCATGCTCTAAAGACCAATGTTGACCAACTGGAGACAGCGACTTCATCGGATTCGATGAGATCAGAACGCACAGTCACGATTTCATTTCCAGCAACTACTCGCGCACTTTCAATCGTGGAATTGCAGGTGATCTGCATTCCCGCAACCAGTGGTTTATTAATTGCAAAGCGCTGGTCACCGTGAACGACGCGGGACCAATCCAATCCAGAATCAACTAATACGGATTGAGACTGTTCGAGGGAGATGGTGATGGCATAGGTCGGCGGAGCGACCTGAAGGTTGGATTCCCCAAGGGCGAGCGCAAAGGCTTCAATTGATTCTTGGGTAATGGTCGTGCTCTTGGTACCTGGAAAGGTACGCCCGACGAGGTCGGGGTTAAGCATTAATTAACGGGTTTCGCGGTGAACCGTTGAAAGTTTGCAACGTGGGCAGAACTTCTTGAGCTCAAGGCGATCTGGGTCGTTACGACGGTTCTTCTTTGTGATGTAGTTACGCTCTTTGCACTCAACACAGGCCATTGTGATCTTAGGGCGGACATCCGCGCTCTTGCTTGCCATGGTGGTGCTCCTTTTATTCCTAAACGTATTTTGCTAAAACGTAAGGGATGAAGGCTACTTCATCCATCTCTATTCGTCTAAATCACGCTCAACTTGCTCTCAAATGAGCGAGTTATTGCGAGAAGTTGGTAGCGGAGGCCGGACTTGAACCGGCGACACTGCGATTATGAGCCGCATGCTCTACCAAGCTGAGCTACCCCGCCAAGGGATTTTTCGAGCCCCCTATCGGAATCGAACCGATGACCTCTTCCTTACCATGGAAGCACTCTACCGACTGAGCTAAGGGGGCGGACCTGCGCCCGCAAGGTTACAGCCATTGGCCTTCTCGGGAGAAATCAGGGAAATGGTTGTAGCCAGCCCCCGCTATTGAAAGGATGCCCTTATGAACCAGCCTGAGTTCCACCTCCCCGAACTCCCCCATTGGCATCGCCCCAATGAAGGGGAACTCCGCTGGCCGGTCAGTTTTGTTGTCGTAGTGGTCATCGTTCTGCAATACCTGCTCCCCAAGAGCCTCTCCCTCAAGAGCCAGCCAGTTATCTGTATCGTGGAAGCGGCGCTCGCTCTCTCGCTCTTCGCCATCAGCCCAGGTCGCATCTCTCGCCATCGAAAATCCACCTGGTGGATTGGTATCGCGTTGACCGGGGTAATGACCACAAGCAATATCGCCTCGGCGGTTCACCTCTTGCAAAAATTGATCGACGGCACGATTAAGAGCCCGGCAAGTTTGTTGGCCTTTGGTGGATCGATCTGGTTAACAAATATGGTCGTCTTTAGCCTTTGGTACTGGGAATTCGACAGAGGAGGTCCAGGTTCGCGGGCAGAAGCACTCGATCCCTATCCAGATTTCTTATTTCCACAAATGACCGATCCGCAGTATTCACCTACGGATTGGAAACCTACCTACTTCGATTACCTATTTACTTCCTACACCAACGCCAGTGCATTTAGCCCGACTGATGTTATGCCACTGACGAGATGGGCAAAGATGTTGATGATGATTCAAAGCGCAACATCACTTGTCACGGTTGGTCTAGTTATTGCACGAGCAGTAAATATCCTGCCCTAACAATAATTAGTAGACAGTGACGCTGAAGGTAATGAGCGTTCCGTCGTGATTGAGTGTGACGGTCGTTGAACCCTTTTTAAGCGGTTTCAAACCGGGATTCGTTGTGTAGGTACCCTGATTCCCACCCGCGGTGAAAGAGACGACCGATGGATCGGTAACAGTTGCGCTCCATTTATCCGGATCTGGAACTGTAAAGACCACCACGTTTGTGAGTGAGACGGTGGCATTTGTGACGACAGTTGGATCCACAAGAACTGGAGCGACAACCTTGCTACCAGGTGCGGTGTATCGCGGAACGAGATGCGAAAAGAACGAATTGAGTTGTGCGCGTGGAATGCCCACGCTGATGACAACCACTTGAGTTGCGGTGAGATTTCCAGCACCAGGCTTTGTAACAACGGTCCGTGTTGCGCCACGAATGAGCATCATGTTCATGGGGCAGATGTTCTTAACGGATGATTCGGTAAGTAAGAAATTCTTTCGGCCGCTTGCATAATTTACGTTGAGTGCAAGATCGCCCACTCCGCACTTATGCATTCCAAAGGATTTGAGAGTGAGGCCAGCGGTATAGCTTGGTTGATAAACCACATAATTCAACCCGACTTGGGCATCTTCATAAGGGTTTCCACTCCCCATCGCGTTAGCAGGAAGGATTGAGGAGAGCAGCAAACCAGTTGCCGCAAATGCGATGAGGGTGCCTTTAATCTTCATGGTGAGAGGTTACCTGCCCTCTCTGGGAAAGTTAGAAGGAGCCGCTGAGAATTAGGTCTGCGAGAGGAAGGCGGCTACGGGCCGAGATTTCCCGCTCAACCAACTTGGGATCACCCAGTGCATCAGCAGGTGCCTGCTTGCCGATTGCAAGAATTGCGATCGGGGTAACTTCAGGAGCTAAGTTGAAATCTCGCTTCACGGCATCGTGATCGAATCCACCAATCTGATGAACAACCTGGCCGCGGTGATGGGCCTCAACGGTAAGAAGCGATGCGGCAAGGCCAGCGTCATACAGAGCCCCCTGCCTTACCGAACCATCTGGTTGGGTGGTTACAGCGGCAACCAAGAGAAGGGCCGAGGCCTTCGGACTCCAGACCTTGTTAAAGCCAGTCATGGAATCGATGAGTTGTGCGAAGCGGTGGTCACCGCGACGGGCCACCACAAAGCGCCAAGGTTGCGAGTTCATTGAGGACGGTGCCCAACGGGCAGCTTCGAGTATTCCGGTGAGGTCCGCGATTGAAATCTCGGCATCTCCATCGAATGAGCGTGGGCTCCAACGTTCGGCCAAAATTGGATGCATCTCTACTGTGCTATCTGCTTTTTTTCTCATAATTGCGTAACAATTCCGCTCTACTTTTTATTTCCATTACAACTATTTGAGAAGACTAACTTGAAACGAGAATTGGCTCCTGTCGAATTTCTGCCAGGCAATGTGTGCTGCGACACCTACCTGGGAAACGAGTAATCTTCTCTGCATGAGTGACGCAAACCTCCCTGAATTTCCAGCGCAGATCGATGAGGAAGAGCTAAAGGCTCGCCTCGATCCCCTCTCCTACGAGGTGCTGCGCAAAGCTGCGACTGAACGACCTTTCACTGGGGAGTACAACGACACCGATACTGAAGGTAGTTATCGCTGCAAAGCGTGTGGTCAGGAGCTTTTTCGGAGTGAGACAAAATTCCATTCGGGATGCGGTTGGCCCTCTTTCTACGCACCTACGAAAGATGATGCGGTTGTCCTCATTGAAGATGCTTCGCTAGCTCCCCGAATCCGCACTGAGGTTCGATGCGCCAATTGCGGATCGCATCTAGGGCATGTATTTGAGGGTGAAGGCTATGACGTACCAACTGATCAACGTTGGTGCATCAACTCTGTCGCGCTAGTTCTTGAGAAGAAGTGAGTTGTAATCGATCTTGATGCATCGATTCTGAACTACCTGTAAACCATTCTTCACAGCGCGGTTAGCGGAAACATCATCGCGCAAGCCCAACTGCAACCAGATGGATTTCGCTTTCACGGCAATTGATTCATCCAGCACCGTTGGAACATCGGCAACATTGCGAAAGACATCGACGATATCGACCCACGCTGGGATATCAGCGATTGATGGATATACCTGATGGCCAAAGAGGGTTTGAAGCCGCGGATTGACGAAGTAGATATCAAAATGGGAGTTATCTAACAACCACTCTGAAACTCCATAGACAGGTCGCTCTGGATTATCCGAGGCGCCAACTATCGCTACCGTTTTCGCGCTTCGAAGCAATTCTGCAATCTCTTCATCGCTCGGCGGGGTCCACATAATTGTCATTAAATAGCGGCCATCTCTGTCGAAATATATTTTTCAAAGGCGGCAACTTCGCGCTTAATATCTGCCTTCTTCCAACCAAGAGCAGGAGCGATCAGTTCTGCCACATCGCTTGCAACGCTCAAGCCATGATCTGAGGTCTCCATAGCTAGACGTAGACGGCGGGCAAGTACGTCGACAAGAGTGCGCGCACCTTCGTGGGTAACAGCGTACAAAACCTCGGCCTTGAGATAGCCAGCGCCTGGCAACACTTCTTCAGCAAGCGAAGCATCTTTCGCAATCATCTGGAAAATATCGCTGACGAGCGAGCCGTAGCGATTAAGCATTCTCTCCACGCAGGCGGTTGAGACTGAGTAGCTCTGAGCCAATGAAGCAACCTGCTTCATGAGATTCTTGTAACCCGCCGCTCCAATAATCGCGATTGATTTTGTTGGAGATTTTGGAGTGGTTCGCTCCAGATCTTTAACAGCGGCATCAACTGCGTCGGCTGCCATGACACGGTAAGTCGTGTACTTGCCACCGGCGATACTTACAAAACCCTTAATCGGGTGATCGACGGTGTGCTCGCGTGAGATCTTGGTGGTTGATGAATCTTTTGCTGGCGAGACCAAGGGGCGCAGGCCGGCATAGGTGCTCAAGATCTGCTCGCGGCGGATCTTGGGAAGCAGAACCTTGTTCGCCTCATTCAAGATGTAATCAATGTCGGCGCTATCGGCAGTTGGATACTCGCGATCCCCCGTGAAATCAGTATCGGTTGTCCCGAGTAGCCATTCATTACCCCACGGAATAATGAAGAGTACAGAGAGCGAAGTCTTGATAATAATGCCGGTCTTAGCGTCGATCGCATCCTTGGGAAGGATGATGTGAACGCCCTTGCTCATCTTGATTTTATAGCCCGGCTTAATTCCGAATTGCTGATAGAGCTCTTCATTCCAAATTCCAGCGGCGGCAACTACTACCTTTGATTTCACGTTAAGGCTATGTCCGTCAACAGAAACTACGGCACCGGTTACTCGTTCTGGAGTACGAGTTATTTGAGTAACAGTCGCACCCGTAACAATATGTGCGCCGTAATCCTTTGCGGTACGAGCAACCATCACGGTATGTCTGGCGTCATCTACCTGTGCGTCGTAGTAGACCAAGCCACCAGTAACAATCTCAGGGTTGAGAGATCTTGCCTCATTGCGCATCTCACCAAAGGAGATGTGCTTGTGCCAAGGGACCGCTCTTAATTTTCCACGGAGCAAGTCATAGAGCATCAATCCCGCGCCTACATAAATTCGATCCCAATATTTCTTGTGCAGTGGATAGACAAAGGAGAGCGGCTTAACCAGGTGAGGTGCCTGATCGGTGATCATCATCTCTCGTTCATGCAACGCTTCGCGTACTAATTTGAAATCAAATTGTTCGAGGTATCGCAAACCACCATGGATCAATTTGCTGGAGCGCGATGAAGTTCCGGCCGCAAAATCGTCACTCTCCACGAGGGCAACTTTCAACCCACGGGCAGCGGCATCTAGTGCGATTCCACTTCCTACTACTCCTCCGCCAATGACGAGGATGTCGAATTCTTCGCTAGCTAGCAGCTCGATATCTGCGCTGCGTTGTTCTGGATTAAGCACTGACTTATTAGGGGCCACGCGCTTAGAATACGGGTATGTCTTACATTGGGGCGATTGATCAAGGAACGACCAGTACTCGCTTCATGATCTTTGACCAAAGTGGAAAAGTGATCTCCGCAGCCCAAAAAGAGCACACCCAGATTCTTCCTCAAGCTGGCTGGGTCGAACACGATCCCCTTGAAATACTTCGCGCCACCGAGGCGGTAATTAAAGAGGCACTGCAGGCAGCGAATCTAAAAGGGGCTGACCTCGCGGGCATAGGCATCACCAACCAGAGAGAGACAACTGTTGCATGGAGCGCCCTTACTGGTGTCCCTCTTCACAATGCCATTGTCTGGCAAGACACTCGTAGCCAAGGCATTCTGGATCTGATCCCATCGAAAGTAGCGGTTGATATCACTTATAAGAGTGGATTACCGCTCGCTCCATACTTCTCAGCGAGCAAGATGAGCTGGATGCTTGGACACTCCCCCATCGTTCAAAGCGCACTCGATCAACAGGAGCTGCTCTTCGGCACCATCGATTCATGGTTGGTCTGGAATCTCACCGATGAGAACATTCACGTCACGGACGTCTCCAATGCGTCGCGCACTCTTCTCATGAATCTTGAGACCTTGGACTGGGATGAAGCACTTCTCTCCGCATTTGGGGTTCCACGTAAATCATTAGCGCAAATCAAGAGTTCATCTGAAATTTACGGTTACACCTCAGCATCTGGAGTTTTCGGTGCGCGCATTCCGATCGCAGGAATAGTGGGCGACCAACATGCAGCGCTCCTTGGACAACTCTGCTTTGAAAAAGGTGAGTCGAAGACCACTTATGGGACTGGAAACTTCGCACTCATAAATACCGGAACCGACATTGTTCGTTCGACCAAAGGATTGCTGACCACCCTCGCATTCAAACTTGGTGATGAACCAGCCAAATATGCTCTTGAAGGCTCTGTAGCCGTTACGGGATCAGCGGTGCAATGGTTGCGGGATCAATTGGGAATTATTCAAAGCTCTGCCGAAATAGAACCTCTCGCCTCCTCCGTTGCAGATACCGCGGGGGTCTACTTTGTGCCGGCATTCTCTGGTCTCTTCGCTCCTTATTGGCGGGGAGATGCACGGGGCGTGATCGTTGGTTTAACCCGGGCTGCGACAAAAGCCCATATCGCTCGCGCGACCCTTGAAGCCATTTGTTATCAGACCCTTGATGTCATCCGCGCCATGGAGGAAGAGACGGGTGTTGCAATCAAGGTACTTCGCGTCGATGGCGGGGTCACTCAAAATCAACTCTGCATGCAGATGCAGGCCGATATTTTGCAGACCGAAGTTTCACGTCCGGTAGTTGCCGAAACAACTGCACTTGGCGCCGCTTATGCCGCGGGGTTAGCGGTTGGCCTTTGGAAGAACAAAGAAGAGCTCCTCTCCCAATGGGAAGAGAGCAACCACTGGAAGCCAGAGCTGAGCGCGGAGAGCGCTGCAGCTGGTTTAACAGGATGGAAGAAAGCGATCGAGCGAACTCTTAACTGGGTATAACGTGTGCGCCATCGCTGGGAAGCGATGTGAAGAAACGAGGCGGTTTGAACCCTGCCTCTGAGAAAGCCTTTGTAATCGCGTTCTCGCACTTCTTAACCGAATCACTCTTGATCAGCGCGATTGCACTTCCGCCAAATCCGCCACCGACCATGCGAGCTCCGAGTGCTCCCTGTTCGAGAGCGGTATCCACGGCCAGATTCAACTCCGGACACGAGACGGTGTAGTCATCGCGCAATGAACGATGGGATTGATTGAGTAAGTCCCCGAGCTTGGTGAAATTATTTGCCTTGAGCGCTTCAACTGCATCGAGCACTCGCTTCATCTCTGTCACTGCATGGAAACCACGAATGTAGGTAACAGGATCTAACTCTGATTGTCTTGCTGCATACTCTGGAACAGAGATCTCTCGCAATGAAGTAATACCTAGAGTTGCAACAGCCTTCTCGCAAGAAGCCCGACGCTCTGCATATCCGCCATCAACCAATTTATGGTGCGCCTGGGTATCGATGATGAGAAGCTCTAAACCTTGTGGCGCAATGAGGAATGGAATGTTCTCGGAACTTAGATCGCGACAATCGAGAAGTAGTGCAGAGCCAGCCTTAGCCATCAGTGAGACCGATTGATCCATGATTCCGCATGGAACTCCAACATAATCATTCTCGGCTTTCTGAGCTGCCCTCGCCAATTCAGCCAACGACAAACCTTTATCGAAGAGGTGATTTACAGCGGTTGCGATTGAACATTCAAGTGCGGCGCTTGAAGATAGGCCCGCTCCAAGTGGCACACGGCCATCGATCAAAAGATTCACGCCGGAATCAACATTGAGTACCCAAAGAACTCCAAGTGCATAGCGAGCCCAGCTCTCACCAGTAAGTGGGGCTAACTCTTCAAGAGTCGTTTCATATATCTCACTGCTCTTCTGTGCTGAAGCGATGCGAATTAAGTGATCGTTGCGGCGAGAGAGCGCCACAATGGTCGTATCAGTAATAGCGAATGGAAGAACAAAGCCATCGCTGTAATCGATATGTTCACCAATTAAATTCACTCGCCCAGGGGCAGCTGCTACTACCTCTGGGGCGCTTCCAAATAACTCAGCAAAGCGGTTCGATATATCTTGCACTGTTCTCTTGTACCTTCTTCAGTTACTTATAGGTGAGTGTGTAGGCCAGCGTGTACTTGCCTGGCTTGATCAGATATTGATCCAAGGTGTCCGGGCCGCATGACGCAGTTCCTAGTCCGCGGTGGATCGTGTCGATTGCGACGACGGTCACCGAAGGCGAGAGTTCAACATCATGGGTTGCAGTTGCCAATTCGCTTGCGCGGAATGGAGTCACCGACACCTGTCCTGGTTTAGCGAGTTCGATACGAATGGTTTCGCCATGGTTATTGGAAACTTCAACCCAACGGACATCTGCGTGGCCACCATTTTCTTGTGGACGCACATATGGAACGTACTGGTCGCTCACATCAGATTCGAAGTGGTCGATAGGGCTCAAGTGGCGATCGGGATAGGTCTCATTTGGACCTGCGCCGAAGTAACTCATATGAGAGAAGCTTCGATCGAGTTCAAAGGTCGTACCTACACGAGCGACGTCATGAAGCACCTTTGGCAAGGTGGTCTCTTCGACCACGCTAAATCCATTGACGACTTCGTGGATGGTCTGGATCTGCTTGATCTCAATACCGGCACTCGTCTTGTAAATGGATGAAACCTTGTAACCATTTCCAGATTTAGTGATCTTCACCTTGGTGCGTTCAAGGTTATTGATGCCCCATTCGTGCCAACGCTTGGAGATATTTCCAATTCGATCATTATCTGTAGGGGCGCGATACAAATTGAGTTGTGGATTAAATGATCCAAAGCCCATGTAGATCGAGCCATCCTCATTAAGCACATTTGCCAAAGTCTTTGGTGCGAGAACCTTCGCCTTTGGACGTGCCTTTGATGGAAGTTTGAATTGAGCCCAACCGACTTCAGAACCAGCACCTGCCCATGGGGTTTCAGACTTCTTGACAACGCTGAAAGTGATGAAGCGCTCTCCTGGTTCGGTGGAGCTCTTCAAGAATTTTGAAGTGACCTTGATTGATCCGGTTGCTTGGGGAGCGATGAGCGGAAGCTTTGCGCGACCATAATCCACCACTTCTCCTTCAATGGAGATCTTCCAGTTGACTTCATAGTCCTTTGAATTCACAAAGAAGTTCTTGTTCTTTACTTTGAAAGTTCCAGCAGCCGCACTTGTAGCCGTGATCAGAAGCGGAGCAGCGATTGCCTTGAACTCCAACATCGCTGGCTTTGGTGTGCGATCTGGGAAGACCATTCCATCGCAGCAGAAGTTGCCATCGTGCTTCTCTTCGCCAAAGTCTCCACCGTAAGCGGAACGCTTTGTGCCATCAGAGAGCGTCTGCTCAATTCCGTGATCCCAGAACTCCCAGATAAATCCACCTTGAAGACCTGGCAGCGAGTGAATCGCCTTCCAGTACTCAGCAAGAGTTCCGTTGGAGTTACCCATTGCGTGGGAGTACTCGCACATGATGAGTGGGCGGGTACCTGCACTTGATTTTGCATACGAGATGATCGCGTCAATGGATGGATACATTGGACAAACTACATCAGTAAGTGATGGGTTTGCGGTCCAGTATGGACGGATTGCACCCTCGTAATGCAGGGGACGTGAAGGATCAAATTTACGGACATAAGCAGCAGCTGCCTCGTGGTTTGAACCAGCACCTGATTCATTGCCCAGCGACCACATGATCACACTTGGGTGATGGATATCGCGTTGAACCATGCGGGCTACACGGTCCACCCAAGGGGTGAGGTAGCGCTGGTCATTGCAGAGTGAGTCTTGGAATGCATGCGATTCGATGTTCGCTTCTCCGATGACATAGAAACCAAGTTCATCTGCCAGATCGAGGAATGCGGGATCGTTTGGATAGTGCGATGTGCGGACCGCGTTGAAATTAAATTTCTTCATCTCCAAGAGATCGGCACGCATATCGGAAACGCTGACAACGCGTCCGGTCTTTCTATTGAAATCGTGGCGGTTTACGCCGTAAATGATGACGCGCTTTCCATTAACGAGGAAGTTGCGACCTTTGATAGTTACATCCCTAAACCCAATTTTCTGGGTGAAGGTTTCGATGACTGTATCCATTGGATCTTTGAGTTCGACTACGAGATGGTAAAGATTTGGTTCTTCAGCTGACCATGGCTTGATGCCTGGGAATTCTGCCTTGAGGTGGATGCCTCCTGGAGTTGGTGGCTCGATCTTATTCACGACCTCCATGATCTGATCTGGGACTTTGCCATCCCAATATGTTCCGTGGAAAAAATCGCGAGAGATTTCCTGATATCCGGCGGGCATTTCAGTCCATTCGATACGTGAACTTCCATGAACCTTCGCCATCAGAGCTTTGGCACGGGAAACACCTTCAACTCGCGCAGTGAGCGAGAATCCTTCAAAGCTTGCATCTTGAGCGGCGGCGATAAAGGCGCGGATATCTAAGGTTCCAGTCGTGCCATCTGCCTTTAATCCAGCAGTTGGGTAGAAGCGAGCAATGTGCACTCGTGGGGTAATAAAGAGTTTGACGCTGCGGGTAATTCCGCCATGCCACCATTGATCTTGATCTTCAATGTAGGTTGCATCAGACCACTTAACGACCTTGATCTGAATCCGGTTCTTACCAGGGTTGACGAAGTTGCTGATTTCAAAATCTGCGGCGAGGCGAGAATCTTTTGCCATTCCGACTTCGACGCCATTGACGCTTAAGATCGCAACGGATTCAAAGCCACCAATTTGAAGAACGATGCGCTCTCCCACCCAATTATCTAGGACGGTGAAGTCACGCTCGTAGATTCCAGTTGGATTGAGTGAGGGAACAAATGGAGGAAGTTCATCAAATGGCATCTGCACATTTGTGTAAATCGGACGATCCCAAAAATGATGTGACTCTTCTTGGGTTGTCCATAGCCCTGGAACAGGAATTGTTGTCCAGCTGCGGCCCGGTTGATCATCCGGTGAGCGAAGGAGTTGAAAGTCCCACTGTCCATCAAGGGAGACAAAATCTTCATGCGCGATGTTGAGCATTGGTTCGCGATTAACAGAAGTTGTCTCGGGGCTATTCCAATATTTCATTCATTTACTCCAAAAAAGATTGATAGTAGTATTTAGGAATTAGCGCCACTGGCACTGAACCACTCTAAATCCCATTACTTATCAAGTAAAGGACGCACCTCACGTGCGGAACTCAACAGGAGGAAAATTGGCTACCTCGGATTTAATTACCCTCACTTCACCAACCTCCTCAATTATTTTTGATGCATCGAATAACAATTTAGTTATCAAGTACTGGGGCGCCGCGCTCTCGCAACCGAGCAGCGGCTTGAAGGCTGCGACAACAAATTCGGTCGCACATGCCAGTTTCGATTTCCCGGTAGAGACGGGCGTCATGCGCGAACACTCGCGCGGATTTCTTGGACACCCAACCATTAATGGTCACCGCAATGGCAAGGCATGGTCAACCCTCTTCTCATTAAGCAAGGTAGATCACACCTCGAACTCGCTCGAGGCCCACTTCGCAGATTCAACCGCAGGACTCAAGCTCGTCCTCTCCTACCAACTCAATGAGTTTGGAATTCTTCGTGCGAGCGCACATCTCACTAACACTGGGGATGATTCCTACAATCTCGAATCTTTCACATATTGGTTACCACTCCCCGATAGAGCGAGTGATGTTCTTGATTTCACCGGCCGCTGGTCACGTGAGCGTCACCCGCAGCGCAATGCCATCCGCTACGGACTCACCTCTCGTGAGATGCGCGAGGGTCGAAGTGGCCACGATTACAGCATTGCCCAGTTGGCGCTCACCAATGGAGCAGGCTTCGAACAAGGTGAGGTCTGGGGTCTATCTGTAGCGTGGAGCGGCAACTCGATTCACCACGTAGAACGACTTGCGACGGGTGAAACTTCGATTGGCGCAGGAGAGCTTTTGTTGCCCGGTGAAATCATCATTGAAGCCGGACAAAGCTATGAAGTGCCACCTGTCGTTGCTAACTACTCCGATCAGGGACTAGATGGCCTTACCCACAATTACTACAGCTGGCTTCGCTCCCGCCCTTCACACCCAACAAATATTCGCCCTCGTCCCATCACCCTCAATGTCTGGGAAGCGATCGACTTCGACCATGACGATGAGAAGATCAAGGCGATCGTCGACGCTGCTGCCGAAGTCGGCGTTGAGCGCTTCGTTCTTGATGATGGATGGTTCCACCTACGTCGACACGATCAAGCTGGTTTGGGCGATTGGGTCGTTGATAAGAGCGTCTGGCCAAATGGACTCGGACCAATCATTAAGTACATCAACGACAAGGGTATGGAATTTGGCCTCTGGTTTGAAGGCGAGATGGTTAACCCCGACTCCGATCTCTACCGCGCACACCCAGAGTGGATCTTGCATGAAGCAGGACGGACGCCTCCCCCAGCACGTCACCAGCAAGTGCTCGATATAACCCACCCAGGAGCCTTTGAGCACGTATTAGGACAGGTTGATGCGATCCTTACTGAATACAACATTGCGTACATCAAGTGGGATCACAACCGCATGATCATCGATGGTGGCCACCTAGGTCAGGCTGCGCTTCATAACCAGGCGGCTGCGACCTATCGCTTATTTGCAGAGTTAAAGAAGCGCCATCCAAAACTTGAAATTGAAAGTTGCGCATCCGGTGGCGGTCGAATTGATCTTGGCGTGATCGATTATGTCGATCGTTTCTGGACGAGTGACAACAACGATGCCCTCGAACGGCAGACCATTCAACGTTGGACCGGTATTGCTGTTCCACCTGAATTGCTTGGTACCCACATCGGCCCTCGCCCTGGAAATCAAAATCGTCGTACTACCGAGATTAATTTCCGCGCAATCACCGCACTCTTTGGCCATGCAGGTATTGAATGGGATATTACCCATGCGAAGCCTGAGGAGATCGAAGTTATTAAGAGTTGGACCGCCTTGTATAAGAAGAAGCGCGGCCTCTTGCATTCAGGTAAAGCAATTCGCGTTGATCACCCTGATCACAATTCATTTATCTACGGAGTTATTGCTCAAGATAAATCAGAGGCGCTCTTCGCAATTGCGGCGCGTGATATGTCTGAGTCAGTCTTCCCAGCGATGGCACGCTTCCCAGGATTGGATCCCGAGCGAAGCTACGTGGTGAAGGTTTTGGCAGATGCTGGCGTTGCTCAAACAATGCAGCGTGGAAATCCAGCATGGATGAATGAAACAAATGGGATTGTTTTAAGTGGATCAGAACTAGCAACTATCGGTCTGCGTCCACCAATCCTGCCGCCCGAGAACGCGATCTTGATCGAGATCTCAGGCAAGCAGTAATTGAAGGTGGTGGGTATTAACCCTTGGTAGAACCGAGGGTTAAGCCTGCTACGAAATGCTTACGCATTGCGAAGAAGACCAAGAGCGTTGGGATGAAAGCCATACATGCGCCTGCAGCAAGTAGGTCATAATCGGTATTGAACTGACCTTGCAAGTTAGCAAGTGCGGCAGTGATTGGGCGCTTATTACCTGTCTTCAACAACACGACAGCCCAGAAGAAGTCGTTGTAGATCCAGGTAGTCATCAATACGCCTAGTGACGCAAGTGCAGGGCGCAAAAGAGGCAAGATGATGCGGAAGAAGTGATTCCAAACGTTAGCACCATCAACCAAAGCTGATTCCGAAATTTCCTTCGGAATTGTGCGGAGATAGTTGGTGAGTACGAAGGTTGCGAAACCGACCTGGACCGCAACGTGAATCAAAATTAATCCCAATTGAGTGTCATACAAAACGCCATTGCTATTTACGAAATGCGGCACATGTATCTTGAGATAGATACGGAAAATCGGAATAAACAACAATTGTGGTGGAAGCAAATTTCCAGCTGTAAAGAGCATCAATAGCGGGACGCTTGCGCGCGACTCGTAACGGCTCAATACGAAAGCGATCATCGAGGCCAGAAATAGAGTAAGAACTACTGCAGGCACAGCGACTTCAACGGAATTGAAGAAGAATAACCACATTCTCGATTGAACAAAAGCATGGTAATAATTTGCAAACGTTAAATGCTTTGGCCAAGACATCACACCGTTTTTTACAACGTCGTCATATGGTCTAAAAGACTGCAGGATGGTGAAGAGAATTGGGGCAACCCATATCAATGAAAAGACTGAAAGAACACCAATCGCGACACGTTGGCCGGTTTTACTCTTTTCGCCCGTAACCATTAGTCGGTTCCTTTACTGAAGTTCTGGTAGAGATAAACCATAATTGGACCCAAACAAATAATGAATAGAAGCGTGGCGTATGCAGATCCCCAGCCGATACGTGTCGATTCACCCTGAATGTTCTGATAAACAAGAACTCCCAGCGTCTGCAAGCCATTGGTTCCACGATTGATGATAAATACCAAGTCGAAGGCGCGAAGTGATTCGATGATTGTCACGACAACGATAATGACATTCACCGGACGTAGCGAAGGAATAATTACTCGACGGAAGGTGTACCACTCTGATGCGCCATCAATCGCAGAAGCTTCCCGAAGTGATGGATCCACCGACTTCATACCTGCTAAATAGAGCAACATGATGTAACCGATATGCCGCCATGAAGCGATAAAGAGTACGACCCAGATATTCTTGTGTGGGTCACCTAGCCATGAGATCGCGGTATCCGGATTCGTATCGCCAAATAGCGCGTTTAAGACACCATCTGTACGGAAAACGTTATCCCAAATAATGCCAGTTACAGCGAGTGAGATAACAAGAGGTAGGTAGAACGAGGTCTGGTAGAGCTGAGTTCCCTTAAGGTTCTTATCGATGTAATAGGCGAGCAAGATTCCGAGTGGGGTCGCGATGAGCGCGAATACCGCCAGCCACAAAATGTTATTTCGAATAGCGATGGGCAAGTTTGCGTCGAGTTGGAAGATCTGACGATAGTTTGTGAAGCCAACCCATTTAATATTTTTTAGCCCACCGATTCCATCCCAGAATGTGAATGAGAGGAGGATGGTGCAGACCGCCGGAACCCATACGAAGAGCACATGCAAGATAGTTGGAAGTCCAACGAATGCTCCGAGGGTGACACGGTCACTTCCACTGAAATTATGGGAGTTCTTCTTCTTTTCCTTTTTTGCCGGAACGGCTATTGGGGCCTGTTCTTCAAGAACGCTGCTCAATTATTTTCCTTTTCTTCGTTCATTACTAGACCAAATGAAAATGGAATTTCCGCCGGCGGTGTAACCGCCGGCGGAATCCCGTAGTAGTACTGAACTTTTCCTGATTAGGCAGGAGGCAAAGCAGCCCATTGTGCAGCGAGATCTTTTGCGATCGACTTTGGATCTCCTCCGCCAAGGTACTTCTGCAGTGCTGGACCGAAGATTGGTCCTGCGAAGTCTGGGCGTGAATCGCGGTCAAAGAACTGTGCGACATGCTTTGTACTCTGTACCAACTTCACCTGTGATTGAATAAATGGATCGTTAGGTACTGCTGAGTACTTGTTAGCAAATAAGCCAGGTTGGATTGATTGCAGAATTCCTGAGAACTTGGTTGAACCAATGAACTCCATCAAAGCTTCTGATGCAACCAAGTTTGAAGCAGCAGTTGATGAAGCCAATACACCATCGATAGGAGCATCGATTGAGTCGGTTCCATTTGCTGGGTCAATGATTGGGAATGGAATCAAAGCTAGATCTGGATAATCAGCCTTTGAGTATTGACCGGATGTGAATGAGCCGATGATTTGCATCGCGGCTTTCTTCTGGACAACCAGCTTCGCGGCATCATCCCAGTTGAGATCAAGAGGATGTGCGCTCATATAAGGCTTAAGTGCCTGCCAGTTGGTGAACACCTTTTGAACGCGTGGATCGGTGAAAGAAGCACGGCCCGCTGTGAGGTCCATGTGGAACTTGAAGCCATTGGTACGCATATTGATGATGTCGAAAACACCCATTGCTTCCCAGCCACCCTTATCAGCCTGAGCGATAGGAGTGATTCCCTTTGACTTGAAAACCTTACAGGCGTTGATGAGGTCTGCCATCGTCTTGATTGAAGCTGGGTTTACGCCAGCCTTCTTCCAGACAGACTTGCGGTAATGGATACCCCATGGGTACCAGTCGGTTGGAACCAAGTACTTCTTGCCATCTAAACCGGTAGATGCTCCAGCAAAACCAGCGGTGTAGTTAGAACCAATCTTCTTCCAAAGGTCATCAATTGGAGTCAAAAGACCCTTTTGAGCGAAGAACTGCATACGGTATCCAGCGAACCAGTCGAATACGTTATCTGGAGTTCCTTGAAGGTATGAGTTAATCGCATTTTGGAAGTTGTTGTGATCTACAACGTTGAGAGCAACGTTGATTCCTTCAGCCTTAGCGGCAGCCGTCCAAGCAGCATCTTGCTCTGGTCCAGGGACGGTTGTGTTGTTGGAACCGAAGCTGACGTCGTACGTAACAGCGCTAGCAGCTGAAGCACCAAGAGTTGAAGCTCCAACACCACCGACAGTTAATGCGGCAGCACCGGCAGCGGCACCCTTAAGTACGGAACGACGTGAAACCTCGTTCTCGGTAATGATCTCTTTCATGTTTTTCCTATTCTCTTCAACAGAAGTTATTGAAAAACGACCCCACCTGCACAGGGGAGACAAGGAGAACCTAACCCCGAGCAAGGGCATTTACAAGGAAATTTTGATAACAAAGCGATAACTAAAGGCTGGAAATTGAGACGGCTAAAGCCCCAAATCTCAGCCTGGAAAATACCTAGGAAGCGACACCTTTAAATGGGCCAGAAACCAGTAAAACGCCACTAGAGTCCCGCAGTTCGGCAAGGGTGACACGGGTTCCGACCGGAATATCTTGGGCACAGATTCCGATGTAGCGCACGGTCTGGTGAGGCTGCAAAGTCAGCGAAATTTTAGGCTGGCAATAGTTGGAGCCGTTACCCATACGGGATGGATCTGCAGGGCCAAAAGTTTTCCCAACTGCCGTGACCATATCCGGAATCGCGTGTAATTCTTGAACCGAGTTTGTTTTGTTTTTGATATCAATATTGATGTGGCAAATAGCCCCACGGCATGTCAACGGATCGGAAGGTGAGACGACAGTTAATTTGTAAATTGCGCTAGAACCGTTGTCCTTGGTTGTACTTAAATAATTAATTCCAAGCTTAATTCCAGTTGCCGCAAAGAGAATGATAAAAATGGCGAGCACGGTGTTTCGAATTAAATGTCGTTCGATCGCAAATTTCAATCGACTAGAAAAACGAGGATCTTCTTTCTTTAAGCCGGGAGCAACCACATCGTCGATTACCTCGCCACAACTCTTACAGTAGTAAGCATCGCGCGCTACCTTGGAATTGCATTTGACGCACAGCATGTGAGGAAGTTTTGACTTAAACATAGGTCAATTATCGCAGAGTAGTTCTAGAAAGTTAGATTGTGGAATCTGAAGTCATCAGCGGGATCACGATCTCTGCTTTCACTCCCCCTAATTCGCTTCGAGAGTAGCGAAGGCTTCCCGAATAACGTTCCACGATTCCAGAGATGATGCTTAAGCCCAAACCCGTGCCCTCGGCTGATCTTTCCGGAGAGAACCTGCGTGCCAAACGGGCGCTATCTGGATAGTTTGCAAAACCTGGTCCACCATCCTCGACTGTGAGTAGGAGCGATTTTTCTTCACGTTTTACCTCGACACGAACCGGTGCATCACTTGGAGTATGTCGACGAATGTTCGAGAAGAGATTTCCCACCATTCGATCCATCATCTTCGCATCAGCCCAGATCGAGCTCTCCCCCACATACGCCAAATTAATTGTGCGTTCCGGGTTGAGCGCGGAGAGTACTTCTACCTGGTCTGCAATTATTGATTGGAAATCAACCTTTTCTAGGGCGAGCTCACTGGATTCTCCTACCTCCGCGAGAAAGAGAAGATCTTTAATTATCGATTCCATTCGAAAAATTTCGTTGGAACTCTTCTCCAAATATCCCTGAACTTTCGTGGGGTCGTGATTCTTTCTTGCAAGATCCACATAGCCCTTAATAACTGTAAGCGGAGTACGAAGCTCGTGCGAGGCATCACCCAGAAACTTCTGCATCGCTGTTTTCTGTTGCTCCACTAGTCGGCTCAACTGATTGAGCTTTCCATCTCTTCTAAAAACTAAGAAGGCGATAATTACCGCCACTCCATCAATTGCGATAATAAAGAGAATCAAATCCTTGGTGAGAGCAGAGACATCTGAATTTATAGTGGCAAGAGATGCGGCAAGAATTAATTTTTGATTATTCGGCATTTGGAAAACTCGGATCCGCAGATCGTTGCCGAAGTTCTCATCGCTATGCCGCGCTTTTGAAAGAAGAGAATCACTAGGCAAAGTTTTTACGTCGGGGCCTGAAACGGTGAGGTCGGTGACGACATTGGACTCTGTAACAAATTGAACACTGACCGGAATAGCTGACACCTGCGCTAAATACTGTGCAACAGTGAGTGGATCCTCTTTTGTGGTTAAAAGAGCTTTTATCTTGGCATTGAGAGAATCATCAACTTGGTTGACCTGACTCGATTGATACTTGGAAATTGCAAAATATCCGATTGCACTCGAAGAAATTGTCAGAAAGAGAAACATCGAAACCGTTACGCGTAAAACTAGTTTCATGCTCTTTCTACTATCTGAAACCCAACTCCTCGTACCGTCTTGATTCCTTCAAATCCTTTTTTGTGCAATTTCTTGCGAAGGTATGAGATGTAAGTTTCTACCACTGTCGAATTGTTTTCAAAATCGATTCCCCAGACGGCATTGAGCAAGGCATCTTTACGAACCACTTTGTTCTTTCTCTCAATGAGATAGTTCAAGAGGTTGTACTCAGTCGGTGAAAGTTCGATGGCTTCC
>Ga0208506_1000195_pt1 | contig 23768 bp, 25 predicted proteins | sample CryBogCBH29Jul08_FD_184616 | JGI IMG/M metagenome (GOLD analysis project Ga0208506, IMG submission 184616) | Freshwater microbial communities from Crystal Bog, Wisconsin, USA - CBH29Jul08 (SPAdes) | ecosystem: Environmental > Aquatic > Freshwater > Lake | place: Crystal Bog, Wisconsin, USA... | reverse complement strand
GCAAGGGTGTCTGTTCAATATATATTTTCTTTTGGTATTTCTTTTAAGAAACGTGAGGGCGTGGAATCTATCCATTGGTTATACATTCTTCTTGTTATAGCGTAGGATATGTAAAGATTCTTTTTAGCTCTTGTGATACCAACATAGGCGAGCCTTCTTTCTTCTTCGAGGCCCTTATTCCCCAATTCCTCAAGAGATTTTGAGTGTGGGAAAAGGCCTTCCTCCCACCCTGGTAAAAATACGGCATCAAACTCAAGCCCTTTTGCTGCATGCAGGCTCATTATGGTGATTATATCTTGTTGGCTAGTTGTATTATCATTATCTGTTACTAAAGTAATATGGTCTAAGAAATCAAAAATAGTATTAAAATCCGCTAGAGCTTTTAGCAATTCTCTAGCATTTTCTAGCCTTCCTCGAGCTTCTATACTATCTTCTTGTTTTAAAAACTCTTCATATCCAGATTCTACTAGTAAATTTTTCACTACATCCACATGGTGTTGAGTTTGGAAGTCTTCGTGCCATTTTTTGATCATCTCCACAAAGTCTTGCAAAGAAGAATAAGTCTTTTTGCTAAAATTCTTTTTGTCTCTGAGCATCAACTCTGTGGCGCTGAATAACGAGATTTTTTCGTTATATGCAAAATCCTTCATTTTTTGTAATGTGGTTTTTCCTATGCTTCGTGCTGGTCTATTTATGATTCGTTCAAACGGCAAATCATCGTTAAATTTTATAGCAAGTTTTATATAGGCAACAATGTCTTTTATTTCCTGTCTTTCATAGAATTTTAAACTCCCAACTACTTTGTAAGGTATCATGTTTCTCATCAGGCATTCTTCTATTATCCTAGTTTGGAATAGGGCGCGCACAAGAACGGCAACTTTCGTATGGTGCAAGTGATGCTGGAACCTGCAAGTAATTTCTTTGGCGATGAAATTTGCTTCTTCTTTATCGTTATAAAAAGATTTTATAACGATTCTCTCGTCAGATTCTGATTCCGTCCAAAGAGTTTTGCCGTGTCTGATACTATTATGCGATATTACTGAAGATGCAGCTGCTAAAATATGGTTTGTAGACCGATAATTTTGCTCTAATTTTATTATTTTTGCGCCTGGAAAATCATCCTCGAATTTCAGGATATTTCCGATTTCTGCACCGCGCCACCCATATATTGATTGGTCGTCATCCCCAACGCAGCATATGTTGTTGTGCTTTTGCGCAAGCATTCTTAGCCATATATATTGTCCGCTATTTGTATCTTGATATTCATCTACAAGAATATATTGAAACATCGTTTGGTATTGATCAAGTATTTCTGGATGTTGTCTGAATAAATTAATATTCATAAGCAGTAAATCCCCAAAATCTACAGAGTCATTGGCTGCTAGTTTTCTTTGATACTCTCCGTAAATACGATATGCTTTTTTATCGTAATCATTTTTTAGATCTGATTGCGATACATCGCTGTGGTTTAACGCTAAATCTTTCCATCTTTGGATAATACCCCCAATCATTTTAGGTATATATATTTTTGTATCGATATTTAGATCTTGCATGATCGATTTGATTACGCGCAATTGATCATCAGCATCGATTATTGAAAAAGTTGGGCTCAATTTTGCTGCATCAGAATTAAGGCGCAAAATCTTTGCAGCGATCGAGTGAAATGTACCAAGCCATTTTATTCGCGAGGGTACAAGGCACGATATTCTTTCTTGCATCTCATTTGCTGCCTTATTTGTGAAAGTCACCGCAAGAATTTGTGACGGATATGCCTTTTCTAATCTAAGAATATTAACAATCCTATTTATCAGCACCAAGGTTTTGCCTGTACCTGCACCAGCAAGAATTAGTAATGGACCGTCCAAGAAGTTCACTGCCTCTTGCTGTTTTGAGTTTAAGTCTGGATTTGGTTTCACTATTCCGTTGTACAAGTTGCTACTGATATTTAAAGTTGCTTATATAAGATTTCGGTAAAATTTTCCTTTCTTTAGGTTCGATGACTTCATATAGCCAATCTTGCGATATAGCAAAATTTACAGCATCTTCTTTCGTATTAAAATTTAAGGACATTTCTGCCTCCATATTTTTTGTCCCGGTCCAGCCTATGAAGCCCTCTATATATTTATCCTGCCCTTCGAAATCTATTCGCCATTTCTTAGTATTAGACAAGCCAGATTGCATTGCAGACTTAGTAGGTCGATATATTATTGCTTTCATAGACTTTATCTTTTATTATCTTCAGATCGTGACCAGTATATTTTAATTCTAAAGGATTACAAGCGCAGGGAATATGAGTAAAAATAAAAAAATAGAAGATTTAACATTTGAAGAGGCTTTAAACGAACTGCAGGCGATTGTCCGTGGAATTGAGGCAGGTAAGGATGATTTGGAGAAAGTAATTAGCGACTATGAAAGGGGCAACGCACTAAAATCTCATTGTGAGAACAAGCTGAAAGAAGCAAAGCTAAGAATCGAGAAGATAGTTGAAAACGCAGATGGCTCTATATCGACAGAGGAAGGATTGTAGAAAACAGAGCGGATTTTATAGGTAATGAGCTATGCTTAGTGGTGTGAGGGCCTATATTCATAAAATATTACTTCCAATAATAATGATTCCGGCTCTGAATTGTGATGGAAGATTATTTCAGCACCAGATCGAAGCGCTAACAGCATACGGCGCTGATGTTATTGTGATAGATAATACAAAACATGTTACCAATCAAGAATTGGCTGAACATATATTATCGATTGCTCCTCCAAGATTCCATTTGCTCGGACTTTCTATGGGAGGGTATGCTGCCTTTGAAGTCATGAGACGACAACCCGATCGAGTCGAGAAGCTTATTTTACTTGATACAACTGCCAGACCTGACTCTGCGGAAAAAAGAGAAAAGCGAATAAAAAGACTTGTAGCAGTACAAGATTGAAATCTTGCTGAGGAAACAGCAAAACTTTGGGAGTCTATGGTTGCGAAGAACCGAGTGAACGATAAAGAATTATTCGGCATATATAGTGCAATGTCACAAAAAATTGGAAAACAAGGATTTATTAATCAGATGGAGCAAGTTCTGAGTCGCGGCGAGGGTTTTATCAATGTTTTGCCTTCGATAAAATGTCCAACTTTGGTGATTGTTGGTGATGATGATCAGAGGTCTCCTATTTCGGTAGCACAAGAGATTGTCGATGGTATTAATAGCGCTAAAGGTGGTAATGCTCGATTAGAAATCATTAAAGATGCTGGCCATTTTTCTTCCTTAGAAAGCCCAGAAAATGTTACGCGCCTAATTCTTTCGTTTTTGTCTTAAAAGTAGCTGAGCTAGATTATCTCTAAAATTTTCTGTATTCTCGCGTATGCTTCTTTTAGCTCATGTGATTTAATAACATAAGGTGGTATAAGATATATTGTCTTGCCTAGAGGCCTGATAATCAGTCCTTCTTCTTTAAAGAGTAACCTCAATTTAGGAGCGCTTGTATTTTGTGCGCTCTTGATATCGAAAGCAGCGATGGTGCCCAGTATTCTGACTTTTTCTATCAGATTTTGCTTATATAAATCCTCAGTGCATTGTGCGTGTGTTTTATTAATATTTTCAATCTGTTTTTGTGTTTTTGTGTCTAACAATAATTTCAATGATGCTATTGCAGCAGCGCATCCTATAGGGTTAGCGCAGTAAGTATGGCCATGCAGGAATGCACGAGCATAATCATTACTGAGAAAGGCATTGTAAATCTTCTCTGTAGTTATGGTTAGAGCAAGCGGTAAAAATCCACCGGTTAATCCTTTTGATATGCATAGAAAATCTGGAGCTATATCAAGCTGATCAAGGGCAAAATTAGTGCCAGTTCTACCAAAGCCTGTCATGACTTCATCAAAGATCACCAGAATATCATGCTCGCGAACTATTTGTACTACTCTATTTACGAAACTCGGTCTGCACATTCTCATGCCGCTTGCTCCTTGCATAAGTGGTTCTAATATCAAAGCTGCGATCTTCCCTCCATATTGCTTCAGATGAGATTTGAGTGCTTCTAGGGCGATGGATTCTTTTGTCTCTATTTCATCGTCAAGATCCCATTTCTCTGGAAATGGAATCGTTAAGCTAGAGAAAAACAAATCAGAGAACTGATCATGCAAATCAGAGTTTCCTGCACTCATCGCGCCGATTGTATCGCCATGATATCCACCTTCAAAGTTCAAGAAGATTCTCTTCTCTTTGAGCCCCTGATTGCTCCAATATTGATATGCTATTTTTACTGCCGCCTCTATGCTAGTGGAGCCATTATCGCTAAAAAAGAATTTACTCAGACTTTTTGGGAGGATGTTTTGTAATGCGCTACAAAGCTCTATCGCTGGTTCATGGGTAATGCCGGCAAACATTACATGCTCTAAAGTTTTGGCTTGTTTAGCAATTGCTTTGGCAATATGAATATTGGAATGGCCATGGAGATTGACCCACCAGCTGGACATAAGGTCCATGTATTTTTTGTCATTTTCATCATATAAAAATAGGCCCTTAGCAGATTTAACTACTATCGAGGGTTCCGCTGTTTTATGCTGTGTGAATGGGTGCCATATGAGTTTTTGATCGATATCTTTTAAGTTCATTTTTTTACCTCAAGATAGCTTTTAAAGCGTCTGTTAGCGGAATATTTAATAAAGATTCTTTAGTGATTTGTGTCAGAGTAGGAATTGTTGCGAGTAGAGGAATTTTGCCATAATATTCAATTGCATCTGAATTATATTTATTTTCCTCTCCATTCATAATAAACCCGAGAATATTAATCTGACGTGCACTTAGTGCTGCTATACTAAGTAATGTATGATTAATTGTGCCTAGATAAGGTTTCGTCACTAAGATTACCGGCAATTCAAGATATTTGATGAGATCTATAATCAGTTGATTTTTATTTATTGGAACTAGTACCCCTCCAGCACCTTCGACAATCAAATTATGTGCCTTAGGTAAAATAATATTCTCTAGGTTAATTTCCTGATTTTCAAGTGATGATGCTAAATGAGGAGAGAGAGGCTTTTTGTAGCAATAGATTTCTGGGTATATAGTATTTTGAATTATTTTAGACAGGATTTTGCTATCAGAACCAACATCGCTACCTGTTTGTATTGGCTTAAAATAAGAATAAGTACTATGTAAGCAAAGCCAGCTGCTTACTGTGGTTTTTCCGATATCTGTATCGGTTCCTGTAATAAAAATCTGCATGTTATCTCTCTATTACCGCAAAAAACACTCTGTAAGTTATGGAAATGCTAGATGTAGTTGCCTTGAAGATTCTTCTTAATTCTCCGATTGATACATCAGAATCACAAGCAATTGCGCCTAGATCTCTTAAATAGCGAACAAATGCTTTGTCGTTCTCAAACTCTAACGTAAAATCCTTGGTATCAAGAAAATAATTTTTTGGATTAAGCGAAGCTATGTGGGCTGTTATTTCTTCTAGAGTTGGGTAAGGCGGTACTGGTGATCTAGTGAATTTTTGAGCCCACTCATAAAATGTACCATCTAATAAACATGAGAAAGCTAGAATTTTTGAATCTCTATATAAAGTTTGCATCATTTTATTGAGATTATTTGTCCATTGTAATGATAGATTGGCTGTTATGAGATCGTGAAACCCAAAATCTCGCCCTTCCATGTCTCCCCAAATGCAACGTATATTGATGCGCTGTAACTTATACATAGCTGCATGTAGCATATTCATAGATATGTCATTTAACGTAACATAACTTAATGGGAACATTTCTGATGTCAATTTGGCCATATAACCAGTTCCAGTGCCTAAATCCAAAGTCTTATCTGGCTGGAATTGTGGAAAATTATTCTGTAACATAGTAGCCAATATTTGGCTGCATTCCTTTTGAACTCCTGCTACTTTGTCATATGAAGCTGATGCTCTATCAAAGCTATTCTTGATTTTATTTTTTTGTAACATGGTTCCCTTATAAACTTTTTAATGCAAAAATCAACTGATCAATATCTTCGTCGGAATGTCCTGATGTTAGTGCAATACGTAAGCATGATTTGCCTGGTTGAACAGTTGGTGGTCTTATAGCGGAAACAATAATGCTATCTTTCGATAATTGTTGTTGTGTTTTCATTGTGTTCGATGCTGTCCCAATTATTATTGGTATAATATGAGTCTCTGAATTTCCGGTATCAAAGCCGATGGTTTTTAATGTGGTGCGCAATCGAGAAGCCTTTGTCATCAAGGCATGTCGCTCATCATCAAGATGCTTCACCATATCCCATGCTTTATTCGCTGCACCAATTACCATCGGCGATAAAGCAGTGGAATAAATAAAGCCAGAGCTTTTATTCACCAAATAACCCTTAATGATATTAGAGCAAGCGATATAAGCGCCGGAACATCCGAGTGCTTTACTAAAGGTTCCCATAATTAAATGATTGATGGGTTGTAAATTAAAATCAGTAGATATACCATAGCCTTTATGACCCAGTACTCCGGTCGCATGGGCCTCGTCTAAATATAGGAATGCATTGTAGGATTGCGCTAGTGCTATAATTTCTTGCAGATCAGCTATGTCACCATCCATTCCAAATACCGTTTCTGTTACAATGAATTTAGGGATGCTAGTATCTGCATATTTTTTAAGTAACTCACTTAAATGCAAAAGATTATTATGGCTATATCTAATCAATTCGGCTCCGCTTAAAAATACCGCATTATATAGGCTTGAGTGATTGAGTTTATCAAAGAACACTAGGGGTTTTTTTCCAAGAACTTTAGAGTCTAGTAAGCAGGATAATACAGAGATATTGGCCTGGAAACCAGCATTGAATATAAGCGCAGCTTCGGTGTTTTTATCTTTGGCTATTTGTGTTTCTAGAGTTTCAAAGATTTCTCTATTACCAGAAAGAAGCCTAGATCCAGTAGCGCCAACTCCGTAAGTAGAACCCGCTATAGTCGCTGCATCTAACAGTTCCTTCGATCTACTTAAATTTAGATAATCATTTGTAGAGAAATCAAGAACTCTAGCGGTCTGTGTACTATCTTCTTGCAACTGACGAAACTTGTCGCTAGACTGCAGGCCCGCACAATACTGTTGATAAACATTATACATAATGAGATTCTTATGACAAAGCAGTGGGATTTTTCAGAAAGTAAATCAATTTACGAGTTACCATTTTTAACGCTAATACATACAGCACAAACAGTGCATAGACAACATTTTAGTCATGATACCATACAAGTAAGTACTCTTTTGAGTATAAAAACTGGAAGTTGCCCAGAGAACTGTTCGTATTGTCCTCAGTCTGCTCATTATCAAACTGGATTGAGAAAAGAGCCATTAATGGCAATATCAGAGGTAGTTGAAGCAGCGAAGAGGGCAAAATCCATAGGCAGTACAAGATTTTGTATGGGAGCAGCGTGGCGTGGACCAAGAGATGATGATTTGGAAATAGTCTGTCAAATGGTGGAGGAGGTTAAAAAATTGGGTCTTGAAACTTGTGTAACTTTAGGTCTCTTAGAAAAACATCAGGCAGATAGGTTGAAGGAATCAGGACTAGATTTTTATAATCATAATATTGATTGCTCGAAAGAGCATTATGCGAAAGTCATATCTACGCGCACATTCGAAGATAGGCTAGAAACCTTAGAGCATATTAAGAAGTCTGGTATTAAAATATGCTGTGGAGGTATACTTGGTATGGGAGAGACATCTGATGATCGAATTAAGATGCTGACTTTGCTTGCTAATTTTGATGAGCCGCCAGAATCTGTACCTATCAATAAACTCATCAGAATTCCTGGTACTCCTTTAGAAAATGCTGCGGATGTAGACCCATTTGAATTCGTGAGAATTATTGCACTTGCCAGAATTATGATGCCAAAATCCTATGTTCGTTTATCAGCAGGACGAGAGCAAATGCCAGACGAGCTCCAGGCGCTGTGTTTTCTAGCCGGTGCTAATTCCGTACATTATGGCGAAACATTGCTCACATCTAAAAATCCTATTCCAGAGAAAGACAATGCGCTATTCGAGCGATTGGGTTTAGAAAAACTTGTTTTAGTAAACGAACAAGTAGTTTGTGAGTAGTGATGAGATATTGTTTTGTTTTCTGTCATGGGTTCGGGTTTGATAAAAATTTCTGGAATAATTTAACTCCATATTTCTCTGAATATTCTTGTTTATATTTGGAGGATCTAGAGATGCATGCATTAGAAGACGATATGTTATTGATAGGCATAGGGCACTCTTTAGGTTTAATCAAGCTATTATCGATTAATATACCTTTCCAAGCAGTGATTGGGTTGCAAGGATTTATAAATTTCTTAGGATTTAATCATGATTTACATCTTAGGCGTCAGAAAGATTTAGCTTTTTTGGGTAGTTATTTTGATAAATCATCAAAGTATGCAATAAGATATTTTCATAGGCTTTGTGGGGTGCCCGTGCAATCAGATGCACTAGAAGATTTAAATATAATAAAATTAAAGGAAGATTTAGAAATTTTATCTGTAGGCTTTATGTCCATTCCTTCTATACCAATTTTCATTATAGGATCTAAAGATGATAAGGTAGTAACGCCTGAACTTATTTATGACAATTTTCGTTCTTATAACAATGTGACAATAGAAATTGTAAATTCATCCTATCACTGCTTGGGATACAAAAATCCAGAGTTGGCGTACAAAAAGATAATGAATTTTCTAGTAGCCAAAGCTATCACTTAATGATTTTTGCTACGCTATCAGAAATCAGATCAAGGTCTTGCGGTGAAGACATCCTATGATCTGCGCTTTTTGATATAATCAGAGTTGATTGGTCTGAAGTTAGCTTGTCTATCAGCGCCAATGAAACGCGTACTGGCACTATATTATCATTAAGGCCGTGTAGTAAAATAATTGGTATGTCGAGATTGATACCCTTAGTGAGCAGCAAATGTTTTCTGCCGTCTTCAATCATTTTTTTGGTAATGTTATAAATGGCGCCGCTTGCTTTTTCTATGCGCACTAGACCTTCAGATAGAAGGGTCTTCTTTTCTTCTTCTGAGAACAAATCCCACATGAGTATTTCGGTAAAATCTACAGCAGGGGCGATGTTTAATATTCCTACAACTTTTTCTGACAATTCTAAGGCTGCTAACAAAGAGAGCCAACCACCCATGCTTGAGCCAACTAGTATTACTGGGGTGGTGGTGTGTTTTTTTACCATTGTCACTGTTTCGTTGAGCCAATCTGAAATGCATCCGTCTAGTATATTCCCAGAGGACTGACCATGCCCCGAATAGTCAAAGCATAAATAGCCTAGATTTTTCTGTGTGCAAAAGTTCTGGAGATGCTGAGATTTCGTTCCTTCCATATCTGACATGAAGCCACATAGAAAAACAATTGTAATTTTAGGATTGTTTATCTTGGAAAAATTATTTTTATAAGCTATATTTTTTTTATCAATAATTACGTTGAGTAATTCCATACTAAGTTTGAGTGCACCAATGAGCAGGAAATCCTACCACAAGCCAGTAGTATTGCAAGTCTTACCTTCATTGGTTAGTGGAGGGGTCGAAAGAGGTACTGTAGATACTGCAAAATTCTTAACAGAGTCTGGTTGGGTAGCACTTGTTGCTTCCTCAGGAGGGCCAATGGTGAAAGATGTCGAGAGTGGTGGGGCAAAGCATTTTACATTATCCCTCAAAGACAAAAACCCTATTACAATTTTGATAAATTCCTTCAAACTCGCAAAGTTAATACGTAAATATAAGGTGGATATAGTCCATGCAAGGTCCAGAGCGCCCGCATGGAGCGCCTATTTAGCTTCGAAAATGACCCGATGTAAGTTTGTTACTACATTTCACGGCGCTTATGGAACCGGCAGATTAAAAAACTACTATAACTCAGTAATGACCAAGGGAGATATTGTGATAGCAGTCTCTGACTTTATCAGAGAGCATATCAATTCTGTCTATAAAATCCCAAAGAATAAAATACGCACAGTCCATAGAGGTGTCGATTTAAAAGAATTTGATATTAAGTCTGTGGATGAAATACGGTTGATTCGTGTCAGAAATAAATGTTATATTCCCGAGGATAAATTTATTATTACATTGCCTGGTAGGCTCACTAGCTGGAAAGGTCATGAAATACTATTGCAAGCAGTAGCGAAGCTTAAGCGCGACGATATAAGATGCTTGCTTGTTGGCGATACTAAGCAACATGAAAGATATTTTCGTCAGTTTATTAGGCTTGCCCAAAAACTCGGATTGAGCGATAAAGTGACTTTCACTGGCCCTATAAAAGATATGCCAGCGCTTTATATGCTATCTGATCTGGTGGTTTCGCCATCTACAAGACCAGAAGCATTCGGTCGTATCTCAATAGAGGCGCAGGCTATGAGAAGACCGATTATTGCAACGGATATAGGAGGGTATAAAGAAACGATTATCGATGGCAAAACGGGCTTCTTGATCCCTCCGGGTGACGTGGATGCTTTAGAGGAAAAGATACTGTTTGTCATGAACCTGTCTGAGGAAAAAAGAGCAGCGATGGGTAGGGCAGCGCGCAAAAATATTGAGTCAAACTTCTCTTTGGCGCAAATGAAGGAAGCTGTGATGACGATATATAAGAGCTTGCTACTATGATTGCAAATAGAGCCCTTGCGTAATTCACTTTCGGTATAGGATTTCGGAAGATGGTTCTAATGGGATATCTAATATCTATAAGCCGGATTCTGTATAGTAAAAACTATGGCTATCATTCGTCTACGGTTATTATTACTAATAACCTTTAGCAGCTTACCCGGACAAAATACACCTGAAACTCGTGCCTCTTTCGAGCCTTTGCCCCTATTTAGCTTTGCTCCTGGTAGGGTTTACCTCGCCATTTCAGTCGCCTGAAATGCGGTGCGCTCTTACCGCACCGTTTCACCTTAACCCCCTAATACCAGTCCCAAATTTATTGTTACGTTGTCGAACTTCGCGATTCGCTGCCACTTAGATTAACTAAGCTAATCGGCCTTACCACTATGTCTCCTAGTACCAATTAAATTTGGGACTGGTATTAGATCTCATATGAATTTCACAAGAGATCTTATAGGAGGATGTTTACTTTCTGTTGCACTTTCCCTTGGGGTGTGACCCCAGCTGGGCGTTACCCAGTACCATCGTTCCATGGAGTCCGGACTTTCCTCTCAAGAATCAACTCAAGCGATAGCCCGATATTAGACATCCCACGACTCTCTATATAGCATATTTTATAATATATAGCGATACTAAAGTCTCTCGATCCGATCGCAACCCATATAACTGCGGAGGAGTTCTGGGATTGTAATGGAGCCATCTTGATTTTGATAATTCTCCATAATAGCCACAATCGTTCTGCCGACAGCAAGTCCCGAGCCATTCATTGTATGTACAAAGCTCGTATCTTTATCACCTGGCTTTTTGTATCTTGCATTCATTCTTCTAGCCTGGAACTCGCCAAAGATAGAGCAGCTAGATATTTCTCTATAACAATTTTGTGCTGGAAGCCACACTTCTAGATCATGAGTTTGCTGAGAAGTAAAACCAGTATCGCCGCTACATAGCAAAGACTTTCTATGCGGCAATTCTAATCTTATCAGAACTTCTTCAGCTGCGCGCATTAAATGTGCGTATTCTTCTTGAGAAGATTCTTTAGTGGAAATAGTAACTAATTCAACTTTATAAAATTGATGTAGCCTGATCATGCCCCTTGTATCTTTTCCGGCGCTTCCTGCTTCAGACCTGAAACATGGCGTGTAAGCCGCATAGCGCATAGGCAGATCTGCTGGGTTCAGTATTTTCTCTGCAACCATGTTTGTGATGGGTACTTCAGATGTGGGAATTAACCACAAGCCGTTTTTTGTCTCGAATGAATCTTCAGAGAATTTTGGCAATTGCCCTGTACCGTACATTGCATCGCTTTTTACTAGCACGCTCGGCGATACTTCTTGGAAGCCGAATTCTTTTGTGTGCATGTCTAGCATAAAGTTTGCCAAGGCCCTCTCTAGCCTAGCTAGTTGTCCCTTGAGATTCACAAATCTACTACCAGAGATTTTTGCTGCTTGTTCGAAGTCCATCATCCCTAGTGCTTCACCAAGTTCAAAATGAGCTCTTGGTTGGAAATCAAATTTGCGTGGGGTACCAAATGTGCTAACTACTATATTTTCTGATTCGTCTTTACCTACAGGAACTTTTTTATCAAGAATATTTGGTATCCTGCTTAGGAAATCCAAAAATTCTCGCTCAGCTTTTTCTGTAAGATTCTTTATCGAATCTATTTTTGAGTTGATTTCATTTACTTCCTGCTTTGCATCAAAAAACTCTTTGCTTTCTTTATCTTTGATTATTCCTATAGCTTTCGATTTTTCATTGCGTGACTGCTGTAGAGTTTGTAACTCCATAAGGAATGAGCGCCTTTTATCATCTAATTCCAACATCAAGTTTACATCGACATCTGAATTGCGATTCTTAAGGCTTGTTTTAAACTCTTCTAAATTATTCTTGATCCAATTAATATCTAGCATTTTTGATCACGTTTTTTATTGAAGAATATACATAATAGAATCGAAAATTCATATAGCAATATCATAATTCCTGCTAGAACTACCTGGCTGAATATGTCTGGTGGCGTAATTACTGCAGCAACGATAAAGATAATTACGATTGCCAATCTTCTTTGTGACCTAAGTGTTTTGATAGAAATTAAACTGAATTTATTAAGCAAAGCGATGGCTATAGGTAATTGAAAAGTGATTCCAAATGCAAGAATAATTTGGGTAGATAATGTTAAATACTCACTTATCCTCGTCTCGGATTTTATTGATAAATCTCCTAGTGAAGAGTTTTCAAAACTTAAAAAATAAGGCCAAGCAGAAGGGAATACAAAATAATACGCTATAAAAGCACCAAGTAAAAATAATATTGGCATCGCTATTAATATAGTGACGGCTATCTTCTTTTCTTCCTTTTTTAGCGCAGGGGCAATAAAAGCAAAGAAATTCATAGTAAAAATAGGTACTGTAAAAAACACTGCAGAAATAAAGGAAAGCCTTAAGTAAGTAAAGAAGGCCTCTGTAAGACCCGTATATATTATGCTGCCATGTTTACCTTGAGATGCATAATAATTTGCAAGAGGGGACAGCAAGAATGCATATATCTTGTCAGCGAAATAATAGCTGCAAATGAAAGCGCATAGGAAAAAAGATAGCACATATAATGTCCTATTTTTTAATTCACAAAAATGCTCTGCAAAAGTCAAATTCTTCATATCAAAATTAATTTTTGATTAACATAATATATGTATAATACATTAAATACAACGAGGTATTAGTATGTCTGGCGAAGATGGCAAAGGGTTGTTTGAAATATTACCAAGATTAGGATGTAATTCTCTTCAGCATGTTCTTGAAGAAGGTGTAGGCGGAATATTGGGCCGCATCTTTCCAAATGCAGGTGCTATGTTCGGTTGGTTCAGAGGGCTTAGCGAGAATAGCCTCAAAGGTTTCGCAATACTTAACACCATATCACCAAAAAGTCCATTCCAAGGAGGTGGGAAAATACATTCACCTATAGGATTGCCAAAACTTGGCTTATAACACCTCTTCCCATTTCTAACCCTCACGTTGTCGAGCATCGGGATTCGGCCTCTGTCGCGCAAGTAAACTAAGCTCATATTTGGGTTTCGTTGGAATCTGATTTAGTTTGTTGGTAGATACGCTCTATCATTTAAAGCTACATTTATCAATAATCCGAAAGAGATTAGCATTGTAGCCATTGCAGTGCCACCATAAGATAGAAATGGCAAAGGTATTCCAACAACAGGCAGTAGACCAGTAACCATTCCTATATTAATCATTACATGCGTCGAGAATATAGATAATACACCGAAAGCAAGGAGTTTACCAAATAGATTGCGACAATTAATCCCAATCTTGGCGCCTTTGATTATAACCATAGCAAAGATTAGTAAAAGTGCTACGCTGCCAATGAAACCAAGCTCTTCAGCAAATAATGAGAATACGAAGTCCGTTTGATGTTCTGGCAAGAATTCTAGCTGAGCCTGGCTACCAGATAATCTGCCTTTGCCCCAGAAACCTCCTGAACCAATGGCTATTTTAGACTGAGTAATGTTATACCCAGCGCCTAGAGTATCTTGTTCTGGGTTTAAGAAAACTAATAATCTTTTTTTCTGATAATCATGTAAAAATCGCCACAATATAGGTAGTGAACCTGCTACCATTAAGGCTCCGGTAACAAATACCGCAGTTCTAACGCCAGCTAGATATAATATAGTGATCGCAACGGCGCTTAGCACAATTGCAGTCCCCAAATCTGGTTGTTTGAGTATAATTATGAGAGGTGCGCCTATTAGCAAAGCTGGAATGATCAAATAAACTAGCCTACCTATATTTCTATATTCTACAGAATGGAAATATTTTGCTAGGGCAAAGACTATACCTATCTTCATAAGCTCTGATGGCTGAAATTTTAATATCCCAAGATTAATCCATCTTGTTGCACCCATAGCTGTGTGTCCAAATAAGCTCACAGCTATTAGAAAAATTAATGCAATAGCATAGATGTAGTAAGATGAGTAGAATAAGACCTTTATATTGATCATTCCAATAAAGAACATTAGTGGTAGGAATGAAAAAAAATAGAGCATTTGCTTACCAGAGTAAGGAAGAAAACTACCGCCAGCAGCGTCATATAGTATAACGAAACCTATAAAGCATAACAATGTCATCAGCGAGATGAGGGTTTTAGGAAATAAATAGAGCTTTTCTTTTAACAAATATAAGTTCATGATTTTTTTATTATTTTATGTTTTGGGAATACTATAAGAATATTTGTCCCTGCTCCCAATTTACTATCAATAAAAAACTTTAACTCCATTAATTCTAACAGGCTTTTAATTAATGGCAATCCAAGACCAACAGATTTGACGTCTACATTTGATGCATTAATATCGTGCGCGATTTCAAATTCGTGCAAAGATTTTTGTAAACCTTCTTCACTCATTCCATATCCTGTGTCATGGAAATGCACGAACATCTCTCCCTTATGCATTTTTACATCAATTCTTAAAGTGGAATTTGCAGGAGAATATTTGGTAGCGTTACTAATAATATTATTAAAAATTTGTAATAAACGCTTTGGATCGGATTTAACATGAGGAAGGGTTTTTTGAAAATATGTTTCGATAATAATCTTATCATCATAATTCACATTATTGACTTTCGTTGCCCTCAAAATCAGGCTTTTAACATCTACTGAAGATTCATGTATAGTGAAGTGCCCTTTTTGTAACTTCATGTTTTCTAGCAAATCTTCGATGAACACAAGAAGCTCCTTTCCGCTTTGATTTATATTATTTATATATTCTAAATATTTATCGTTCATTGGCCCGAAAAGTTTGCTTGTCATGATCTCAGAGCTCGATACTATAAAGCTAAGAGGCGAGCGCAGTTCATGGGCTGTGTAAGCCAAGAAATCATTTTTATTCTGCAATGCTTGTATTGCAACAGTTTTGGATTGCTCAGCTTTGTCTCTAAGTTTTTTTTCCCTTCTATATATTAGCGTTATTATAAATAGAGAGACAGCAGTAAAAATTAACACCTCGAAGACTCTATATAGGATATCTTTATGAAAGGTCTTGATCAAAGAGCTGTTATGATATTGTAGATATACAGCGAATGGATAGTCTGGAATTTTTTGCATGTAGAAGCTATGATTTTTAAAAATCAGATTGATTTCAGAAAATTGAGTTAAACTATCGATTTTTATATTATGGGCGCTTACAAGTTTCTGTATAGTCTTACTGCTGATTTTATTATCTGATGTGTGTTCTAAGCTATTAAATTGAGAAACAATCTCGAAATCCGAATTAAGTATTGCGAAGGATGTGTCTGGATCTTTTATTTTCTCCTCCAACTCTCTGATAAAATTTGCTAGGTCAAAGCCTATAGTAAGAGATCCAAGAAATTTTCCTTCATTGTCTGCTGCTCCTATAGCCGCTGGCAATATATGTTTCTGACTAGTGAGTCCAAAAATATCTTTGCCCAGATAAAGAGTGCCAGGAGCGTTCCTAGCTTCTGATATATAAGTTCGTGTCGAGTAATTGGCTGGCTTTACTGCAATCCCTGATACAGAGTCAACTTTCTTTATGTCTTTATCATCAAACCAACAAAAAACAGTCCAAGATAACACGTTATTTAGATGTGGATTAACTGAATATTTATTGATAACGCTTTCTATGTAACGCAAGTTTTTAGGGTCGTGTTTTATTTGTGATAAAATCACTTTTGTTACAAATTCTGTGTGCTTTACCACATCAGTGAATGCTCTTTCAACCCTCTCTGACTCTGCTGATAATTTATTCTGCAGCATTCTGTGGTTAGCTCTATATTCTTGGTATATAAAGTAAGATAAGATGAGGCTAGCGGTGCATATGAGAATGATAAATGGTAGCAAATATTGATGCTTATGAATTATAGACTTTAGTATGTTACTAAATTGCCTGATTTTCATAGTTTTTTACTATTTTTTTCAATATTTTAGTTATTTGATCTTTGTTTTCTGGGTTTGTTTTTATCATTAATTTTAGCTTAGTGAGCTCGTCAGAAAGCTTTATAAATGAGACTTTGCTCTGCTCGACAATGAAAACTTTTCCAGACTCTGTCATGCTATATTTTTCGTTTTTACTAAACAAGGCCTCTGATAATTTTTCTCCTGGCCTTATCCCTGTATATTCAATTTTAATATCTTGATCCGGCTCTAACCCTGCCATTTTTATCATGTTTTTTGCTAGGTCTTTAATATATATCTGCTCACCCATATCTAAAATGTAAAGATTACTGTGATCTTGAGATTGCACCCCATAGGAAGATGCTTGGAGAACAAGACTTACAGCTTCTCTTACGGTCATGAAGTATCTCTTCATGCCTGGGTCGGTTATAGTAATTGGTCCTCCCTCACTAATCTGTTTGTTGAATAACGGAATCACTGAACCAGAGGAGCCAAGCACATTACCAAATCTTACTGCGGTGAAATATGTTTTCTTGTTCTTCGTGTTGTTCCCGAGAGAGTTAAGATACATTTCTGCTAGTCTCTTTGTTGTGCCCATTATACTACTTGGGTTTATCGCCTTGTCTGTAGAGATCAGCACCATGGATTTTACAGAATATTCTACACAAAGATCAGCTATATTCTTAGTGCCGAATGTGTTGATATCTATACCTTCAGTAAAATTCATTTCTACTATAGGGACATGTTTTAGTGCAGCTGCGTGGAATACCAAGTCTGGTTTGTGAGTTTTAAAAATATGAGAGCATAACTGTTTGTTTCTTACGTCAGCTATACAAAATACCAGCTCAATATTAGAATAATTCTTTTTAATATACTCATAAACTTGGTATAGATTATACTCGCTATTTTCTAGAAGAATTAGTTTCTGTGCATTGCTGCTGGCTATTTGTTTGGAGAGCTCGTAACCTATTGTGCCGCCTGCTCCTGTTACCAATATAGTTTTGCCGCTAATTAAGTTATGGATGGATTCAATTTGCACTAGGCTTTGATCTCTGAGGAGTAAGTCTTCTATGATAATAGGCTTGAGAATTTTTGATTCTGTAAGTGAGTAATCTAGTTCTGTGAGTTTTGGTAGTCGTGCTAATTTTATACCGTATTTGTCGGATAATTCTGTTAATTTATCTAGATAGTCCTTATTGCTATATTTGTCAGAAATAATAATTCTACGAGGTAATGTGCTTCTCTTTTGTAGTTGATTATATATCTTGGTGAAATTTGAGGCAGGACCGAGTATTTTAGCGCCATAAATGCTTGTGCCTTTTCTTGAGCTTGCATCATCTAATATTCCGACTATCTCATAGAAATTTGTTCTGGAATTTTCACGTAAAAACAACTCAACCCTGTCATCTAATCCAGCGATTAATACGGGGATTCTCGTAACTGCGAATATGTCTTTATTGCCAACTTTAAAATGTATTAGAAATTTGTAGATAATTCTTGAGACTAATAATAGGAGAGACAGTAAAATAGTATTAATAATAAACAGGGATCTCGGAATGTTTTCTAGTCTATCTATTAGAAACTTTCCCACAAAGAATAGGAGGTTTATAGAAAGAGCCACTTGAAAAAGCTTTAAATAATCTTTCTCTGTAGCATATCTCCAGCTGCGACTTTTTATATCTGATATTAGAAAAAATATAGATGCTATAAAGCAGAATTCTAATGTTGTCCTACTTATAGTAGTCCAAGAGATGCTATCTATCTGATCAAAAAGACGAATATGCCAAGACAGCACAAAACACAAAGCACTGAGCGCGAGGTCATGAGCAAATAAAAGATAGGACCTTTTCAAGAATAGTTTTTTCACATTAACAATTGACTGAAAATTATATTGTTATTACTTTACAGTGATTCTAATATATAAACCTGCCTAGACTGTGTCTACAACAAGATGGTTTTTAATATGAATATAAAGCTTTTTAACACCGCATCAAAAAAAACAGAGAGTTTCCATCCTATCGATCCTGCGCGTGTCACCATGTATGTATGCGGCCCTACAGTATATGATAGGCCACATATTGGGAATGCAAGGTCCGTTGTTGTATATGACGTTCTGTACAGAATGCTGATAGAAAATTTTGGCGCAGAGCATGTATGTTACGTAAGAAATATTACTGATGTTGACGACAAAATTAACAAAGCAGCGAAGGATTCGGGTGTTTCGATACAATCACTTACTGAATCCATGACGAATAAGTTTCATCTTGATATAAAGGCGCTAAATTGCATTGAGCCAAATGTAGAGCCTAGAGCTACGCGCCATATAGAAGAGATGATCGCAATAATAGAAACGCTCATTGAGTGTGGTAGTGCCTATATATCGCAGGGTCATGTATATTTTGATGTATCTTCTTTTAAAGGATATGGAGAGTTGGCGCAAAAAAATCTCGAAGATTTGATTGCCGGTAGCAGGGTGGAAGTAAGTGATAACAAGCAAACGCCAGAAGATTTTGTACTATGGAAGCCAGCTGATCAAGATGATGATATTTCGTCAGTTTTTGAAAGTCCTTGGGGCAAAGGTAGGCCGGGTTGGCATATAGAATGTTCCGCTATGAGTAGCAAGTATTTAGGAGATGATTTTGACATACATGGCGGTGGCATTGATCTTATTTTCCCGCATCATACTAACGAGATAGCGCAATCATGTTCGTATAAAAAGGGCAGTTCCTATGCTAGATATTGGGTGCATAACGGATTCGTGACGGTTGATGGAGAAAAAATGAGCAAGTCGCTCGGTAATTTCTGGACAGTAAAAGATCTGCTGGATAAAGATGTTCGTGGCGAAACTATCAGGTATGTGTATCTTTCTACTCACTATAGAAAGCCACTAAATTGGACTGATAAAGCAGTTGAAGATTCCAAGAAAAGCTTGGATAGTTTTTATAGAATTATCTCAAGGCACTCTATGGATAGCAACGATCTCGTGCTTGATCCGAGAATACGAGAAGCTCTGTATGATGACATGAACACTCCTTTAGCGTTAAGCATTATGCATGAGATTGCTAAAGATTATAATAAAACGACCAATCATGAGACTCAAGAATCATTAGCTGGCAATCTTCTAAAAGCTGGTTTGTTGCTCGGCTTGTTTTATACTAAGCCTGAAGAATGGTTTGGTGTTGAGGTGGATTTTGAAATAGATGCCCTTATACAAGAGCGCATAGATGCTAAGAAAGCAAAAAACTGGGGAGAGGCGGATAAGATTAGAAATATTCTACAAGAAAAAAATATCATTCTAGAAGATCATCCTGATGGTACAACTACATGGAGGAAAATCTAAATGACTCGCCCAGCAATTATATTGGTGAATCCACAGATGGGTGAGAATATAGGTTTTGTTGCCAGGGCAATGGGGAATTTTGGTTTTGCCGATTTGAGGCTAGTGAACCCACGTGATGGGTGGCCCAGTGAAGTTGCAGAATCCACAGCAGCTAATGCTATAGAGATTATTAAACAGGCTAGAGTGTATGATAATTTTGATCAGGCAGTATCCGACTGCCAGTATCTATACGCAACATCTGCGAGATTGCGTGATTTTAATAAAGAATGTATAGACGTCAAAAATCTTAGTGAAGATGCAAGTGCTTTAAATATTCCCGTGGAGAAAATAGGAGTGGTTTTTGGAGGGGAGCGTTCAGGGCTAAATAACGATGTGGTCTCTTGTGTGAATAAGATTGTTTCAATCCCTACAAATCCTGCTAACCCATCAATGAATTTAGCGATGTCTGCAACTCTCATCTGTTATGAGCTATCGAATTTCCAAATAAAAGCTCAGCGTGCGCAGGATGTTGCAACTCATCATGAGATGACGATAATGCTTAAGCATATTGAAGAGATGATGGATCAGAAGAACTTTTATAAAGTTCCAGAGAAAAAAGAGAAGATGCTACAGAATATAAGGAATATTTTTTTCAGGATACCGAATCTGACTTCCAATGAGGTTAGCACTTTGATAGGGATCTTGAAATCGAAATAAATTTGAAAAATGATATTAGAGTTATTCTATAGGGCTCCTTCTGCTTAAAACTTGGAATTTGCAGGGCTTGTCACCATAAATTCCACTTTAAGAGATTTTTGGCAGAATTGATGTTGACAAGTTTGGATTTGGTGTTATATTCCCAGACTCAATATCACTGAAATATAGAGCAGTTGTGACTAAAATTGTAAAATCAAAGTATAAAATTTGTAGAAGGCTTGGTGCAAGTCTTTGGGGCAGCGCAAAAGATCCTGTGCAAAAAAGGAATTATCCTCCGGGGCAGCATGGTCTTTTGGGTCAAAAGCGTAAAACCGTTCATGGAATACAGCTTCAGGCTAAGCAAAAGCTGAAGGGTTATTATAATATTACTGAAAAACAATTCAAAAACCTTTACCTAAAAGCAAGGCAGTGTAAAGGTAATGTGACTGAGAACTTTATTGGTCTATTAGAAAGAAGGCTGGATACTGTTGTATATCGTTTGAATCTTGCTCCGACAATTTTTGCTGCTAGACAGCTTGTAAGTCATAAACATATTCTTGTTAATGGCAAGAATGTAAATATACCGAGTTACTTGGTTAGTGTGAATGATTTGGTTGAGCTTAGGGCAAAATCTCAGCAGATTACTATCTGTTTGAATGCGGTGCAAAAGCTAGAAAGGCCAGTTCCTTCATACTTGACTTTTGATTCTAAAAAAATGCAAGGGTCTTTTGTGAGTCTTCCTTCGTTAGCAGATGTACCTTACGCTGCAGTCATGGAGCCGCATCTAGTGGTAGAATTCTACTCTAAATAGTTTCAATTTTTGTTCGTTAGTACTTAGTTTCCTATGGGAATTGTTGAACTCAAGGATCAGCTTAGAATGCAGGCTAAGAAAAATAGGGCTACCTTATCTTGTGCCTATAAGATTGATGCGCAACAATTGATCTACGCTAAATTTATCGATTATCTATCTAATCTATCCCATCATTCAAGGGTTGGTTTATATTGGTCCAACGACGATGAGTTGGATGTTCGCCCGTTATTGGAAATTTTGTATAAACAGAATAGATCTGTGTCTTTGCCAAGAGTCAAAGGGTCGCGTATGTTTTTTGTTGATTGGACTCCAGCTACAGAAATGGTAGAAAATTCTTTTCTCCCTTTTTCTGAGCCCAATAGTGATGTAGAGGTGCAACCTGATTTGATAGTGGTGCCATTATTAATATGCGATAAGTTAGGGCATAGGTTGGGTTATGGAAAAGGCCATTACGATCGTTACTTATCTGAGAATTCTAAAGTTATTAAAGTAGGATTTTGCTATGGCAAGATTATATCTGCGGATAAAATTCCACAAGAAGACCATGATGTTAAGTTAGATGCAGTGATTACCGAGAACCAGATATACTAGTATTTAGCAATTCATCTATTCTTTCCTTATAATTCTTGTTGTCTTTAAAAATATAAGATCCAGATACAAGGACATTAGCCCCAGCATTTACGCAGATTTTTGCGGTATTATTATCAATTCCACCGTCAACGGCTAGATCAATCTCTTTCCCTGATTTTTCTATAAAACTCCTAATCTGAGAGATTTTATCTACCTGAGATCCCATGAATTCTTGGCCCGCATAGCCCGGTACAACGGTCATAACTAAAATATAATCTAGCTCTGGAATTATAGATTCTATTTTTGATGCTGGCGTTGATGGTATGATGGATATGCCGGCCCTAACCCCCTTAGATTTTATATGCTTAATTAGGCTTAAAGGGTCATTTGTTGATTCATAGTGGAAGGTGATAATATCGGATCCTGCCTTGATAAAATTATCTAATTGTTGTTCAACATTTTCTATCATCAAATGCACGTCTAAAGGCACGGCACTATGTTTTTTGATGTGGTTGATAACCTGCGGGCCTATAGTAATATTGGGAGTAAAATGACCATCCATAACATCAACATGTATATAGGTTGCACCTGCCTTGGACAGAGATTCCACTTCTTCTCCTAGTTTTGCAAAGTCTGCTGATAAAATAGAAGGTGAGATTTTTATTATGTTTCTAGTCATGAGATTTTTTCTTGTAGCTATAGATCTGCTGTTGTATCTCATCTAGTAATGGATGATGCATGATTTCAAAGTCATCATTGTTATATTTTTTTGCCGCTTCTTTCATTTTCTTATTCCATACAAGATAAGTGATATCAAGTATTCTATCTATTTTTCTTTTGTGCGCATAGTTATCTAAGACAGATTTTAATCTTGCAGGCACTTTAATTACCCATACTATCAGCATCATAAGCAGAGCTAATAAGATCGCGCTAATAGCGAATATAGTACAAAATACTGTTAATGAGGTTTCAATGTAAAAATCTTTGCTATGTATTTCTATATATCCAGAATCTGGGCCAAGCGCATATATTCCTAGTATGAATAAACCAAGCAAAACTATATAAATTAAAAATTTTACCATTCTCTACCTACATTCCTTATAAAATTTTGTTGCATAACTCTCAGAAGTTATATAGTCGGATAGTTGGTTGATATCGTCTGTAATGTCGAGATATCTTTTGACATAAGATAACCAGTTTCCAGCGAGCTCTTTATATTCTCCATCTAGATTTGTATTAAGCTCTATATATGCTTCTTTTATCTTCTTGTCATTTAAAAGTCTTGAGCTAGCCTCTAGAGTAGCATTCACACCCCCTTCCTCTAAAGCCGCGTCGCCAACTTTTTCTATAGTTACAATCTTGCCTAGGGATTTTCGTAGAAAGGAATTTTGGGAGTTCTCAATATATAGTTTTCTAGATAGTTCTTTTCGTAGATCTGAGAATTTTAATAGAATATCTTGGTAAGTATATTGGTCGTTACTTTCCATCAATTTTTCTAGTTGACTCGCTAACTCATTAATTTTTTTATCATTGTTTGAAGAAGCAATTAATTTACTTGGACCAGAGAAGAATTTTTGTCCTGCAATAAAATTAATTTGTATCTGCCTCAAATTTTCTATCTGATTCAGATATGAAGCGTCGTAACAGGAGCCAGATCCAGGCTTTCTCACTGTAGTATTTTTAGGGTCATTGTTCCTTTCTTTATCTCTATATTTTTTCCAAATATATTCGTCTATTTTATCAGAGATGGAAGGCTCGGGTTCGTTGTCATTGCCAGAAGAGGGTTGAAGTTCCGGGGATTGAAATGAAAAATAAAAAGCAAGGCCAGCGAAACCTACAAAAACTAAAA
>Ga0208506_1000194_pt1 | contig 23850 bp, 2 predicted proteins | sample CryBogCBH29Jul08_FD_184616 | JGI IMG/M metagenome (GOLD analysis project Ga0208506, IMG submission 184616) | Freshwater microbial communities from Crystal Bog, Wisconsin, USA - CBH29Jul08 (SPAdes) | ecosystem: Environmental > Aquatic > Freshwater > Lake | place: Crystal Bog, Wisconsin, USA... | reverse complement strand
GCCCTTCTCGTCGGGGAAGAGTCACACTTACTAGCTTTAATGAAATATCATCAAAGGCAGATATCTGCGTCGGGGATATGGAGCACACCCACCAGGGCATGCTCCTGAGAGCACATACACACACGCACACACACACACACACACACACACACACATGCAACCATTGCACAGATAATTACACTTGAGCCTGGTCCTCTGTCTTGTGCCATCCACTTAAGCAGGCCTCATTAATCAAAACCATTGCATATATATCGACATGACTGCCCCTGTTAAGACTTATAGCCATTGCACCATCCACCTCCAACTACAAACCACTGTGTCATCCGCTACCTTGACCCTCCTGTCAACATTACTTCTTCTCATATATGTTCATCCATCCTTCTACTTTTCCCCATATATGTGCTACTCCTCCAGTACTAACTAACTATCCACCCATCTTGCCTTACATCCTCTTTGCCCTCCTACCATCGCTCCTGTCCACCACCAGCTCAACATTCCAGCTGTGCAGCCACAGCCTGGCGGCCGGCAGCATCAGGCAAATAGTGGCTGCATCTCCTCGTCCCTATCTGCAGCTATCCTCAGGTCGTCAGCGCCTCCAAGTATTTGCAGCCATCCTCTTGAAGCAGACCATATCTGCAGCAAAATTTCCACCCTGGTTCAAAGCCTTCCTCTTGGTGCCGCGCAGCGGAAGGACCTCCTCAAGCGTGGGTTTTAAAGTCAGGTTTGATCCAGTGTGTGAGAAGCGGGCCCTGTGCATGAAGACCAGCGCAGTGACAGCTGCTTGAACAGTACTCTCAATCACCCGCTGCCAATTGCCTCTGGGTACTTCCAAGAATTCCAGAGCACTGGCCAGGGCACATTGCTGGACAAGCCCCCGAGTGCCAACCACCCATGGTAGTATTCGTATTTCCCAGTTAGAGTCTGCATAGTTGCTGAGTGCTTGACACAATGGCTCATAGGTGTGCAGTTTATCTTGATGTGCTGTTCGCAGCCGTTCACGCCAAATATCTGAGGGCCTGCTGACATCCAGTATAGCAATTTTGCGGCGAGTATACGAAACCAGCAGAAGATCAGGTTGCCAACGCCCAAGGTGCATACTGCCAGCAGCTATATCAGATTCCTGGACAGGTCGACCAGAGTTCTGAACCAGCACAGTAGGCACTGGGTTCAGTCTTAGACCAGTTCTAGACATTGGAGTTTCTTCATGCAGGACCCATCCTTTTGGAAGAACCTTTCGAAGAGCCTCTGATAGACATTCACGAATCTGATTGTGGGCTGCCACTCTGGCGTCATGAAATCGAGGACAGATGCTCATAAAGTGGGTAAAGGTCTCTTTTTGCTGAGAAGAACAAAATTGACATTCATTTGTCGGCACTTTCCCTATCCGTTTCAGATACGCTGCAACTGGGTATGTCCCAGTCATTGCTTGCATCCAGCAACGAATTTCCGAGTCCTTCTGCTTGGAAATGATGCTAGCAACGGTAGAACCATCCTCTGTTTGTACCAGGTCACGTGCAAAGATGGTGCTGCGAAGCCGCACTGAACGCCACTGGTTGGCACGCACAACTTGTCTCAGGATAGACTTATTGGGTGCAATGTCAGAAGGAAGTGCTGCCCTGGCATGTTCGTTTGAGACCAGATCGCGCAGAGCAGGGTGAATTCTCAGGTGGAGAGTGCCGTACTTCTGGGGTCCATTACAGAGTCTCACTGCATCTGATTCACAACCCTTGTCTGCCTGTTCATCTGCCAACTCATTGTGGTAGCAACCAGTGTGGCCTTTCACTTTTACAAGCACTAGTTTAGAGGGCCATCTCCGCAATATCTTTAGGAGCGGAAGTAGGACATCAAAGTGAATGACGTCTTTTGGCCCTGGCCAGAAATTAGTTCTGCCCCATCGCGACAGTATGTCAAGCAAGCACAGGCTATCAATGAACACGATCAGGCGGGTGAGGGGTATAAGAGAATCACTAACTTGTTCCAAGAGACAGAGGAGGGCAACTGCTTCTACCCTAGTAGATGCAAATGGACCGCCCACTGGAGACGAAAATTCCAAAATAGGGTCAAGGATCTCACCCTTAGTGACCACAAAACCAGATCCTTGTCGCTCTGATTGTCTCTGGCCACTCCCATCAGTACCTGCAAAGTAGTCTGAGGCACCAGATGCAGAGAACCTAAGAGAGTCTTGCTGGTGATTACGGTGCGCCTTAAGGTGCTGTGTGATCGGTACTGTATTGTGATGAAAGTCATAGTGCCGTTCGTGCCAGTTGCCAAGCAAAGTCTGTACACGCAAGGGTTCAGGAAGGGACTTGGCTTGCATTGAGGATGGGCAGAGCAGCCAGAGCTGGGAGTTGAAGTGAGAGGGTTTGGAGTCCCATTTGGCGTAACTCCAACATTCAATGTCGTGGAGAATTAAGCTCTTGGCAGGAAGGTTAGCTACCATACGTGCCTTGAGTTCACGTAGTTTCTTAAGATCATTAGTAGCCCATGAAGACGGTTGGTCATATCTCAGGATCCAAACAGCTGTGTCATACTGCACTACATGGTGCAGGGCTTGATTCAACACGACCAATCGATTTTCTGGAGCAAAAGAGTCAAGTAGGAGCAGTGCTGCAAGCGGCTCCCATTCCACTTCCGCTCCTAATGCAGAGTCTTCAGCATCAGGGGAGCAGAAATGTGCGAAGTGAGGATTAAACGTTACTGCTCGGGCTCCGACCAGCAAGTCAGTTCCTAGGATGCCACGTAAACAGGACAGCAAGTGTCTGCTCCACGGCACATGATATTCCCCATCAGCAATGCCTTGCAAACGACAGGAGGCAACAACACTGTTCAGGAAGGCCTCATGCAGAGTTTGTGCCTGCTGGTCTAGTAGCATACCATACTGTGCTGCGTCCATGCCCACAGCAATATGTCCTGGTCCAGTGATTGTGACCCGACCATTCCGCTTACACACATCCCATCCCTCAGGAGACGGCAAGAACTGGGGAAGATGATTTGAGAGATCTATACAGACTGAGGTTGGTAGAGGCGGGTCAATTTGCCACGGGTGGAGAAGAGAAGGAACACTGGGCACCTCAACCACGCGTCGCATGCAGAGATTCCTGTCTAAACCTCCAAGGATCTGTTGCCCATCCAAGCCTCCTGGGCCCAGCGCCCACTGAGAAGACGAAGGAGAATGGTGGGTGAAGGCATACCAGCGTCGCAACTCAGAGCAAGGGACCATCCACGCCTCGCGTTTGCAGGCTGCTTTGAGCGTCTCAGCTCCACACGCCAGCATGCAGTCTCGGATGAAGGGTACTGTGAGGACAGTAAACTGCGTGCTGAGACGCTCAGCAGCCGTGTTCTGGACAAGGATACATTCAGGTGGTGCCAACACAGGTGCTAAAGGTAGAACTGTACGCAGAGGAAGCAAGCATTCGACAGTAGTAGTTTGTGAGTCGCTCAGGGAAAAGGAAAACACTGCACGTGCTCGACACATCACCCACGCTAGGTCGATATCTGAGATGTGTCTCAGATCAGTTTTATCATTAAATTTAGTACAGATAGCACGAGTTTGTGAGCATTCCAGAACAATCCGATCGTGCGACGCACTGAATCGGGCCACACCACAAATGCACGAGGGCAATTCCACACAGGGTGCAGCACCTAGACTCTGCTCCCTGGTGCTGGGAACTAGCTCGCGTTGGAATCCCACTGGAGATTGTGCACTGCCATCAGCGCTCACGTTCTCCTTGTTTGCAGATGATTGGGCCCTGTCCAGCCAGGAGAGCAGAGTGGCATGTTCTATTTGAGTAAGCCCACAGGCATGCAGGGGCCTTTCCCTCCAAGCCAGCCATCGACCGGCTTGGCCATAGAGCTTTGAGAGTTCAAGGATACCACCCGTTCCAAGTTTACGAACAGCTTGTAAGCACAGCTTCGCTTGCTCCCAAGCTGCTTGAGCTTCACAGTCACTAAACAAGGGAGCTGAGCGATCGATAGTTGCGGTTTGTTCTTTAGCACGCCAAGCTTGTTGCAGATGTGGCCATACGACTTCGGTAATTAATGTCCCTGAAATCGGCGGCCATGGGCTAGTGACAGAGAGTCCCTGCTCGTCTAGTCGCAGCAACATCTGGCCCAGAAGCGAGCCCGATTCCGCTCTGCTGCCAAGACGCAAGAGCAGTTGCATTTGGTTTAGGGCAGCACATCCATGTGAATTGCATTCACGCCAAAGGTGTTGCAAGACAATCTGGGCAATTTCACCAGGCAGGGTCAGGCATTGGTCTAGAGTAGCTAGCACTTCGTGCATCCAGACCTCCGGCGCTGCAGGACAACCGCGACCGCCATCAACCAGATCAAGAACGATTGGGGAACTGTCCATACTGCGTGCTCCCGATTTGAACCAAGCGCTCTTGTAACCCCTAATCCACATTTTTGAGATTGTATCCAGCTCCGATTGCAGCCATGGAACCACCCCAGCACTGTAACGAAAGACTGACGTTACCCCAATCTTGATGGCTAGTTCTTTCAGGGAGGGCGACAGCACTTCTTCCTTTTGCAGCTCGTTGAGTCTACGCTGCATTTCGTCGATCACGTGCGCCTTTTCCGCTCCGAAGTCTAGTGTCAGGGACATACGCACACCGAGGTGCTTGTGGGCCACAGTTGGAAGCAAGACTGTGAATGGCACCCCGTCAAATGTAATGCTATCAGTAGGCATGGACTGGCCAGTAGAATAGTCAACAGCAGAGATGAGCGATTTTTTCAGGTTGAAGAACATACCCAGCCAAGCAGAGAATGGCGAGATGGTATCAACGATAACTCGCATGGCCGGGATCGAGTCAGGACCACCAGTGTGAAGAATGGTGTCATCAGCAAATCCACTTGAACCCGCTGGATGTTCCAAGCCCGTTACTGTGCAGCCACGTCCACTGGCTCGCACCATCTTGTGGACCGGATCAAACGCCAGGGTGAATATCTTGGGACTTGGTGCGTCACCTTGGAAGACACCACGCCGAAGGAAACACGCAGCCGTTTCACCGAAGGAGTTGCCAACTGATATAAATCTGCCATCATACATGCGGCGAAACAAGTCTACATCAGTCGGGTGGAAGCCATAGCCTTCTAGGAGAGCGAGGACTGCTCGATGGTTGACCGCGTTAAATGCGTTCTTGATGTCCAGGTAGAGAACCACTGACTGACTTTTATCTTTGCTGTGCTGCTCCAGGATGGTCCGAAGCTTGGTGAGCTGACGTCTTGTGCTGCGATTCCGACGAAATCCCTCTTGTACATCATCTATCAGGCAATAGTCTTCCGTTACCTGATCAAGTCGGGTGTTGATAACAGTTGTAGCTATGATGTACTTTGTGCATTCACTGGCGATAGGTCGCTGGTCAGTCATCCATAGGGGGGCAAGGGTCTTCGAGATCAGACTAAAGATGGCTCCTTGCCACTCATGGACGCCCACTGTTGGTGACATGCCACTAAGGTACGCATTGATGGCTGAGCGAAGAAATTCAAGGAACACCAAGGGGCCATATTTATAGAATTCCCGCGGTATACCGTCGATTCCCATGCTCAAGTCGTTGCCCAAGCGCCTCACAATTGTTTCCAATGTATCCATATCTACTGGCCGACAAATGAGCGGCGCAAGACCCGAAGGAATCTTGCGCATTTCCTTCCACACTTGCCACGGGATGGGGCAGGGCGGGAGCTGGGCGAGCGCAACATCATCATGGACAGAACAACATTGCTGACAGAAGAAACGCACAGCACGCTTAGGATTACCGTAGGGCTGGGCCTTCGCGGAAGTCACAATGGGCTGAATTCCAGTGTTTTGACAGCTAGGGCAGATTGATTCAGAGTCCATACCTTCGCCAGCCAGATGTAACTCTTGCACTGCCAATATGTCGTCCGGAATAATTGCCACGTAGGTCTCTGGTGGCATCACAGTGCTAACAGATGGCTTATCAAAGGGAGGATTCAAAGAACACCAACAGGAAAGGAAGTCACCCAATGACCGTGGACCTCGAAACCAGATCTTCAGGGTGCAATCAGTACCTTCTGCGCTCACAACTCCTTCGGTTTCGGGCAGCGTAAGCAGATATGCAAGTAGTGGTGGCGGATTCTCGCGGCATAGATTAAACCTGACTCCTAGACTTACTTGACCGGCTACCCCCCACATTCTTGGGCGTGGCTGTCTTTTGCCAAGAGCATTAGCTAGCAGTCTATGGTCCAACATTCCCCCACTACGGATCAGCATCTCTCGAGCTTTGCACTCATTGATATATTTTGCTTTGGCTATATCTTCCCGTACTGCCGCCCATCGAACGTCCACTGCCGTTTTTGCCTGACCTAGCCAGCTTGTCAGAACCATGTTGGCTGCATGGCCAAAGTACCACTTAGTTGAGTAATGCAGCGTCGAAGGGCGGTAGTGTCCACTTCGTGCAATGCTGCCATGTAACCGGCCAATTTTTAGATACCAAAGCATGTCACGATGGGCAGAGTGCAAGATATCTGGACTGCGTAGAATAATTTTCTTGACCAATGCGCGGGCGGCGTTCAGTAGGTTGATTTCACGGAAGATGGTACGATGACCTGAAAAGGCAAATGAACGGCAGACTTCCCCTCGTTTCCGCTGACGGCGAGGGGCGAGTGAATGTGCTATCTGAGCAGCCATCATCTCTGCATATCGCAAGGCCTGGAATGGGTCCTGGGTGGTCTGTTTCTCCGCATCTTTCGGGTCGCTACCAGGCATATCATCCTTGTTATTGCCTGCCCCCCCATCCGTATTGCCGCTGTTCAGCAAGCCCATGTCGCCACCAGCCATGTCCACTGGGGCATCAGTGGCCCCTGCGTCAGTGCCACCATCAATCCCTGACTCTGGAACACCGCTGACCTCCACGCCTGATTCGCTGTCCGCCACTGCACCCGCATCCGAATCACCGCAGCCTTGCACATTTGAATTACTGACTGCAGCTGAGCCATGTGCAACTGTCGATGTTGCTCGTTGAGTCCCGGCAGGATCCAAGTCGTCCTGCTGTTCCGCCACAGAGCCGCCTGAAAAGTTCGTCAAGGCGTGTTGCAGTAGCTTACTCCATTCAGCGCGTATGGCTGGTTCCCGGAATTTGCGTACATTCACACGACATCGCGGAGCTTGGATGGTTTGGTTCAATGGGCGGCAAGCTCCTGCAAAGCCCAATCCTGCCACAGTGTGTGGAAGCTGCAGCATAATCATAGCATGATCAAAGACGGGTTGCGCTGCAGCCCATTTCACGAGTAAACTGGAGACAGGGAGATCTGCAGGGTGGACCCAGGCACGATCCAGCGTCGCTTTCTTGGGGAGAAGGCAGGCCTTCCATGTGGGCTGCAGAGGCGCGCTGCGTATCTCGCACAACTCAGTTTGTGCTAGCCAATCATGCATCCTTTGGTCAGCAGCACCTGTCTTGGTGTTGTGTGAATAGCCCCATCGCCCTCCAACCGGAGCTGCATTGGCATCCCCCAAAATAACAAGCCGCCAACCGTGCGTTTTGGCTAGGGTTGAGATATGCGCTAACGTCAACAGTACAAGCTCACGAGATGCAACCCTGTTGTTGGCTGCCACATGCTGGTTGAGACCAACAAACCATATTCGCCCACCTGCTTCCGGACGATTCAGTTCCAAGTGGAGGATACGACCGCCAACTGCTAGAGCCCATTCCTGTTGGTCCAGATCTGGCGGACAGGAAACCTCCAGTTGCGTAATGAACTTGGCAGTGGAAACATGCACCATCGCTCCTAACCCTACTGGATACCCTCGCGAGTTGCAAATGTTCTTAAAAAAGATCCATTCTTCATCAACCGACGCTTCCAGCAGGAGCTTTAGCCGACCGATGCGATGGTTAGCGACGCCAAGATCCCCAAGGAACAATATGTCTGGTCTGTGCTGTTCCAGAAGGCCAAGAACACCAGGCATCGAAAAGCGCAGACGCCTGAATCCGACACTGATGAAGGCCACTGAAAAGGGACTGCTCCAGACATTAGATGGGTCGATAAGAGAATCTGCATCCACCTGACCTTGTGCTGCCTCTGCACGCCCTAGAGCTTGGGTTAGAAGGTTGTGTCCAATTGGTAATCTCTTACCAAGAGGGGGCTCAAACCAAGCCGCTGGTGGCAGTAATCGCCACTTTAGGTCAATATCATCCATCCCTGCCTGGCAAGCGGGGGCTGGTGTAGCATCAGCGTGCAGTAGATTATCTAGGCCATGAAGGACCCCACCACACTCGTTAGAATATTCTTGATTTGCCCTTTTAAGTTGTTCCACAAGCAGAGGAAGCAGTCTTTCTGGAGGTGGTGCAAAGAAGGGAGCCTCAACCACCTTTGTAGCCCAGTTTTGTATTGAGTGATGTGTTTCCGCAATGTCCGGATTTCGATCTGGGTCCAATTCTCGACCCATCAGCTCCGAGGAGGGCCCTCCCATCCTGCCACCCCATGCACCATTGGGCATATGTTGCGCTGCAAACGAGTCCTCTGTAGAAGCTTGATTTAAAGAGTAAACACATCGAAGGCTTTGCTCGCGAGAAAGTGGAGGAGATGGGGGAGACGCAGCAACAGGTGGTCGCTCATTCGGCCGCTCATTCGGGGTCAGCATCGCCTCCGGCCTACCAAATGGTGAAATAACCGGGGGAGCTGCAGCAGGTGCTACAGGGGGAGGGACAGGCTGGATGAAATTTTCTTCCATCCCGGACAACGAGGTGGTGTTTCTATTGGCTGAAACTTTATTTTTAAAAACTGGACCAACTGCTAGAGACCGCTTCGTGCCACGTGCATTCCCGGTTGCACCCAGCGGACTGGCATTGATTGAAGTACTGGCAGCTGTGATAGCTGCTGTATTACATATTTGGACAAATCCGAGAAATATTCCAGGTTTTCTGCTCCACCGCTGACAGTCTGGATGAAGACATTGAAAGAACACTGCACGGAATCTATTATAGGAAACAATTCCACCGTTGCTATCGTGCAATGGCTCTGCAGGTCGCCAGATCTGCGCTATCAAGCAGGGCCATTTTACCCCCTTTTTAGCACCCCAACGGAATGCCGCAGCTTTGCTGTCGCCTCGTTGGCCAGTAAGCCGCCCTTCCGGTAGACCGTGCTGGCACAGAAGTTTGTTGAGGGAGGTGGTGATATCCTGTGACAAGGGCGCAGTGTTTGGCTGCCGCAGAGATCCTATTCCAGGTTGGTGGGATAAGGGCTTCGACTGCCAAGCACCACATGTGTTGCTCATATGCGGGTGTTTTGGCTTTTCCTCTGGCACTATCCACGAATCTGACTCGATACGAGTAATGCATGATAACAGGAACATTGAGAGGGACTGTTCGGCAGGCAAACGCATGGGCGTCTGTGTGGGGTCAGAAAGCTTGCAAGAGAGTGCCAAGCGAAATTGTCTGTTACGAGTGTAAACTGACGAGTCAATGAATTTCTTCATGGTTCCATTACTTGTTATATATTGAAATTGGGGTGAGACTACTAAGGCCTCAACTTCAACCTTGAGAGCGGAGTTGTTACACGGAAATGTCAACCAAGGGTACACCAAGTGATAACTAACTTTCCATCCATCTTTTGTGTGGCGGCTGCCATCCAGCATCAGCACCTCAAGGCAGCGGGGGCATTGTTGCTCCGCATGCGGCCACTTGGCGCGTATCTTGTCTGCCCACACAGAGATGACTTGCTGGCATAGAGAGTTGCCCTGTACTGCGTCCATTACTCCTGGTTCAACTTCAAGGTCGAAGTACGCTTTGCAGGGCCGATCCTCGCGAATGATCTCATAGAAGCAGCGGGTTGGGGCCCTGTGAATTCCCATTAACGCGCGATATGCAAAGCTGCCCGCGTCGTAAAAGGCACCGAAGATTTTCCCCAAACGCCAGCCATCATTGTCTCTAGTCCACACGTCTGCTGCCACGTAAAATGCTGATAGGGAGAGAGCATCCGATGATGTAAACATGGCTTGCTGCCGCGTTAACCCCTCAATGCGCACGTTCCAGATCGGGAACTGATTTGCACCACCATTGAAGTTGGGGTAGAGACCCAGGGTCCCCGAAATCCATGGAGACAAGCCAGGAATAGAGGGAGGTTCCGGAATACGTACAGCACGCGGGAGGAAGGTGCGACAGGATGGCCCCAGGGCAGGCTGAGGACGCGGAGGATGTCGCAGAGGAGGATGGGCGCTCACTGTCGAGGGAGAGATCACCGTGTCCTCCTCTACTGGTATAGACAGCGGTCGAATAACCGCTGGAGTTGCTCTAACGTTTGAGAGAGGAGCCGGTGCAATGTCTGACGATTGCCGTGCTAGCTCTGACGAGCACATGGGACTAGATGGCAGAGAGTGATTCCAGCAGTCAATAACGGTACGTTGTGCAAATTTAGGTAGATCCTTGCTTTTGACTGCCATATCTGGCTTACAGTTTGCTGCCACGAGTGGTCTTCGTATTGCATCCTTCAATCTGTGCGTATTGCATTGTGATTGGACGCGTGTGTCCTGGTGTACCAATAAGTGGTCAGACCAGGCTACAGATTTTCCCTTCTGGCTCGCAGCTGTCTTCGATTTTCCTGATCCTGCTGTCAGCAGTACACGGCCAATCGGCACCTTTCCAATCGATACCAATCCAGCCGCCAACATGTGTACTCGGGCAGATACTGCAGATCGCAGCACAGCGTGTACAGACTCACTTGCCTCCGCCGCGACCCGAACTTTGGAAGGCGCCGATACAGCTTTCTGACTTGGTGCAGATCCAGACACAGCTGCAAGCTGCCTCTCGTGTTCTTTAACTCTCTGCTCGCTTTTCAATTCGGCAAGCAGGGGATACACCTCAAGAACCGCGTCCACCCAGCTCCATCCCGGTGGGTCCGGGCAACACTTCCGGCGTCTCTTCAGCCGTTCTTCCCGGGTAACTGAAAAACGGGGCCCCCATATTGTGGCAAGATCGAAATTTCTATTTAGTAGCAGTTCCGCCTCAGAGATAGTGGTAGGCACTTGGAATTTCAGTGCCCTGCATTGCAGAGGACACTGGTTCTCGATGGGTTGGCATGCTTTAGTCGTTTCAGTATACATGTCGTCAGTGTTGACGCCCAAAGCAATAGCAGGATTCGGTAATGCTGCTCTCAAGACGGACCCATTTGACTGAACTTCACCGGCGATATGCTGTATGGGAACGGTGCGCTCCTTCTCTAGCTTTAGCTCCAGAGCACCCTGTTCCGATAACTCGCCTTCCTTAACCGCAGCGCTAGCCTTAGGGTACGACCCTGCAGCAGAATTGGCGACTATGCCGTCTAGTTTTTCTTCCCCCACGATGTCCACGTAACAGCCAACACGTGCACTGCCGTCTGCTGCTTCGTCGTTAGGTCTGAACTCGGTCTCGAAACACCGCGACTTTCCGACGTTGATTCCACGATTCGCTTTGGCCACTACCTCGCTCTGCTTGGGATCAGCGGCACTCACAACAGTAGCCTTACGACAAAGATGAGCATGCGCATTTGTACGGCCAGCAGCAACGCCTTGGTTGCTGCAGGTGACCTCACCGTATGTATCACCACCTTTGGGTATGGGGGCCAACACGCTGACAGGGAAAGGTACTGAAGGCAAATCTTCAAGGAATCCAATAGGGTTGTGGTTGCCTATTCGGTCGAAGTGATTGAGATGAATTCGCGCATAGCCTTGTTTTTCTACATTCAACATTTTGATAAAGAGGACAGCCTCATCTGAAATCAGATCAGCTTCTGGGACATGAAAGACTAGGGGGGCGCCATCTGCTTCTCTGCGGACCTGAGTGAGCGGAATAAGGGCCACTTTGTTATGAAGCCAATCGAGCAGCAGTTTCGCATATCTCTCATCCAGATGAGTGGAGGGGTGCAGGAACGAGAAAGCAGCCTTACGGACATTGCATGGGGGGTCATTCTTTGCGAATACGAATCCATTCATCTGTTCGAACCTAAGCATGGGTGAATGGTCACAATCTTTTATGGATACATCTTGGCGGAAGGTGCTCTTTAGACGTTGTCGGTTTTTCAGAGCATGGCAATAAATTGCTACCCTAGTGCCTTCTGCTTCGCTGTCATCGGCCATTGCTGAAAGCATTTCCCAGCGCTCCTGAAACTCGCCCTGAAGTGCTATGTGCGTCTGTCTGCGCTCCCGAAAGCCAAGGTTTGACTCAGCCTCACGAATAATGTCCTGGATCCCCAAGAGACCACACGACCCTTCACCCCGCGCTGCGCGCACCTCATCATCCATTGTGACAGTATACCGTTGTCCACGTCGCACGAGGTGCAGAGTACCTTGAATACAAGCGTATGGTGTATCGTTAACATTGAGGCCCTGCTTCGTTATTCGAAACTCTTCGTTGAGTATTTTAAACTTGAGACCTGTCCACGGGCTGACCTCGCCGCCTGCTTCGTCCTCCCTCTTGGCACCCACCTCTACATATACAGTTTCCTTTTCGACATCCACACTACAATCAATTCTGTGATCAACTCCAGTTCGCCTGTCGACGGCCAAACACTCGTCAACTTCACTTGCTGCACCGAACTGATTTATACCCGCATTGATCTCCCCTCCTGCTACGATCGCCACTCCATTTCCAAGATGAGCATTTTCATAGACCCCTCCGCATGCTGCAGCCAACGCCAAGTCGGAATCAATTACAATACATTCGTCGTCGCCGCCTATTTCAATCGCCATTGCAGCAACTGGAGGGTTGTTCACTTCATCACCCAATCCCTGCTCATGACAACCCGTGATGTTCGAGTGCTCTTGGATGTTCGAGTGCTCTTGGAGGCGCATGGTAGGTTGAAGCGCTGCGAAAAATGACTTCAATGTTCCCTGTTCAGCATTGAGACCAGGAACCGGACGATACTTGTTCCTTTTACTCGAATTGCGAATCTGAATAGGAATCTGAGTAAGCTCCGATTTCCTACGAGCTCCTTTTTTACCAACATCACGCCGCTTAAAGACACCGCAGCTACGAGTTACTGCTATTGTTGTTGCAGCCGCCACTGGCGGCTGGCTCAGTTGAACAACATACGTATCTTGAGACAGGGACAGTAATTGCTTAGTTACTTCTTCTTCGAAACGTTGGAGGTCACGAGGGCACGTCCCACCAGGTCCACAGGAACAGCGGATCCTTCTGAACCCTTTCGGAGTCTCAGTGCCCTGCAAACCTTGACGGAAGAAATTTCCTCCCCGTCTGATATAGTCAAAAGAGAGGAATGTTCCTGCTGCCAGAGGGCCCTTTACAACCAGTTCTAGAAGGCCGAGGCCACCCGCGTCATCATCAAACTCCTTCCAGTTCGCCACACTGTTACTGTGTTCATGGCATTTATGGTTTACCAACTGCATCGGTGTACGATGCTGGTCTATGCATGGCACACATCGTGCCCCATCTAGATAGACGGTGTGATCATGCCACGGACCCAACTCTAGGCAGTGGTTTCCGCCATTCTCGCAGTCGGATATGCTGCCTGGGTAATAGCACAGGGCTAATGTTTGACCTTCCAGAACTGGGCACACGAGCCTTACACCTAGGCCCTTTCCGTCCTCCTGTACTTTCTCCAAATACACTGCCCCTGCTGCCCTGATGCTGGCACAGTAGAGTTGGCAGGCCTTGCTGTTGTTAGCGCTATCGACTAGTTCTTTAAGATGTCCGTCTTGGTCTGTCGCAGCTGGATCCAGCTGATAAACCAGGATGTGATCGTCCGGAACGCTCACAGGGTAAGAGACGTGCCTGCCAGAGCGTGGAGGGTTTCGTCTGGGCATATCTGGGCGGCCACCAGCACCCAGTAGTCGCAAGTAAACTTGAAACTGTATTATGCCCACTGGGTTGAGAAGAAATGATCCGAGTGAGATAGCAGATTCAGGAAGCCGATTTCCTTTGTGCTGCAAGTAGTAACAACCCTGACTCATACCCCAGAGCGCAGCCACGCGAGAGTAAACCTCCTTGCAGGGCGAGTCTGTGGTTAAGCCAACTAGCCGTGCGTAAGGTTCAGATTCACTGCCGTGCACCACCGGGGGCTTCACAACTATCAACAGATCCGATACAGCCCGTACTGAAGGGGGGCAATAGGGCGTGCTGCTGTAACCTTGACTAGTGCTACCGGCTCCATAGGGTGTGTCATCAAAGCCACAGGAGAAGCATCCTCCAATCTCACCAGCGACTTTTGGCCATGCGAAGATTTCTTGATGAGTAATGTCTTCAATAAGGACTGTATGGTCCTCCCAGGTGGTGCAGGTGAGCGAGGCATGAGTGCTTTGCACTGGTCGTCCAGACAAGATAATCGCGTCATTTGTGGCTGGTAACCAGCCTGCGAGGACTGTCGTTGGCTCGACGGCTGCTGCTGACCAGTGAACTCGCTCGGGAGCCAGTACAGGGCTCAAGGTTGTTGCTTGTTCCATCACATTGGATAATGCCGCAGCTTGGTAAGACTCAATTTCCAATGTGATAGCCTGATCACATGCGACCTTACCCGCCATATCAGCACAAGCGCCAACACTGCCGCCTGTCTGGACCTTCCACTTGCCAGACACCCACTCTCCAACAATGTCGCCAGCTCTGATCCCGCCCTCAGCCTCGTTGCTTGATTTGCACTGATCTTCAACACTAGCATAGCTGCCGACTCTGCCGCCTGCAGCTGCAACCTTAGTCTGGATACCAGTGCCCTCTCCAAAACAAACACCCGATTCAATCTCGCCAGCTACACATACACTGTCGACAGTGTTGCAGCATGTCTTCACCTCGGAAATGGGGCTAGCTTCGATTTCACACTCGGTATAAGCACATGCACAGATGCAGGCGGCTGCTTGGGCCTCGCTCATGGCACCTATGCAGTCGCCTATACTGCTGCCTGCTTTGTGCTCTGCATCAACATCAGGTAAGCTGCTAACGATTAAGTTGTTGCTCGAGCCCACCCGGCCGTTAATCCTGTTGCTCGCTCCAACACAGTTCCCTGCACTGACATCGATGCCAACGGTACTCCATACCATAACACGGCCACCGGTATTCCTGCGCTGTCTTGCATGATCGTGGACTTTGCTGCTTGCTCCGACGCAATCAATGATGTTACTTCTTACTCTGACGCTGTTCTTGACATTGCTGTTTGCTCGAGCACAGACACAGGCGCTGCTGCTTGCTGCCACACCATCCCAGACATTGCTGCTTTCCTCATCATTCTGAACAAATTTACTTCTTGGCCCAACACAGACACGATCAAGCGTACTTGGCGTAACTATGTCAAGGGCTGATTCCAGCCGCCAAATTAGTGGCGTTATCCTGGAGTCTAACTTTTTGACCTGGAGAATGACCGGTCGACGCTCCGTCCTGCGACCATGAGCATCAGCAGACTCTAATATTTTGGTTACCAGACAATCCATCAGCAAAGCTGTACCAAGCATAGGCTTGAGGTGGTTCATCAAGTTCTGTTGGTTGGAATCGGGGCGTTTGAGGGCATCTGCCACTTGGCCTTCAAGCTCCATGACTTTCTCGGACAGGAGAGATGCACAAGCGATTGCTTCAGCAAAACACAGCTGACTCAGCTTATTCATTTCTGACAAGCTGTGAATATCCTGCAGCTTAGCCTGGCAACCAGCGTCAACTTGCACGCCTGGAGACTTGCTCGAAGAAAGTGCAACTTCCGTTTGGTCATCTTCTGGTTCAGACGCTGGATCTGAACCAGCTATTAGCCCCGACATTAATCCTTCTCCAAGCGAGGACCCACATACATCCAACTTCACGTGGAGCACAGCGAGGGAAGAGCCACAGGAAGGCAATATCCTACTGTGAAGGAGTAAGAACCACACGAGTATGAGCAACTGACAAACAGGCAGTAGCAAAAGCAAGAGTATTGCCAAGGCAGGGCTGAGCTGATCAGGGGACCAGACAGAACTAGCCGTGTTCCAGGAGACAATCGGGTAGGTACCGCAACGGGTGAAGGCTGAGCAGATCAGGTCCGTGTCAGGGCTTAAGTACATGTAATTGATCCACTTGATCCACATGCAATTATGGAGAGTCAAGATCATCCAATGCCATTGATGGTGACCAGGGATGTGAGGAGCAATCATATGGTATAGGAGACCATAAAGCAGTATCAGAGCAGGCGTCGACCATATATCATCAAACATACATGTGAGACAGACGTCTCGGATCAGCATTGCAAGGTACACTAGCCCCATGGTAGGCCCATTTCCGAGTTCCTGAGAAAGCACGTAGGCAAGAGTGGTAGCAAGAGCCCAACGAACACAGTCCACAAGAACATCTTGCCAGACAGACACAGTGACTTTGGTTCCTCGGGCCTGGTTCCGTCTCCATTTTCCAAACCGCTTCAAGATCTTGAGAAACCAGTCGAAGATATGGGGAAACAATAGCATCTTGGCCCATAAGGTCAATCTGCGAAATTGCATGCACATCAGAAGCCAGTGCAATTTACTACGTAGCCACCTGCGATGCTCCACATATGCCTGTGAAGAGCGAAAGTCGAAAATAGGGGTGATAGCAGATGGAGAATATCGATGATGGTCGGTAATGCTCTTCGCAAGTCTATAAAGAAACGTGCGCTGAGACCAAAAGACAAAAGAAGGCCGACAAGCCAGACGCCGCCGGAATGCCCTCCAGTGATGTGAGGGCATCGACGTTGGGAGCTTCTGGTTTGTAGACCCCGGAAAATAGACTTGGGACAGCGCGGTCATCACACTCACGTGGACGCCCGCAGCATGTATTTCGCAGGCGGCCGCGCCCCCATTTGGCATGGAGCATGTTGTCGCAGTTTGAACAACCCCAGCTGACATCGCTAAGCCAGGTATTATCGTCGGGAATATCGCCTGAAACGGAGCTGTCGTCAAGAGGGCTGCCTGTACCACCACAGTTGGATACTCTACGACTTCGGCTTTACTTTTACTGGGGATACCAGTGGCTTTCCTCTGCTTTCTGGATCGCTGTTTCCTCTTACGATTTTGTTGCTGTGCTGTCTGCAGCTGTCGAGAAATGTCGACATCTTTCACATCTAGACATCCTAATGGAGCAAAACGGTTGCTTGGAATCGTCCAGTACTCGACCGACGCTTGCCTGGGAGGAGTAGTGTGCTTCCCAAATGCTACCTGCCAGCCATTGCCCTCAAAGCCTGGGACAGCTTCTGCCACAGCCCCTGCATCATTACACCTGCAACTGTTATTTCCGATCCGGTCAATGTTTACACCAGCAATAGTGGCAGATTCAACCTGCACGCAGGTGTTGGCATCTGCAGCGCTGATATGCTTGTGATGGTCTTCAACAGGAATTGACAGAGGACTGGTCCTCTTAGTGCAACAGCTAAGTTCTACAACCAAAGTACCGCCAACCAGCGTTGACAATTTGCCTCCTGCCATTGCCGCGGAATCCCCGTCGATTTCCCTGGTAGCTCCATCAGCCACCCCAGCTACTTTGCTGTCATGGGCCACTTCACGTGAGTAGCTGCCATGAGTTGCAACCACTGTACCGCCAACCGCCGAGTCAACCAAGCAAGGTTGCATTGCACTCGGTCCATTTCCACCAGAGAGTCCATATCCAGTCACCTCAGCGCAAAGCTCCTCTGATCTGCCTGGATCCCACAGCTTTCTGCTTGCACCATGGTCACACCGGCCTACGCCGGTATTGGTCTGAGGGTCCCCTGTTGGTGCACTTTCAATCACCAGGTTGGTCCCCTCTTCAACGATCCTGACAATTGATGCCATCGTTCGCGCAGGTACTACAATATCAGCACAAGCAGGCACATGCATTTCCTGATCGAGCGCTGTTGTTATGTTGACAAGGTCGGCATTGGTCACCTCAATCTCTTTGTCTGCTGGCAATTCGACTGTCCCAGTGGCCAGAGGGCTGACGACAATCTCCAAAAAAGAGACTTGAAGATTTTCAAAAGCAATGGACGCCACATTTAGGACGTGCGTTATCTCCACATACAAATTACAAAGGTCGTCGGAACTCGATCCCCCAATGAGTTTGAGATGCCTTTCTTCCGCTTCCAAGGTGTATTTTCTGACAGCTCCTCCCGGCTGAACTGTGTACAATACGAGACCGAACGGAAGCTGTGCAGACGATACTAGACTAGGAACTGTGAGGTGTGAGCGATTTGGAAACCCCTGATGAGAAGAGTGTGTTGGACTTAACCAATACATTGACACAGTGAAAGAGCAAGAGAGAGATTCACATGCAACACCAAGGCTCGGAATCCAACCTTGTTTTAACCTGACCGCGGTTTCCATTAGAGATTTCTCCCGTTCCTGCTTTCGTTTCGCTTCTTCCGAGACAATTTCTTCGTTCACCGCAGCACCACCCATTCCTTCCGCCGCCTGTTTCTTGTTTCGGCGAAAGTTCCTCGACGGTTTCCCACTCGAGCTACCTCCTGCTCCTCCAGCAGGCTCAACACCAGCTTCGATTTCTGGAGACTCCCGTCCAAACCGAAACTTCTTGGCATCCACTTTTGCCGGTAATCGACGATCTGTCATGTTTGATATTACCGAAAGAATCAATAAACGGTGGAGAGTTTGATCAAGGAGTGTGTCGCCAGCTCGCAGAACAGTACACAGAAGCAGCAGAGCGAGTTGAAGAAGTTTAACTTCCCTCCAAAACCACACGCTCCAATGAGTCAATTTACGAACAGCAACAGAAGATTCCGAAAGATTGAAGATATATCGCCGAAAGAAATTATGAGCTAAGTTATGATGAACAACCAGAATTTGAAAGAAGATTCCAGCAAACAGCAGCTGTTCAATCAGACGCACGAGAGCTGCTTCCAAGAACATTGCCGGCCCGGCTGTACTTGCAATTTTTTGAAAAAACATTTGCTGGGTACCGTGACTATAGCTCTGCAAATCCCTGGGCCCGGCCGGATCGGGCCCGAGATTTTCTGCCTGCCACCACGAAAGGTGATATTTTTTCGGTTCCGGCCTGCTGCACGGCAATCTTTCTGAATCAGGCACTGCAGGCTCAGTCGTTGGTTTCAAGACCGCCGCAGCCACGCGCACAGACTCAGAAGCAGTTACCGGCCGGCCCGGCTCACTCAATACCAGTCCGGACTCTGGGACCTTTGCCGGTCTGGTTACTAGGGCAGCGACCTCCGCAGATCCACCCACGAACTCGGGTATCGTACTTGACTGGCTGTTGGGCTGGGAGATTGCCATCCAAGCACTAGCTGATTCGAGAAATTTCAAGTTCGCTGACTCGCTTGCTGGGTTAGGGACGACAGCCGATGCATGCTCGGACTCAGAGGGTGCCTTCGCCCCGCACAATTCAAGTAATCGCCAGTGATGTGTTGTCAACAGCGCACGTTCCTGCTCAGAGGCTGCCGTTGACCCACTTCCTGACTCGGAGCTTGCGGCTGCCAGTGGCCCTTGGCCACCCAGACCCGTTGGCGCAGAGACTTTTGCCGAGAGAGCCGGTGACTCAGTGACGGATCCATTAAATTCCAGCATACATAACGACACGGGGATAACCACAGACCCACCTCCTAACTTGAGCACTTTCTCTTGTTCACTCCTTGACTCGGAGACTGCTGCAAATCCATTCACGGGCCGGAGGGCTGCCGCCGACCCAAGCAATGTCCTGGACTGTGTTCTGACACGGTTGCTAACATTTCTTGCTTGTGAGCAGTTGTCAGTGTTGCTGATTGCCCTGACCTTGACTCCCGCGTAGCTGCTTTCTCTGGCACAGCCGCCAGCCTCGCTGCATGCTCGCCTCCGTTCACAGCCGATGCTACTTGTTCCGACATAGTGACCGACGTTGCTGCTTGCGGCGTCACAGCCGCCGACGCTGCTACTTAATCCGATACATTCGCCTGCATTGCTGCTTGCTACAGGGCAGTCTCCGCAGTTACTGCTTGCTCTGACGCAGTAGTCATCCCTGCTGCTTGCTTCTTCACAGTCATCACTGCTGCTGGTTGCTCCTACACACTTACCAACGTTGCGGGTTGCTCCTACAAAATTGCTAAAGTTGCTTCCTGTTCCAACACAGGAGCGGACGTTGCTGCTTGCTCCGATCAAGTTATTGCTTGCTATGGCACACTCACAGCGGTTGCTACGTGTTCCGACACAGCCGACGTCATTGCTATTTGCTCCTACACAGTCAGCACCGTTGCTGCGTGCTCTGACACAGTTGCCATCATTCTTGCTTGTTTCGCCACGGTCGACGATGCTGCTGCTTGCTACAACACAGTTGCGAGCGTTGCTGCCTGTCACAACACGGTTACCGACGTTGCTGTTTGCTCCGAAGCAGTCGTCACAGTCGCTGCTTACTGCCACAAAGTCGCTGCCGTTGCTACTTGCATAGCCGTCGACGTTTCTGTTTGCTCCTGCACGGTTATTGCCGTTGCTGCTTGCTCGGACAACATCACCGATGCTCCTGCTTGCTCCAACGTTGCTGCTTGCCCCTACATCGCCGAAGCTTGCTCTGTCACAGTCTCCATTGCTCCTACTTGCTCCGTCACAAGCGTCGGCTTTCCAGCTTGCTACAACACGGTCGCCAATAATGCTGCTTGTTCCAGCATGGCTACGGATGTTTCTGATTGCCGAGGTACAATCACCCATGTTGCAGCTCTCCCCGATACAGTCACCTAGGTTGCCACTTGCTCCAAAACAGTTGCCCACTGTCTTGCTTGCGCAAGAACTGTCGCGTGCTCCGGCACAATCTCTCGGGTTGTTGCTGACTCTGACCTCGACGCCAACGTCGCTGCTTTGTCCTGCATAGCCGCCAACCTTGCTGCATGTTCGCACCCGTTTGCCGCCGTTGCTGCTTGTGCCAACACAGTTGTTAACGTTGCTACTTGAGCCGACACTGTCACGTGCAAATCTACATGCTACAGAGCAGTCTCCGCCGTCGCTGCCTGCCCCTGTACACCAGCCGTCATTGTTGCTTGCTCCTCCTGCATAGTACGCACCGTTGCAGCTTGCTCCGGCACGATCGCCAACCTTGCTGCCATTTACAACACCTGCTCTGACACAAGCATCAGCTGTCAGGCTTGCTCCGACATAGTCACTGATGTCGCAGCTTGTTCTGATGAAGCTGCTGGCGTTGCTGCTTGCTCCAACATGGTCGTCAACGATGCGTTTTGCTTCAACATGGCTGAGGATGTTGCTGCTTGCTGAGGCACAGTCGTCGACGTTGCACTTTGTTCCTACACCAGCTCCTCCTGCATTGTTGCTTGTCGCGATATAACCAACGTAATCGCTGCTGGCTCCCACACAATCAGCATCGTTGCTGCTTGCTCTGACACAGTATACATTGTTCATGCTTGCTCCGCCACGGTAACCGACATCGCTGCTGGCTCCGATGCAATAGCGAACGTTGTTGCCTGTCACAACAAGGTCGCCGATGGCGTTATTTGCTCCTTTACAGCCTTCTCCGTCGCTGCTCACTTCCACACAGTCGCCGCCGTTGCTGCGTGCTTCGACACCGCCAACGACGTTGTTGCTAGCCCCTACACCTCCATTGCTTGCTCTGTCACGGTCGCCACAGTCCCTAATTGCTATGACACAAGCATCAACTTGCCAGCTTGCTCCGACATCGTCGCTGCCTGCTCTGATGCAGTTGCATTCTACAGCACGCTTGCCAACATTGCTGCTCGCTCCAACATGGCTGCGGATGTTGCTTGTTGTCAAGGCACACTCACCGACGTGGCACCTTGCACACTCGCCAGTCTGGCGGCCTTCACATTCAGCACTGGTGCTGCTTGCTGCAACACATTCGCCTTCATTCCCGCCACAGTCACCTGCATTTCTGCTTGCGCAGAACCAACCACGAATGTCGCAGCCGGTCTCAACACGGTCACCGATGATGCTATTTGCTCCGATACAGTCGTCTCCGTCGCCGCCGTTGCTGCGTGCTCCGACACAGCCGCCGACGTTGCAGCATGCTCCAACACGGCCTCTGCTTGTTCTATCGGCATTGTCATTGTTTCTGCTTGCACCAACACAAGCACCAGCTTTTCGGCTTGCTCCTACATTGTCACTAACGTCACTGCGGGGTCTGATGCAGCTAATGGTGTTGCTGCTGGCTCCAACACGTTCGCAAAAAATGCTGCTTGCTCCAACATGGCTGCGGATGTTGCTGGTTGCTGAGGCACAATTACCGACGTTGCAGCTTGCTCCGACACTCTCTCCAGCATTGCAGCTTGTTCCGATATAGCCGATAATGCTGTGGGATGCTAACACACCGTCAGCACCATTGCTGCTTGCTCTGACACCGTCGACATCGTTCACGCTCACTACATCATGGTCATCGACAGTGCTCCTTGCTTCGATACAATCACAAACCATGCCGCCTGTCCCAACACTATTGCCAATGATGCCGTTTGCTCCTACACGCTCATTGCCATTGCTGCCTGCTGCCACACCGTCGCCGCAGTTGCTAAGTGTTCTAACACATCCTTCGACATTGCTGCTTGTTCCTATCCGGCCATCGCTTGTTCTGTCAGCATCGCACCAGTTCCTACTTACTTCGACAAAAGTACCAGTTCTTCGACTTGCTCCAACATGCGCAACAGAGTCACTGCTGGTTCTATTGTAGCTTCTGGTGCCGCTGGTTGCTACAACAGATTCGCAAACATTGCTGCTCACTACAACATGGCTGCAGAATTTGCTGATTGTTGAGGCACCATCATCGACGTTGTAGCTTGCTCCGACACAGTTCCCGGCATTGCTACTTAATCCAGAACAATCGTCCACATTGCCGCTTGTTCCGATACAGTCGACATCATTGCTGCCTGCTTCCACATAATCACCGCCGTTATTGCTTGTCCCGACACTGTCGCCACCGTTGCTTCTTTCTTGGTCACCGACTTTGCTGCTTGCTCCGACCCCAGTGCCAATGTTGCCGTCTGTCTCATCACGGTCGCCGATGTTGTTGTTTGCTTCCATATAGATGTTGTCGCTACTGCTTGCTATGACACAGTTGCAGCAACTGTTGCTTACTCCGAGATCGTCATCAACGTTGTCTCTTGCACTGACACAGTTGCCGCAGTTGCTGTATGCTCCGCAAAAGCCGACAGATTTACCTCTCGTTCCGATGTAGTAAACAATGTTGCTGCTTGTTCTGGTGCAGATACTGGTGCTGCTCCGCTCTTCAATCCCGTATCCCCCGTTTCCGTTTGAACAGATACACTCAACATAATTGGTGCTTGCTCCGACATCGTTACCAATGTTGCTGCTTGTTCGGCTGTGGTTTCCGGCGTCGTAGCTTGCTCCGAGAAATCCGCAGACATTGCTAGTTGCTCCACAGAATTGCGGATGTTCCGGCATAGTCCCCGTTTCCGGCATCTTGCTGACGCTCGCACAGAAACCGGTTCCTCCGCTGGCATTCAACCCCTTTTCGAAACTTGCACAGCCGGACATGGCAACATCTTTACCAACCTTTTCCGCGACCCCCGCCCAATTAGTGACTTGCCTCTGCTTAAAAATATGACCCGCCTGCGACTGAATGTCCGGTGGCTTCTTTCGAAGGCCCACCGAACTACTGTACGCAGGCCCGCCCCGTCACTTGTCCTCTTGCACCTCCATTCTGGCTTTGACCCTATAGGGATCCCGCTGTGGATGGTACAGAGCATACACCTCCCGGCCGTGCCAGGTGTCTTCGTACACCACGAGCGTCAGATCCAGCCGCTTGTCGAGCACTTCGTACATCACATCCGCGGTAAGGCCAAAGCGAGCTGGGTCGAACACAGAACGAATGTCGACAGCTTCGTCCTCGCTTGGGTGAATATCCGCAAATGATTCCCATTCTTGTATTGGTGTAATTGGATTGTTAGCTTTCCCGGGCTTCATGCGGATCCGAGATCCATCCTTGGTTTTGCACGGCATCACCAGTGCACCCTGCTCATATACTAAGGCCTTGCTTAAAG
>Ga0208506_1000188_pt1 | contig 24262 bp, 23 predicted proteins | sample CryBogCBH29Jul08_FD_184616 | JGI IMG/M metagenome (GOLD analysis project Ga0208506, IMG submission 184616) | Freshwater microbial communities from Crystal Bog, Wisconsin, USA - CBH29Jul08 (SPAdes) | ecosystem: Environmental > Aquatic > Freshwater > Lake | place: Crystal Bog, Wisconsin, USA... | reverse complement strand
CCCAGAAGTCTACATAACTATTCTACCTGGATTTGGCATTATCAGCCAGGTAGTTTCAACATTCTCTAGAAAGCCAATTTTTGGTTATCTAGGAATGGTAGGAGCAATGGTTAGCATAGGGTTTATAGGGTTTTTAGTTTGGGCACACCATATGTTTACCGTAGGTAATAGTTTGAATGTGCTGATATATTTTACGATAGGGACTATGGTAATAGCAGTACCTACTGGAATAAAAATCTTCAGCTGGATAGCAACTATGTGGGGTGGGTCAATAGATTTTAAAACCCCAATGCTATTTGCTTTAGGATTCATTTTTGTTTTTACAATAGGTGGTGTTACAGGAGTAGTTCTATCAAATTCATCGATCGATAGAGTTCTTCATGACACTTACTACGTGGTTGCACATTTTCACTATACTATGTCTCTTGGCGCATTACTTTCTGCATTCTGCGGCTTTTATTATTGGTTTGGTAAAATTAGCGGGAAACAATATCCTGAAATATTAGGCAGGATTCACTTTGCCATTACCTTCATAGGCATCAACTTGACTTTCTTCCCACAGCATTTCTTAGGCCTTAGTGGCATGCCGAGGAGAGTACCAGATTATCCAGATGCATTTGCAGGATGGAATATGGTATCTTCTATAGGGGCTCTGATTTCACTATTCGCTGCCTTTTTCTTTATTTTTGTTATATTTTATACGCTAAAATATGGTAAAAAATGCCCAAATAACCCTTGGGGACCTGGCGCAACAACTTTAGAATGGACGTTAACATCTCCACCAGATTTCCACTGCTTTAACACCCCTCCAAAGATCAAATAGCATGTTTGGACAATTGAAAGATTATATCACTCTACTTAAGCCTCGCGTGATGAGCTTAGTGATTTTTACTGGATTTATTGGATTATATATGGCGCCAGGAACTATAAGTAGTTTCAATGCTTTGATATCAATCCTATGCATAGCTATTGCTGCAGGCGGTTCAGGCGCGCTCAATATGTGGTACGATAGAGATATAGATTCGATCATGAGCAGAACTATGAACAGACCGTTACCAGCTGGCAAAATACCACCAAAGATTGCTCTGTATTTTGGATTATTTCTTGCTATTCTTTCTGTTATAATAATGGGAATAACTATCAATGTTTTATCATCCGGAATATTAGCTTTCACAGTGTTTTTCTATGCTTTTATCTATACAGTACTGTTGAAGCGACATACTCCTCAAAATATTGTGATAGGTGGTATAGCGGGAGCACTGCCTCCAGTGATAGGATGGGCGGCAGTTACTGGCAATATTACAATAGAGCCAATAATTATGTTTCTAATCATTTTTCTTTGGACGCCTCCACATTTTTGGTCTCTATCTCTAGACTGCTCAGATGATTATAAAAAAGCAAAAATACCAATGATGCCTATAACATCTGGTATTTTACAAACTAAAAAACAGATTTTTCTATATACAGTAGCGCTCGTAATCACGACAACATTACCATTCTTTTATGGAATGAGCGGGAACTATTATCTTGCTGCCTCTCTAATATTGGGTGGAATATTTCTGCATCATACATTGAGGATTTTTGTCGATAGTAGATACAACAAAAAAACCTTTATCTTTTCTATATTCTACTTGTTCCTAATATTCTTTTTCTTGGCAGTTGATAGACTGTAATGCCATGTTTCAAATTTAATTGGTACTAGTGTAATTTTTATTCTTTTGCCTTTTCACTTATCGAAAAATTCAATATACTTTTTACTGTAAACTTTGTGTGATTTGCGCGTGAAAAAATTTATCATTATATTCTTCACTATATTTGCTCTATTTACTGGGGCATGGTTCTTAGTTGCAAATATTGCAGAAAAAAAAATCCACTCTGAGATAGAAGATTTAAAATCATCTGGCATCATAAAAAGTTATTCTGGAAATATACATATTACAGGATACCCATTCAAATTCGTTATAAACGTAGAGTATCCTAATTTACAATTATCACCAAAAGACCATATTGCGGATTACAACATGCTATATGATGGGTCAATCAAAATAATTCTAGGCCTCTTTTCTGATGCAATAAAAATCAAGACCGATGGTAATATGCATCTTAAGGGTCATATAAATAGTAAAAATTTTCATATAATATCTTCTGGTGGAAACAGCAATTACACAATTGGACTCCAGAATTTTTTAATCTCACCAAGCTTTATTTACAATATTATTAATACTAAAAAAACCCAACAAGACTCATTATTTGATATCATAAAATCCGTCAATATAGAAACTCGCAATCTTAAGCTTATTAATAAAATAAACAACGAGATTGTGGCTAATATAGAAGCAAGTGATATAGGATTCGATATCGATCATTCTGATAATTACTATATAGATTATAAAGAAAAAAACGTTAATACTGAATTTGGTAGGGAAGCTATAGTACTCTGGAATAGCGTACAAGCAGTACCTGCACTTGCTAAGGCTGTGAATAAAATACCATATAACGTACGAGCTTATTTTGCAGCTTTTAGGCCAGATAAGCTAGGCAAGTTAAACTATGATATCAAACTAAAAGCAGAGCTCGGCAAAGATATATTGATTCTTGAAGTAGATAGATTCTTACTAAAGGATAACGTCGAAGATATTTATTTGGAAGGAACATTCAAGCAATATAAGTACCGCGTCTATATAGATGCTTCTTCAAAAATGACTTTTAAAAGTCAATGGTATTATTTGATGAGAACCTATGTGAATTCTGCAGACTTCGATGATTTTAACGCTCGTTTCTTTAGCAACACCAGTAAAAACTCTATCATTTCATCAATTGTTGGGCCAATAGACAGCTTCCTAAACATTATATTCCAAAAGAAACAAAGTAATACAAAAGATGCCTATATACCAAAGCTACATGAGATGGGAAATATCACGCTCAAAGTAAAAACTAATTATGAAATAGCATCTAATTCAGATTTTGATCTAGAAATCGATAATTTCTTCTTATCCTCAACTCCATTTGACATAAAAGCATCTGGTAACGTTCAAAACAAAAACTCTCAAGATCAGTATAAACTTGAAATATCTATACGTAACTACCCTAATCTCGTCGATATAGCGTCGAATTATGTAAATAGGATTGCAAAGACAACAAAGCATACTTTCTTCATCTCAGGTAAACATTTTGAGATTACTAATAGAACTTCTGCAAAAATTAAAAGCCTCATAAAAAAACTATCTAACGAAAATAAAAATCCTTCTGAAAATGCAGAGATTACAGCAAAAAAGACTAAAAATAATGAGTATCCGGCTATAGGCAAATACTCTTCAAAAGAATTTGCATTTATATGGGCATCTTTTATAGCAGAACTTCTAGCTGAAAAAATACAAGATAGTATAAATGACTTCGTTACTAACCTACACAAAAATGAAACAATATCTGATGTCAGCAAGACTGTAACAGATGCTGTAAGCGGCCTAGTACAAAATGTCTTCAGATAATTTTTCTTCTGTAAACACAAAGGAAGTAGAGAAATTCTCTTCTATGGCTGACGAATGGTGGAATCCAGAAGGAAAACTGAAAACACTACATGATATCAATCTGATTCGCATGACTTATATTAGGAATCAAATGATAAAATTCTTTCCTCCGAATAATCCAATTTTTAATGGTCTAAATGTCCTCGATATTGGATGCGGAGGCGGGTTATTATGCGAACCAATCTGCAGATTAGGAGGTAAAATAACTGGTATAGACGCATCAGCAAAAAATATAGAAGTAGCAAAACTTCACGCCAAACAACATGACATGAAGATTACATATCTCAACACCACAGCAGAAGATCTGGCAAAGAAAAATAAAAAATTTGATATAATTTTTTGTCTAGAAATTATAGAGCATGTAGAAAATTATGAGAATTTCATTACATCATGTTGTAAAATGCTCAAGCCAAACGGCCTGATTTTTATTTCCACAATCAATAGAACAATCAAAAGCTACCTCTTAGCTATTGTAGGAGCTGAATATATACTGAGATGGCTACCCATAGGCACTCATTCCTGGAATAAATTTCGCAAACCATCCGAGCTATCTGTAGCGCTGAAAAAATCAGGAATCGAGACACAGGATATCACGGGAATTTTATACAGTCCTACAGCATCAGAAAAGTGGCAAATGAGCAAAGACATAGAAGTAAACTATATCATGACAGCAAAAGGATGATCCACGCCAAAATAATAGGCGCCATCTCCACTAACTGACACCTGAACCGTAAGATTGCCAGCTGAATCTTCTGGAACATATTCTATAGCTTTGGGATGAGGTATTAAGCTCACACCACAGTCAGGATTACAGTAAGAGCTTGGAAGATCTCCAATAAAAACTTTATATAACAACATGTGAAGCATAGAATAGTACATACATGTCTTGATCGCATTATGATAAAGATCCACATACTGGATAACCTGCTTATAATATTGCAGCTGTTTACCTGTAATATCAAAATACGCGCTATTAAAACAACCAATAGGAACATTGCATGTTGGCAATTCTGCGCCATCTGAAAACTCACAAACAGCAATGTCTATACGCTTACAGACAGAATTAAGACCGTTCTTGTAACTTAAATTGTCAGTTATTATATAAAGTTTTAACATAATCCACAGCCTCCCACTCTGTCTTTTATATTATTATTTCAGTGCTTGGCTTCTTAGAATCGCCCACACGATGATCTTCAGTATATAGAACATACATGGTATTAATAGCAAATTCTGCTATTCTTCTACAATATGGATCCAGCTGAAAATAAATCAAATCATTATCATTATCTAGCAAAAGCTTACATGTAGATGTTTTAAAAGAGCCAAATAAAGTATCTTTTCGTATACCTCCGAAATCCGGACTCTCTTTTATTGCCTCTTTAGTAACTTTATTTACAAAGTGAGCTGCTCCCTTAAAAAGAATCACCTGTACTACCCTCCCTCCTGGTATTACAGAACTTATAGATTGCTTCAAAAACTCATAAGAAACCTCGGAAACTGCTATTGGCGCATAAGTTGATAAAGAAGGCGTCTTGATAGTTTCTTGATTTAATTGTTTTGGTGATAATAAAGTTTTGCTCATTATTTTTGCACCAACCGTTACAACTCTAGAGGCCGATGCGCTCCCAAAGATTTTTGCAATTTGTGCTCCAGTAGCATATATCAGATACCCCTCGATTGATGTTTTAACTACATCACATGCTGTATAGCCATAGAACTCCTGATCTTTACCACAATAATTATCTAATAAACCTGAATATTCTAGCGCCTTAAAACCTACTAAAGCTAAAGCAGGAAAAGGACACATCCATATAACGGTCCCGTAATAAGCAACCCCAACCGCAACTGAAGCAGCATCTAAAGCATTATTTAAAGAAAATAATTCTTTACGAGTATCTATAATGTTTTGTATTTCAGGACTAGGCGCGTTTAATTCATTATTGTCTGAAGACAGAGATTCTTGATATAACAGCATATTAACGATATCTGAACTACAATGAGGGATAACGATTGATCTGTATTCTTCCTGATTATCAGCACTTATATTCATTGGTAATGGCCTATCGTGAGGTAGGCAGATACCAATATCTATATCATCGTAAACCTCTTGATCAGAACAAATAGGTAATTTCATCGCTAAGAATAGGAACCCGTCATTATATGACTGAATGTCATCCATCACTTACTATTCCATCATTAATTCTTCGCAAGATTATCACAAAAAACTTAATTAATCAACATATCTTCTTTCTTTTTTAGCTTCAAACACCTAACCCTACCACCCAAGTCTTTAATATATTGATCTAAAAGCAATCCATAATACTCCATTATCTTGGATATTTCTATATGCTGTCCTACACCACATTCTAACACAACTATGCCAGATTTTTTCAAAAATCTTTGTATTATAGGAGCAAGCACTCTATAAGCAGAAAGCCCATCTTTCCCACCACTCAAAGCCACTAGAGGCTCATATTCCTTCACATCAGGTTGCAATATTTCAATATCGGATTGGCTTATATAAGGTGGATTTGAAATAATCAAGTCAAATTCCTCTTTAAAAGGTAAGTCCTCCCAACTTGACCTGATAAACTGAATTTGATTTGGTAATTGCAATGCATCATAATTAGCTTTGCATATATTGATCGCGCCTTCTTCTATATCTACAGCTACACCAGAAGCATTTTGTAGATATTTTAAAGCCGTAAGTAATAAACAGCCAGAACCAGTACCAAGATCCAAAATCTTTATTTTACTATCAGTAGGATAAAACTTAAGAATAGTATCAATTAGCACTTCACTATCTGGCCTTGGTATTAGAACATTTTGATCTACAACAAAATCTATACTATAAAATTCTTTCTTGCCAAGAATATAAGATATCGGCTCACTATGCGATCTTCTATCTATTATTCCCATAAATTTTTTGAATGATTCTTCTGGCACAAGATCGCTGGCCTTAGAAATCAACTCTTCTGTTGTTATAGATAATGCATTGGCTAATAAAATACGAGAATCAATATTGTGCGATTCAATCTGTGCCTTATTTAGAATTTCAGCTCCTATCTTCAATGCTTCTTTGATGGTATAAGACATATCAAATAGCGCTAAGATACTCTGATAGAAATTTATGATTTAAAAAATGTAACTTAGGCCTACAATCTTTGTATATATCATCTTGGTAATCATCTTCTCCAAAAAATACTGGCAAGCATCCTGTATTATAGGCTGTCTGCATATCAATGATAGAATCACCAACGAACCATATTTTTGAATTTGTACTGCGCCCAATTTTAGATAGTACAAACTCCACTCCTAAACCAGAGGGTTTGTCTGACTCAACATCGCCCGACCCAACAACACAGGCAAAATATTTCTCCCATCCAAATTTAGTAATTTCCGTATGGATGAGGTAATTTTTCTTGTTACTAACGAGGCAAGTTGGTATTTTTTTGGTCTTCAAAATTTCTAATGTATGTTCTGCAAATTTTAACGGAACCAATCTATGCTGAATTTCAGTATAATGATTTCTATAAGTTTTTGCTATCTCTTCCCAATTATCAGGAAAATTCTTACGCAATGCATCTTTATTGTGAACAAGCATCTTTGTATCTTCCAAAGTGCCCGGCATATAGCCAAAAAACTGTAGTGCGTTACTAATAGCCTCATGTATCAAAGGCCAAGAATCAACTAAAGTGTTATCCCAATCAAAAATGATAGCCTCAGGTCCCCCCAAATGCTTGGCAGAATCTAAAGGTTTCATTATGCCTCAACCTCTTCCTCTGCGGTTTCAATGCCCTCTAAATCATCCATTTTATTATGGTGAATATTCAGTAGCTTTAGTTTTCTATGAAGCGCAGATCTTTCCATCTCAACAAAGACAGAGGTCTTAGATATGTTATTGTTGAAACGAGTCATCTGAGCTGATAGATATTTTTTCTCAAATAATTCTCTGGCCTGACGGAGAGGCATAGACATAGAATCTACATCTAAGTCAAAAACACCAACATTGGAACCGTTATTTAGTATGTTTGATGGCAACATATTTGCGGTAATAACATCGCATTCTTTAACTGCCGCCTCCAATAAAAGCCACTCAATCACATTCTTTAGCTGTTTCACATTACCAGGCCAACTATATTCAGACATAATTTCTATTACTTTTCTATCTATAACCTTGCTAGGTAAATTAGATTTTTTCTCAAAGTAACTAATAAAATGATCGCATAACTCAGGCAAATCTTCAATTCTATCTTTCAGACTAGGCATAGTGATAGACACTGCATTTAATCTATAATATAAATCCTGGAGAAAATTTCCCTCCTTAACTTCACGTTTTAGGTTTTTTGAACTAGAAGCTATAATCCTAACATCAAAAGGCAGTTTATTTGAGATCAAATCACCCTTGCCTTTTATAAGTTTTAGCAGAGCATGTTGCGCATTAAGAGGTATAGTGCTTACTTCACTAATAAATAAAGTACCTAAATTAGCAACCTCCATTATGTTAGATTTACCTTCTCCAAGAATTGCTTGAATGGCTTTATCAGTTGATAAAGCCATAGAATTTAGCCTAACAAAAGGATATTTACTCCTATCAGAATTTTTATGTATTAATTTAGCAACTAATTCTCTACCTGAACCCATTGCCCCTTGTATTAAAACTCTATTTGAAACAGCAGCTACTTTTTCTATTAAGCTTCTGACTTGATTACTCTTATCACTGCTGCCAATAAGATCTGCTCGATCTACAACTTTTTTTCTTAAAGCCTTGTTTTCCTTCTTAAGTTTTATATTCTCAAAAACTCTCTTTACCACTATTGCTAACTTATCTGCAGTGAAAGGCTTTTCTACATAATCACTAGCGCCCATTTTAATTGAATTGACAGCGGTTTCAATAGTCCCATGACCGCTAATCATAATCACTGCTATATGAGGGTATTTAGCTTTTATAACCTCTAAAACTCCTAGCCCATCTAGATTGCTTCCTTGTAACCATATATCTAATAAGATTAAATCTGGATTCTTCTTCTCGATTGCTTTAAAAGCAGAATCGCTATCACTTGCAGATACACAAGAAAAACCTTCATCTGTTAGTACGTCAGACACAAGATCGCGTATATCTTTTTCATCATCCACTATAAGAATATTATTCTCACTCATATTTACCCTATAAAAACTAAATTACCTATTTCCTACAATAGGAAAAACAACAATAACCACGGCTCCTTCTTTAGATTCGTTCCTCATTATAAGCTTACCGTTGTGATCATCAACTATTTTTTTTACTATTGCTAAACCGAGCCCAGTACCCTTATCTCTAGTAGTGAAATATGGCTCAGTAATTTTACTTAAAGTATCTTCATCAAAGCCGATTCCATTATCTTTAATAGTAATTACAGCATCTTTATCTTGTTGTGAAAGGGAAAGAAAAATTTTTCCATTTTTTTTAATTTTTCTATTTCTTTGCTCTATTGATTCTTCGGAGTTTTTTAATAGGTTAATTAACATTTGATTTATTTGGGTTTGATCACAAAATATCTTAATATTTTCTTCTATATCAGTAGTATAATTAACACCAGAAGAAGCTGTTTTTCTTGAAAACACTATGTCTGCAATGATTTTACTAAGGTTTTCTTCTGTCAGAACTGCATTAGGCATACGAGCAAACCTTGAAAATTCATCGATAATTTTTCCTATATCATATACGTGTTTGATTATAGTATTAATATACTTCTCAAAAGTATCTGGCTCTTTAACCTGATTCTTATATTTTGATCTCAATCTCTCTGCACTCAAATGTATTGGCGTCAGTGGATTTTTTACCTCATGAGCGATCCTTCTTGCAACATCTGACCACGCTGAATATCTCTGTGCCTCTGCTAATGCTGTCATGTCATCGAAAGCAAGAATGTACCCAGTCACTTTACCATGGTTATATTCTTTTGATATTGTGGCAAAAAAAGTCAAGACTCTACTTCCTCTCTTTAATTGAACCTCAACACTAATACTTTTATCGGTTTTATGCGTTATTTGATCTAGCTGTTCCTCTAGCTCTGGCAAAATATTAGTTATCAGCTTATTTTTTGTCTGCTCTGGATTTATGCCTAATAACTTTGCCCCAGCATCATTAATTAAAGAGATTTTTTGATTTGCCGCTATTACAATAATCCCAGTTGAGACACCAGCAAGCACATCTTCACTAAATTTCATCTTCTCATTTATTTCATGATAGGCCTCTACCAGCTTATTTTTCTGTTCTGAAATTCTGGCGGTCATTAAATTAAAAGCCCTAGACAAATTCGCTATTTCATCATTATCAGGCCCCTCTTCTACCCTTGCAGAAAAATCACCATCCTGAACCTTTTTTGTTGCATATAGAAGATCGGCTATTGGACCCATAATTTTGCCAGCGAAAGAAACTCCTATATACATAGCAACTAATAACAACAGAAGAGAAACCATCAAAAATAGGAATATAAACTTAACCTGAGTCTTTAATATAGTATCTCTTAGCCCATTATACTGACTGGACGCACCTTGAGATTTCTTAATATGATCTATCACATTATTGTCTATGTATTTTCCGACTACTAAAAAGCTATTTGGTATAGAATGCAAAGCCACCATAGCCCGCATTTTGTTCGGGACGCTCTCTATGACGACAACCTCTCCAACCAGAGCTTTTTTATAGTATTCTTCTGGAAACACTTCCAGGGATAAAGACGCTCCAAACTTACTCCTGATAATTGGCCTATGATTAAGAAAAATTGCAGCCTCAGACAAAGCATTAAGTTCAGCTAAGGAATTTACTATCTCAACAAAAAGACCAGTATTAGCCTCTAGATTATAACGGACTATGTTATTATCTACTTCCAAAGCCATGGCCTTGGCCCTAACTCTAATTGCCTCCGTATGTTCTTCTAGGTAAGATTCGGCAACAACAACAGACTCATCTAGAACCATACTAACTTTCTTGTCAAACCAAGAATCTATAACAAATTGGAAGAATATCGTAGAAAATATCACAATCAATATTGCGGGTATACTCGAGAGCAAACTAAACATCACTAAAATTCGCGTTTGCAAACGCGAACCATGTGAAGAATTTCTGCGCTTAATCCATAAAGAAAACACCTTCCTAGAAAGCAATATAACCAAAGCTAGTAGCAATATGAAATCCAATAACGACAAGAATATAATGAATCGTTGATCTGAGCCTATTGGGTTTTGAAAAGCGAAGGAAAGATAGGTGATAATTGAGAAAAAAAATGCTAGGATTGCTACATATAAAGTAACTCTCTTATGGGATAAATATTTTATAACCCTATTAGACATCACCACTTCTTTCTAATTCACATGCTTCACTAAAATAATCATTAATTGCCTTCAGAGCTAATTTGGGATCGTTAACCTTATTGAATTCTACCCTAAACTTACTAGAATTTGCTAAACCAGAAGAATACCATCCAATATGCTTCCTGGCCATGCGCACACCTATACTCTCTCCATAATATTCTATCATATCTTGATAATGAGATAACATAATATGACGCTTTTCCTCATTACTTGGATCCGCTAAAACAACTTTATTTTCTAAAAACTGCATAACTTGGTTTATAAACCAGGGCCTACCACAAGCACCCCTACCAATCATTACTCCATCAGCACCAGATTCTTCTAAACATCGCTTCGCATCCTCAAGAGAAACTATATCTCCATTTGCTATGACCGGAATAGAAACACTATCTTTGACGGATCTAATGAAAGTCCAATCAGCTTTGCCATTATATAGTTGGCACCTGGTCCTACCATGTATTGTGATCATTTTTATGCCAAGATCTTCAGCTATCTTAGCAAGCTTTGGTGCATTACGGTTACTATCGTCCCACCCAGTACGCATTTTGAGTGTCACAGGAATCTTCACAGCCTTCACTGTCTCTTCTAGTATTTTTGCTGCTAATTTTTCATCTTTCATAAGTGCTGAACCAGCATTGCCTCCAACTACTTTTTTTACAGGACAACCAAAATTAAGATCTATGATGCGTGCACCCATATCTTCATTTAGTTTTGCTGCCTCAGCCATAACATCAGGTTCACAGCCGGCCAATTGTATAGATGTAGAATCTTCTTCTTCGGAAACATGGCATTTTTGCATAGACTGCCTAGTTTGCAAAATCATAGCCCTGCTAGCAATCATCTCAGAAACAACCAGTCCAGCGCCACATTTCTTTACTAATTTACGAAATGGCATATCCGTCACACCTGAAAGCGGCGCCAAGATTACAGGTCCAATTGTAATATCTCCAATGTTTATCGTCATCTTATTTTATATTTTTAAAGCATCCCAGGATTATAAGCCATTCCTTAAATGTTGCAAGACGTTGTTTTATCAAAACTTTTAACGATTTGTTAAATTCTTTTGGGTACAATAACTACAAGCATTATGCATAGTGGCGTATGAAAGAAGAAAATCCACATCCTAAAGAAGAGATAAAACACGATATACCAGCCGCTAGCACTGATTACGTGATCACTGAAGGTCAAGGATTCTGGCATAGAATGGACAGAAGAGTCGAGAAGTTTGGAGAATCTCTTCAGAAAGCATCAAATAGCAAATGGTTCGCTCCTTTTAAAAAAGTAGGCTCTGCAATCTCTGCAGCATGGAATAGCAAACCAATGACCCCTGTAAGAGCAGTTGCACAAGGAATAAACAAGGTACTCAAACACCCAACGGTACAATTTGCGAGCTTTGTTGCGGGTATAACACTTGCCAGTTTAGCTGTAGCAGCGGCTGCACCTGTCGCACTACCACTTGCAGCAGCAACATTAGGAGTAATAGCTGGGGGTAAGATAGTAAGCACAGCTTATCAAGCAAGGAAAACTTATAGGATGGAGCAGTTAGAAAAACAAGTCCATCTTCTTGAGGTGCTGAAGAAAAATCAGATAGAAAGACAATCGCATTTAAGTCAGATTCCTAGCGAAACAAAGCGTCAAACCATAGAGTTTGCACTAACAAAAAAACAAAGCGATCAAGAATTACACACAAAAGAATTACGATCAAAAACCAAAGACCTAGCTACAAGTATAGGAGCCAATCTATTAAGCGTTGCATCTACAGCTATGGACTTCACGCAGCTACCAAGGTCCTTACATTCAGCACAAAACGTACTTAGCAGTATAGGGACAGGTAATGACGTACACGGTACAATCTTGCAACCAGAATCACAAAAAGATGTTGTAAAAGGCACTGAGTATGAAAATAAACTAAGATCTAAAATTAATCAATTAAGCGCCGAACTTCAAGTCCCAAAGGCGAATACAACAGCGGAACTACAGCAACATGTTGCTAACGTTGTCGCAGATAATTTAGCATTAAAAAATATAGCTCCAAACAGGGATAGTCATTCCTTAGAAGGGTTTGTCAAAACGAGAGAAACAATAGTAACAAAAGGCGAACATTTACAGGACTTGCCTCACCAAGAAAATAGAGCTAAAAGTGCCGCTCTACATGTAGGTAAAGCATTCTTTGGCATAGAAGATCACGAGCCAAATGCTAGTTCACAAAAACCAAGTCCGACCCCTCCTAACAAAACTAAAGCCCAAAAGCCAAATCAAGTAGGTATATAAAATGTCATTATTAAAAGATACAGACCAAGGTCAAAGCACTGAAAATCCTAAACCATATAAAAGAACTTGGTGGTATAGAATTCTAGCATTTATAAAACATAAAACTGTCTGGAGAATAATTGCGATAGCAGGGGCTGTTGCTGCAACTGTGCTTTCAGGTGGGGCAGCAATTCCAGCAATTATGCTTGCCACTACATTTCTTGCTTCACTAATAGGTGTTGTTGGCAAGATAGGTCAAGTGCGCACACTTGAAAAGTATAAATTGCAAGCAACAATGACAAAAACTATCAAAACAACAAAAGAAAAATTAGAAGCATTAAGAATAAAATATCCAAAGATACTTGATATAGTCTCTCCAAAAAAAATACCTGAAAATCATCACTCTATAAAAGTAGAGGAACTCGATCATAATAAAGCAGTTCTCAAAACCTTGAGAGATGTTGGTCTAGAAAATGCTATATCGCTTTTGGCGTTTGGTTCTGTATCAAACATCGTAGGCACATTAGCATATGCTGTTGGAGTTGGGGCATCGATCAAAAACATAAAAGAAGAGTTTGATGTGAGGGTTCAGACTGAGCTAGATAAAAATCAAGCAAAACTTGAGATAAACGAAGCATGCAAAGGGGCTGGTATAGCACCATATAAAAACACAAAAGAGCTAAGTGCGCGTTTCAGAGAAGAAATGATAGAATTTGAAGCTCAAAAAGAATTATGCGAAAAAATAGAAAAAAAATATCAAGGACGTGAACTGACTGAAGCTGAAAGACACGATATTCAAAGGGAATATGCAGATATAAAAGATAGGTTATCAAAGGAGATAACAGTCCACTTACCAGAGGAAGTAACTTTCGGAAGAAAATTACTAGATGCTGTCAATCCATTCAAAATGGAGCAAGTAAATAGATTCGAGAATATCGATCTTGATAAGACATATACTATAATACCAAGCAAGACCACTGAAACAAAGACAGCAGGACTTACTCCTGTTGCTACGCCACAGCAGATAGCACAAGACCAACCACACTCACTCCTCAAATGATCCGGGTTCTATACTTTATGTAAATTGGCAATTGAAACAAGAAATTATATAAAGGAAATCTAAAATGAGACACACACTATAGCCTGACATGCTATCCCTTCTTCCCTTCCTGTAAAACCCATTTTCTCTGTTGTCGTAGCTTTGACACTGACATCTTCTTCTGAAATTCCTAAAATTGATGCAATAGATTTTATGAATTTGTCTTTATGAGGAGATATTTTAGGCACCTCACAAATAAGGATCAGATCCACATTATTAATACTACCGCCTTTATCCAATAGTAATTGATTAGCGAATTTAAGGAATTGCTTAGAATCCGCATTCTTCCAACGTTCATCGCTAGGTGGAAAGTGAATCCCTATATCACCAGCTGAAATTGAGCCAAGTATAGCATCCGTAAGAGCGTGAAGCGCTACGTCCCCATCTGAATGCGCGATTATGGAATATTTGCATGGAATTTCTACTCCGCACAGAATAACTTTATTACCATCAGGACTTTCTGTGAATCTGTGCGCATCATAACCTATACCAACACGAATCTTTGTCATTTTACCCTCTTATAATGAATTTAGCTAATTCAAAATCCTCCTTTGTAGTAATTTTGAAATTCCGCAGCGATGACTCAATTAGCCGAACACCGACCCCATCCTTCTCACACAATAATGAATCATCGGAATAGTCACATCCTTGATATTTAATATGCAAAGATAATATCAAATCATAATCAAACGCCTGAGGAGTCTGGGCCATAAATATACCATGCCTATCTATAGTTTTTTCTATCGAAACACCGTCACCAGAATATTTAAGCGTATCCTGAACCTTACAAGCAGAGATAGCAGCCGAATAATCTTTCAACGATACTAGCAAATTGCTAATCACATCATCCTCAATCAGAATTCTTGCGGCATCATGTATCAATACGTTTTTAGGATTATATTGTTTGATGGATTCCAAACAATTTCTGACAGTATCTTGCCTGAATTCGCCAGCATTGCAATAAGGCAAAACCTTAAGCCCATCAACAGACTTTTGATATAGATCTAGATATCGATCATTGATTCCAACTATCACAGCATCAATGTCTTTATGATTCACAAATTTCTCGACGACTATAGAAAGCAAGGTACGATTTCCTATGCAAGAATATTGCTTTGGTACTTCTCCGCCAAATCTACTCCCACTACCGCCAGCCACAATTATAGCAATGTTTTTATAATGATTTTCGCTCAACGATTTTACCTTTCTCTATTGTAATAACCCTATCTGCTTTCTTAGCTATTTCTAGATTATGGGTTACTATGATCAGACTTTTTTTCCTTTTTTTCAGCAAAGCCAATAGTAGATCAATTACTTTTTTTGCATTATCTGGATCCAAATTACCCGTAGGTTCATCAGCTAGTAGCATGATAGGATCATGCACAAGAGCCCTTGCTATAGCAACTCTTTGTTGCTCACCGCCAGAAAGATAACTAGGAAAACTATTCCTCTTATTTTCTAGACCAAGCTTTGATAGGATATCAAATACCAAGCTATCAATTTCCTCTTTAGTATTCTGAGACTTTAACAATAAAGGCAGCTTAACATTATCAAATGCAGTAAAGTCCCCCAATAGATTATGCGACTGATAGACAAAACCCATATTATTCCTTCGATAACTCGTTTTGTAGGAATCACTTTTTTCAGTAAGATTATCACCATCTATAATTATGTCACCGCTTATAGGATCATCTAGCAACCCTATAATCTGCAGGAAAGTAGTCTTGCCACAGCCAGATGGCCCAACAACTGCCACCACCTCATTCTCATATATAGTAAGGTTAGCATCGTCTAATATTTTAATCGTATTATCACCCTGTCTGAAAGATTTGCTCAGCCCACGGACCTCGAGAATAATTTTTTTTCTACTAGTCATTTTTCAACCCCTCCACAGGTGACATTTTACTTGCCTTGTAAGACGGATATAAAGTCGCACAAAATGATATAACAAGAGATAAAGAGATAACTTTCAATACATCATATTTATCGGTTTTCGAAGGCAAGATTTCTAGGTAATAAATCAGTGGATCAAATAAATTTGTCCCCGACACAGAAGAAAAGAAATTTTTGATATCCTCTATATTATAAGCGAAAGCAAGCCCTAGAGATACTCCAAGCAAAGTTCCAATCAGACCAAGCATCATACCCGCATACATAAAAATTCTCATTATACTGCCTCTAGAAAAGCCTATAGTTCTTAATATAGCAATTTCTTTGGCCTTGTTTGTAACAAGCATTGTAAGACTAGAAATAATATTAAAAGCAGCGACTATAATTATAAAGGTTAGAATAAGAAACATCACAGCCCTCTCGGTTTTAAGAGCCTGAAATAGAGATTGATTCAGCCTTTTCCAATCATACACTTGATATTTATTTTCTAAAATATCTGCTATTTCATAGGACATAATTTCTGGATCATCATTTTTCTTTAAAAAAACTTCTATGCTATTAACACAGTTTTTCATATCAAATAATTTTTGCCCAGCTTCTAATGGTATAACAACATAGCTACTGTCATACTCACTAAGACCACTAGTAAAGACACTCTCTACGTAAAAATCTTTCATCTTCGGAATAGAGCCTATTATAGTAGTGTCAAAACGGGTCGATACTAACTTTACGAAATCCCCAGATTTCACTCCAAGCGAGCGAGCAAGCCTTGCACCTAAAATAATGCTGTTTTGTCTAGAAAAACTTTTATTACGTAAAAAATGATACGAAGGTATATCCTCTGCCCTTATTGCTTTTATTATTGCACCAGTAGCTCTATCATCATTTATGAGCAAAGACTGTTCACTCAAAACAGGCAAGACTGACCTGACTCCTTTTAACTCAACTATTTTTTTGGTTACTCCTTCATAATCTCTAATTTCACTATCAAAATTCTTTACTATAATATCACTATTAAAACCCTTAAGTTTCTTTGTTAATTCAATTCTATAACCATTCATCACTGACATAACAACTATCAAAGCGGCTACACCAAGCATAATACCAATCAAAGAAAGATATGAAGTGATTGATATAAATGCCTCCTTCTTTTTCGATTGTAAATATCTTAGAGCAATATTAAATTCTAAATTCATTTTCATTCTATTTACTACGAGTTATGATTCTATCTACCGCAGACGTATAGTCTATAATTTCCACTTCGCCAGTCTTTCTGTTTTTGATTTCAACTTTATTCTCTAGAGCAAGCTTACTACTCGATATTATTTGAAATGGTATGCCTAATAAATCATTCTTTGCAAACTTAGTGCCAGCGCTAACATCAGTATCATCATATAGAACATCAATATCTCTTTTTGAAAATTCTTTATATAAAGTATCGCTAATGTTTGTAGATTCTTCGTTTTTAATATGTAAATTGATAATAGACACCAGAAATGGAGAAACAGATTCTGGCCATATTATACCCTTCTCGTCATGTGAACTCTCTATTATTGCAGCAACTAATCTGGATACGCCCACACCATAACAACCCCCATGTAAGTAAGACGCCTTACCCTCACTACTCATGAATGTAGTATTCATAGCTGCAGAATATTTTGTTCCATAATAGAACACATGGCCAACTTCGATGCTCTTACGAGCAACTAGATTCTCAGCTTTCACATTACAATTCGATTCAACATGCATCTCATCTGCCATAGCGTATAAACTCCGAATTTTCTTGACGTCAGGATTATCCTTGCCCAGCTCTATATCAATTGCATTATCATAAAAAATATCACTTTCCCCAGTCTCAGCAACAACGTGGAATTCATGGCTTAAATCCCCACCAATTGGCCCAGTATCAGCCCTCACTGGAATAGATTTCAACCCCATCCTACTAAAAATATTAAAGTAAACATTGATCATAGAATCATAAGTTTTGATTGCAGATTCTTCGTTTAGATCAAAGGAATAAGCATCCTTCATATAGAATTCGCGTCCTCTCATAACCCCGAATCTTGGTCTGATCTCATCTCGGAATTTCCATTGAATTTGATAAAAAGTCTTCGGAAAATCTTTGTAAGAATTTACATGATGACGCATGATATCAACAGCCACTTCTTCAGCCGTTGGAGTAAAAAACAGATCGTTATCATGGCGATCTTTCATTCGTAGCATTTCCTTCCCATAGCTATCATATCTCCCAGATTCTCTCCACAAATCGGCAGATTGAACACATGGCATCGTAATCTCAAGAGCTCCAGCTCTATCCATCTCTTCTCTGATAATGCGCTCTACATTCCTTAAAACCTTTAGACCTAAAGGTAGCCAAGAATATATACCAGAACTTTGCTGCTTTATCATTCCAGCGCGCAACATCAACTGATGTGATATCACCTCAGCATTTAGTGGCTTATCCCTTAATATAGGCAAATAGTAACTGCTAACTTTCATAAAAAAACTAAATTATCTAGAGATAGAACTATACGGCTAGTTCCTCTCCATTACAAGAGCTAGAATATTATCAAATCCTACTACATTTCCGTATTTTATACCATTTTCTGTTCCACTAATAGAAAAAGACATGTCTTTTATTTTATGCTTTCCGGAGTTACCCGAGATTCTCAATATAATATTCTTTAATAATTTCACTTGATCAGCATATAAGAAAGCAGAGCAGGTTTTCATAAGAGATTCAAAATTCTTAATATTGATATCAATAGTACCGGTGGAATTTTTAGTAGATAGATAATAATTTAAATTTCCTATAATTTTCAAATGATGATTGTTGGAATTGATCTCGAGCCGATTTACTTTCAATTCAAAACCTTCATCCCCATGTTTCCTGACTAAATATTCAACATCTCCCTTTAAATTATGATCAATCATGTCAACCACGCTATTCAAATTAGCTATAACATCATATTTTTGATCACCACCTTTATCTGACTGAATATTAATCGTGAATTCATTAGCCTTCGAAACAGAAATAACTTTATCAAGATTTTTGTCTGTAACTTCATATCCATCATCTTTATAAGAAAAACGTTTCACTGATATATCTGTATTATCGCCAAAAAAATTTGATACCAATATAGACTTAGACAGCAACAACTCTAAATTAGAAACATCGTGAAGTTTAATCAGATAATGTCTTTTATTATCATCGGATCTCATAAAGATCTCATCTCTGAAAGATACATCTATTTTTTTAAGTAAAACATCAGTTTCAATACCGATTTTTTCTAAAGAAATAAGCGTCTCCACACCATCATCTACTAGATAAAACTTGGGACTCTTCACTAAATATTTGAACGACAAAGGATATCCGCTAAGATCTATGGATTCATAATGCAAATCATTGATATGCATTGCTTCCGATAGTATTGGGCGAACCTTGATTTTTACGTATAAACCAAGAAAATACCAAGAAAACGAATATACAAGAAGAAGCAAAAGCAATAGTTTAAAAAACCTAATAAACATAAGAAAAAATGCAGTAATCCTGATGCCTATCATGTATTAATCTATCATCATATTCCGAGTTGCTGCAGGTAATCTTACCTTTAACCCTTCTAGCTCTTCGGTAATCTTAATCTGACAGCCAAGTCTAGAGGTCCGAGTTAAACCAAAAGCCAAATCAAGCATATCTTCCTCATCCTCAGATGCTTCAGGTAATTTATCAAAAAAACTCTCATCTATAACAACATGACATGTAGAACATGCCAGAGACCCCTCGCAAGCACCTTCAAGATCTATCTCGTTATCATGAGCAACTTCTAACACAGATAAGCCCACTGGGGCATCTACTACTTTCTCTTCACCATCTTTTAGTACAAAAATTATTTTTACCATTTTTTATATATATTTAATTAAGTAATGAACTCAGCTTTGAATCTATATTGATATACCTAGTATTTCTTCGAGCAAAAAATAATTCAACTGACTCCTCAACCTGATTAACGACAGAATCTATCTTAGATTTTTCATCTGATTTAATAATAGATCTGAGATTATCCAGATGCGCATGGATGCTATTATATTCTTCTTCACTAAGCAAGTCCTTATCTTTACTTATAGCCAAACTAATTTTAGATAAAAGCTCTTCTGCATAAATTTTAGACTCTTCTATTTGCGAAGACTTATCCTCTTGACTATCAGTTTTTCTAGATTCAAGCAACATTTTTTCTATAGTAGAAGAATCCAAACCATAAGTTGGGATTACCTCAACTGATTGGTATATACCAGTAGATTTTTCTCTTGCTATAACAGTCAATAATCCATCGCTATCAATGGTAAATTTTACCTCAATTCGCGCAGCACCGGCCTTCATCGGGGGTATATTTAGTAATTCAAGCCTAGCCAAAGATCTGCATTCCTTAACCATCTCAGCTTCGCCCTGAACTATATGAAGCTTTAATCCCGTTTGCCCATCTTCATATGTTGTAAATTCCTTTGTCATGGATGTTGGTATTGGTGAATTCCTATAAATAATCTTCTCATTTAGCCCTCCCATAAGCTCTAACCCCAATGATAATGGCGTCACGTCTAAGAGCAGATGATCAGAAGTATTCACTAAATTATTAGCTTGTATAGAAGCGCCCATAGCAACAACTTCGTCTGGATCTATAGAGTTATGCAGAGCCACACCGTCGAACATATTTGATATCACTGAAGGTACCATGTTAATTCTAGTAGAGCCCCCTACCAAAATAACGCCAGAAATATCACTTTTAGAAATTTCTGCTCTTTCCAAAGTATCGGATACTATAGACATAGTTCTAGCAATTACCGGCTCTATCAGCTCATTAAAATAATCCCTATCGATATTTAAGATATTATCACCGAATTTGATATTAACATTTTTTTCAACAGAAAGACGTTCCTTAATTTGGGTAGCGTAATCTAATAAACTATCAACGTTGAATTGATCCTGATTTATTCTTTTTAGCAAATCCTTTGCAAGCAGGAGATCTATATCATCGCCACCAAGGTTCATATCTCCCCCTGTCGCCACAACCCTGACAATACTATTATATATCTCTAATATAGAAACATCGAAAGTACCACCACCAAAATCATATACTATGTAAGTGCCAGAACTGATCTCATTAAGACGATAAGCCAAGGCAGCAGCAGTCGGTTCATTTATAACACGCAACACTCTAAGGCCAGCGAGCTCTGCAGCAAATTTTACAGCTCTTCTTTGTGTTTCATCAAAATATGCTGGCACTGTGATCACGGCATCGGCAACAGATTCGCCTAACTTCTCTCCTACAATAGATTTAATTTTTTTTAGAATCAGGTTGCAAATCTCTACAACATTAAAAGATATTCCGTTTATATTAAAAACCATATCCTCTTTTATCATTTTCTTCAGAGGAGAATCATCGCTTAGGTCCTTAAATTCCTTGCCAATAAGCCTTTTTATTGACTTAATAATAACCACATCATCAAGCCCCTTAAGAGCAACAGCTTTTGTTCCTATAATTGTTTCTTGTTTTTTCGTAATAGCAACTATTGATGGTATTTTTTTTCTACCATGCTCATCTGATAATATAATTGGCTTATCTTGATCTACATAACCAACTAAAGAATTGGTAGTACCAAAATCAATACCAACAGCAATTCGTTTCTTCTCTGAAATACCAGGCTCTTGTATCTGTATAAAGTTCATACGACCGCAGCTAATTTATTCATGTTGCTCTTAATGTTGAGTATAAATTTGCTCTTATATATCATTTTCTTATAAGCGATACCAGCCTCTATAAGATTATAAAACTTATATGAAAGAGAAAATTCAGATTTATAGGCCCGCAAGTCTTCTGATGCAATTTTTAAAAGCCTCTCTAAATCTACAAGAGAATTAGCTGATTCTAACTGTTCTATATCTTCAAAAACGGAAAATAACATATTTGGGGAATCGACAAAGCTCTCATCAGAATTCACTTTGCCTCCAGCAAGTTCTAACAAGTAACCAGCCCTATCAACATCAGATTTTAATGTATCATATGCCTTGTTCAGAAGAATACTTTTCTCCAAAGCTTCATTTTTACTAGCCTCATCAGCATTAACAAATTTATCAGGATGATATTTAGATTGTTGCACTAAATATGCCTCCTTTAATTTATTTTGATTTATATAAAAATCTAGCTCTAAACCAAGCAATTCAAAATAATTCATAGTGATTCCTATACCCTAAAAGATTCCCCACACCCACATTTATCTTTTTCATTAGGATTGTTAAATACAAATCCAGATTTTATCTCTGTACTGGCATAATCCATTGTGGTACCTAGCAAATACATCACTGCCTTTGCTTGTATTAAGATTTTAACACCAAATTTCTCGACAATTTCATCATGCGCATCAATTTGATCTGCATATTCCATATAATATGATAGACCAGAGCACCCTCCCTGTTTTACTCCAACTCTAATACCAACAGATGCCTTACCCCTTTTATCTAGCATCTCTTTGATTTTATCCGCAGCTACATCAGTAACATTAATAATTTGCTTCATTTGGCGACCTTAGATAAGGTTTTTCTTTTGATAGTCAGCAATAGCGGATTTGATAGCATCTTCAGCAAGCACTGAGCAATGTATCTTCACTGGCGGCAATGAGAGATGCTTAGCTATTTCAATATTCTTTATTTTTTGTGCTTCTTCTATAGTTTTTCCTTTAACCCACTCAGTTACGAGTGAGCTGGAAGCTATAGCAGATCCGCATCCAAAAGTTTTAAATTTTGCATCTTCTATTACACCATCTTGGTTGATCTTTAATTGTAACTTCATAACATCGCCACAAGACGGGGCGCCAACAAGACCAGTACCTACATTTTTATCATTTTTATCCATAGATCCAACATTCTTAGGATTCTCATAATGATCCATTAATTTATCGCTATATGCCATTTTATTACCTCTATTAATTACTAATGATCAGACCATTGAATAGATTTTAAATCTATCCCCTCTTGAGCCATTTCCCATAATGGGCTCATATCTCTGAGCTTTCCTACAGATTTCTTGATTAACTCTAACGCATAATCAACTTCCTCTTCGGTAGAAAATCTACCAAAACCGAACCTGATTGATGTGTGCGCCAATTCCTCTTCCACCCCCAAAGCTCTTAAAACATAAGAAGGCTCAAGAGATGCAGATGTACATGCAGACCCAGAAGAAACAGCCAAATTCTTTATAGCAAGAATCAAAGACTCTCCCTCTATATAAGCGAAGCTCAAGTTAAGGCACCCAGGCCATCTTGCTTCTTTATGACCATTTAGATAAACGTCTGGGATAGAATCAACAATCCCCGCACAAAACTTATTTGATAGTCTTTTTATGGATTCATATTCTTCTTGCATGTTCATGCCGGCAATTTCTGCAGCCTTACCGAAACCAACGACAAGAGGAGTAGGAACAGTACCTGACCTAATTCCCCTTTCCTGGCCACCACCATTCATCAAAGGCTCTAGCCTCACTCTAGGCTTTCTTCTAACATAAAGAGCACCTATTCCCTTCGGACCATAAATTTTATGCGCAGAGATACTCATCATATCTATATTCATAGCGTCAACATCAAGTGGTATCTTACCAAAAGCTTGAGCAGCATCAGTATGAAAAAAGACACCTTTCCTTCTACAAATACCGCCTATATCTTTTATTGGCTGTATGACTCCAACCTCATTATTAATAGCCATCACAGATACAAGCAATGTATCTTCCCTGATCGAATTTTCTAGCAAATTAAGATCTAACAAACCACAAGTGTCTACGGGCAGATAGGTCACCTCAAAACCATCTTGTTCCAAGTGGCGACATGCATCTAAAACACATTTATGCTCTGTTTTTACAGTTATAATATGTTTTTTTTCGGATTTATAGAAATGAGCTAAACCTTTGATAGCTAAATTATTTGCCTCTGTTGCGCCAGAAGTAAAAATAATTTCCTTAGGGTTAGCGCTAATAAGATCTGCAACTTGACCTCTAGCAAATTCGATTGCATCGCCGGCCTCCCAACCGAATGAGTGGCTTCTAGAATGAGGATTGCCGAATTTTTCTGTAAAATAAGGTAACATCTCATCTAACAC
>Ga0208506_1000182_pt1 | contig 24934 bp, 25 predicted proteins | sample CryBogCBH29Jul08_FD_184616 | JGI IMG/M metagenome (GOLD analysis project Ga0208506, IMG submission 184616) | Freshwater microbial communities from Crystal Bog, Wisconsin, USA - CBH29Jul08 (SPAdes) | ecosystem: Environmental > Aquatic > Freshwater > Lake | place: Crystal Bog, Wisconsin, USA... | reverse complement strand
TTGCTCGTCACAATAAAGGTGATTTCATTCTCAGGATTGAAGACACGGATTTAGAACGATCAACTCAAGAAGCAGTTGATGTGATTATTGAGGGAATGGCGTGGTTAGGTCTGGATTTAGATGAAGGACCCATCTACCAGATGCAGCGTATCGATCGTTATTGCGAAGTTGTAAAGCAAATGCTTGATGCTGGTTTAGCTTACCCCTGCTATATGAGTGAAGATGAGCTAAATAAGTTACGCGACCAGCAAATGGCCAATAAAGAAAAGCCGCGCTACAACGGCTTATGGCGCCCTGAGCCAGGCAAAACTTTGCCGGCAATACCGGCAGGGGTTGAACCAGTGATTCGCTTTAAAAATCCCATTGGGGGCTCTGTCATTTGGGCAGACGCCGTTAAGGGATCTATTGAAATCAGTAATGACGAACTAGATGATCTGGTGATCGCAAGACCTGACGGAACACCTACGTACAACTTCTGCGTAGTAGTAGATGACCTGGATATGAATATCACTCATGTGATTCGTGGTGACGACCATGTGAATAACACGCCACGTCAAATTAATATCATGAAAGCCCTTGGTGGCATACCACCTGTTTATGCCCATTTACCAACGGTTCTAAATGATTCTGGCGAGAAAATGAGTAAGCGCAATGGGGCGATGAGCGTGCGCGACTATCAAAAAGCAGGTTACTTGCCAGAAGCAATCCTCAATTATTTAGCTCGCCTTGGCTGGTCTCATGGTGATGCAGAGGTCTTTACCAAAGAACAGTTTGTAGATTGGTTTGATTTAGATAGCTTAGGCCGTTCACCCGCGCAGCATAATCCTGAAAAATTATTGTGGTTGAACCATCAATATATTCAAAATGCTGATCCAGTTAAATTGGCTGAGTCCACAAAGCCATTCGCACATGCATTGGGTATTGATACTGAAAATGGCCCCGATTTTGTACAAGTAGTTGCCTTGCTCAAAGATCGTGCCAATACCTTGATCGAAATAGCTGAAGGTGCAAAACTTTTCTATCTCCCGGCGCCATCACATAGCACTGAACAGTTGGCTGACAATATTCCCGATACCATTAGGCCTGCCCTGGTCGATCTGATCAAAGCAATCGAATTAGCCGAACCCAAAAAAGAGTCTTATGGTGCCGCTTTTAAACAGGTATTAGCCCAGCACCAACTGAAGATGCCGGCTTTAGCTATGCCTGTGCGCTATGCTTTATTTGCTACCACTCAGACACCAGCCATTGATTCTGTCTTGGTGGTGTTGGGTAAAGATGAAGCTCTGAAACGCCTATCAAAGGTAGTCCTGTAGGCAATTTGCGCATTCGCAGCAAAATAGGATAAAATCTTGGATTGTTTTGAGTGTCTTGTAGTTTGATCGCGAGATTTAGGGGGTATAGCTCAGCTGGGAGAGCGCTTGCATGGCATGCAAGAGGTCAGCGGTTCGATCCCGCTTATCTCCACCAAGGTTTAAAATAAGCAGTGCAGTAGTAGTCCAGGTCCCCATCGTCTAGAGGCCTAGGACATCACCCTTTCACGGTGAGTACGGGGGTTCGAATCCCCCTGGGGACGCCAAAGATTTTGGCTAGTAGTTGTAGTAAGTGACATTAGTAGTACGCGTTGTAATTTGGAGCGGTAGTTCAGTTGGTTAGAATATCGGCCTGTCACGCCGAGGGTCGCGGGTTCGAGTCCCGTCCGCTCCGCCAAATACTTAAAAAAGCCCATTCGGGCTTTTTTCTTTTCGGTTAAACCGGTTACTTATTTTTTTTGAATGTAGTGACAAATTTCTCAAAAACATAGGTTGCCTATCACCCAAAGCACGTGAGCGCACTGATTTTGCATTGAGTTTCTAAAAAGTCGGGATTAAACGGCTTGTTTACGGACTGTAATTGAGCTAATTTACCAAGAAACAGTCTATCTCAATAATTTATGCGGGAGATTCAAATGAAGAAGTTATTAGCCATATTTTTGCTGTGTATTTCAGCATCTGTTTTTGCTGCCTCGAAGCCAGCCTATAGTGTGGCGGAAATTATGATCACTGATAAAGAGGGTTATCAAAAAGACCTGTGGCCAAAAATACAAAAACTATTAACCGATGCTGGGGCAGTAGTGATTGTTGGTGGTGGCCAAAGCGAAGGAATCGTTGATGCCCCCAAAATGGCTGACAGAATCACCATCATTAAATTTAAGAGCTATGGACAGGCAAAAGGGTTTTATGCATCCAAGAGTTACCAAGATTTGAAACCCTTGGCCGATAAATATGTAAAGGTTAAGCTGTATATTGTTGAAGGTGAATAAGCACTTAAAGCACACCTTAAAGGTTTCTCTTGATAGCCAAATCTGCCGCCCAATCAATGCAAAGTAATCTGGCTCTGCCCGATGTATTGGTTGCTAACCTTAAGGCTATATTTGGCGAGCGCTTTAGTGTTGCACCGGCTATTTTGGACCATCATGGACGGGATGAATCCTCTTATCCCCCTTTACCACCACAGGCAGTTGTATTTGTTAATTCCACTGATGAAGTAGCCGCACTAGTAAAGCTTTGCAGTCAATATGAAGTCCCCATTATTCCATTCGGTGCTGGAACATCTGTCGAAGGACATGTCTTGCCGATTCATGGCGGCATTTCACTTGATCTTAATAATATGAATCGAATTCTGGGGATTTATCCAGAGGATTTAATGGTTATTGTTGAGCCTGCTGTTAGGCGCCATCAGTTAAATACCGAACTTAAAGATACTGGCTATTTTTTTCCTGTTGATCCCGGAGCGGATGCCTCTATTGGGGGTATGTGTGCAACACGAGCTTCTGGTACTAACGCAGTTCGCTATGGAACCATGCGTGAGAATGTTTTGGCTTTGACTGTTGTAACAGCGTCTGGCGAAATTATTAAAACTGGAACACAGGCTAAAAAATCATCTGCTGGATATGATCTCACTCGGCTTTTTATCGGTAGCGAGGGAACACTTGGGATAATCACTGAAGTAACGTTGAAAATATACCCAAAACCAGAGGACATTGCTGCAGCCACTTGTATTTTTAGTAGCATTACGGATGCGGTAACAGGGGTTATAGAGTTAATTCAAATGGGCATACCAATTGCCAGGGTTGAACTTCTTGATGAGTTAGCTATCAAAGCTATCAATCAGTACAGCAAGCTTTCACTAAATGAAAAACCTACTTTATTTTTTGAATTTACTGGTTCAACCCAGTCGTTAAAGGAACAGATGGGAATTGTTCAGGAAATTGCAAAAAATAATGGGGGTCAGGACTTTGAATGGGCTACCCGACCTGAAGATATGGCAAGGCTATGGCATGCGAGACACAATGCCTATTTTGCTTGTTTGCTGTTGCAGCCTGGGTGTCGGATTATTAACACCGATGTGTGCGTCCCTATATCAAAACTATCTCAATGTATTGCTGAAACTAGACAAGATTTGGAGGCCTCATGGTTAAAAGCGCCTATTCTGGGCCATGTAGGAGATGGCAATTACCATGTTCTTCTGGTCATTGACCCGAATAAGCCAGACGATTTGGTAGAGGCCGAGAGAATCAATTCTGCGATTGTTCATAGGGCATTAATGTTGGGTGGAACCTGCACTGGAGAACATGGGGTAGGTATGCATAAAATCAATTTTCTAGTTGATGAGCATGGAGCTGGCGCAATTGAAGTGATGCGATCAATCAAAAAAGCCTTGGATCCTAAAAATATCCTGAACCCAGGGAAAATTGTGAGTATGTGAGCTAACATTTTTCCGCCTATAAAAAAGACTCAATGGTTGTTGTCTTTTGATTCTTCCTTTAAGCGATCACGAGGAAATCTGAGGAGGGCCGGTTAAAGCATCCATAATGAAGATATCTTGTTATGGATCTAGTAGTTCATGAATATAACCATGTTGGATAATATTGCATGGCATGCTTTGAGCGGCCCCCATTTGAAGTTTGCAGTTGGTGGTCCAACCGCAAGAAGATATGAAATAGGTTTTTCGCCAATAGTTGCCTATGAATCATGTGAGCACCCTGATTTTGAGGCTTTAACGCAGCAATGCGACATTGGGGAGCATCTTTATTGCTCTGGGTGGTCTGGTCCTGCAGTTAAAGGCTGGGAGATTCTTACCGATACTTCTGCGTATTTGATGACATGGCCCGGAAGATTGCCAGAATTACTGCCTATTAAAGATATCAAAATTCTTTCTTCAGAAGATTTACCTCAGGTTCTAAAGCTTGCCAAGCTTGCTAATTTAGACCCTTTTGGCCCTAGGGCGCTTGAGCTTGGTATTTATTTAGGGATATACGAAGGCGATGAACTGGTATCAATGGGTGGGGAAAGAATGCATGCGGGTAGGTTTCGGGAAATTTCTAGCCTTGCGACTCATCCCGATTACCAAGGATTGGGATATGCAAGGGCGATCCTGGGGCGACTCCTTGATGAGCATTTAAAAAGGCAGGAATACTCTTTTTTACATGTGATGCATGACAATACGCATGCGCTTCGAATCTATGAGCGCATGGGCTTTAAGATTTTGAGAGAAACCCCTGTTCGGGTCATGTCGATTTCCTCAAAGTGATATCAACAATTTAAGCGCGTTAGCCTTTTGAACCTATCATTTCTTCGAACCCTCTGTGGCACTCTAACCATCACTTGTTTTAGCATGCTGTGTTTTGCTGCTGAAGTAGAAGTGTTATCTGAGCCGATAGGCTTTAACATGGATGATTCATTATCTTTTACTGGGAAAAGTCCTGTAGTTAATTTAGATGCGCTTGGCACATGGAGCATTTCTCCTGTTTTAACAGGAATTGGGTTTAAGCAAACAAACCCATTAAATAGCACTATAGATTTTGGAAATGCCCAACTATTAATCCAAAAAAATGAGGGCCCCCTTCGATTCTTCATACAGACGGGCCTTTATTCTGTTCCAGTATTAGGAAAAACTTATGTCCGCAGCTTAAGCGAGACAGTTAATACCTACGGCTATATTCCTCAAGCATATGCGACTTATGTTCACGATCAAAACTGGTCTGTTTCCGCTGGAAAATTACCAGCCATGGGTGGGTACGAATCGACCTTTACCTATCAGAATTTAAATATCCAGAGAGGTCTACTGTGGGATCAAACTAGTTCGGTGTCCTTCGGCACACAGGTTAATTATTCAAAAGATAATTTAACGCTTGCTTTGACTTGGAATGACGGTTATTACTCAAATAAATTTAACTGGGTTGGCGGCTCAGCATCCTACCAATTGGATCAAAGGCAAAATATAGGACTTAGCTGGGTTGGGTCTACCAGTGGAAATGCACAAAACACTCCCAACACGCCGCTACTACAAAATAATTCACAGATTGTGAATGCTTTATATAGCTACAGCTCAGACAAGTGGTACTTTGCCCCATATTTGCAAATGACAATTATTCCGGTAAACGGTGCGATTGGCATTACTTCTGAATATAAGACTTATGGCGCTGCTATTTTGACAAACTATCGATTTTTTGGATTTGATTCAGAAGGCTCTGGCCACGCTAAAGTGAGCCTACCAGTGCGCGTGGAATATATCTCTGAAAAGGGTGGAACTAATGGCTCAACTCAAACCATCCTGTATGGACCTGACAGCTCGGCGCTTTCCTTCACAATAACGCCCACTATTCAATACGATAAATACTTTGCGCGTGCAGAAGGTTCCGTAGTAAGAATTAATAATCCAGAACCTGGATTAGGGTTTGGCTCTTACGACGCAAAACGATCGCAGTTCCGCCTAATGCTTGAAGTTGGTCTTCTCTATTAGTAAAGTAGTGATAATCAGTGGATTCCCCATTTAGATTCGAATTAGTCATTTGAAAGCAATATATGAACCATAGCTTGATTGAAATGTTGCCGAACTGGCTAATTTTCTTCATTTTTCCTATTGTGTCTTGGGTGATATTGGCTTTTTTGACTTTCCTATTTCGAAAAGTCTCCCACACCTGCGGATTAGAGGATTCAGATTCTGGTGTTATTGATACCGCTACACAAAATGCAATGTCGGGAGCATACGTAGTCCTTGGCTTTGTACTCGTTCTTGTTATGGCTACTGCAAATGAGGTCGATAGTAATGCTGCAAAAGAGGCAAGTCAGATTGAAAGCCTTGATCGTTTGCTAATGATGGAAGGATCGCCCGCATCACTACTAGCGCGCCAATCCCTTCGGGTGTATGCCAGATCGATCGTGAGTGATGAATGGAAAACCCTTTCCGAAGGCTTAGGGAGCAAGAAAACAGGAGATTTTGCAAAAAATTTATTTCAGAATATTAAAGATATACAACCAAAAACCAGTCGACAGCTGATCCTGTTTCCAGAAATAGTTAAAAAGAATGATGAAATTTCGGAGTCTAGAAATCTTCGTATTCTAAGTTCACAAAGTAGACTACCAAACCTCTTTTGGGAGGTTAGTTTTCTTACACTGCTCAGTGTAATTGTGATTGCAGCGCTTAGATTAGTCCGCCCAACAACAACTAGCATCATTGTGCTCGGGGTACAAATCGGAATGGTTTCCCTGTTGTTTACAGCAGTCATGATTTTAGATTTGCCCTATCTGGGGCAAACTAAAACATCCCCTGAAGTATTCATTAAGGCAATTGATATTATTGAATTGCGTACCTAGAATCCAACAATCGCCGTTACTAAGGATTCAATTCTTTTTGCCTTGTAATAGCATCCCTTCTTACTGCAGCAAGGGCATTTTTGAGATTAAAGTAGAAGCGCGAGTTCTTCTCATATAGCCAATTTGAGTAGATCTCCGCTTCATAGGTATTCAGAGTCGCCAGAATTATTTCAATGCCTTCATTAGTATTAACCTTATTTATTTCCTCATCAAGCTCTCGTAAATTGATAAACATTTCATTCATCAGATGCTCTACAGGAAACATCCTGATAGAGGAGGTTAATTTATAGGCGGGATAAATGAGGGCAATAAAGGCTAGAACGTATGCCCAGATATGCTCAAGTAAGCTCGCCATCCAAAGGGGTAGATAGCTAAAAAGAGGGGGGATGCCTTGGTCGTAGAATCTTTTTGCGATTGGGCTTAGCTCAAACTTGTAGTCTAGATTCCGAGGGAAAAATCCAGGTTTAGCAAAAAAAGAGTCAGCGCTTGAGCCCATTTCTTTTGCGGCTAGTAAATAAGCCCATTGGATTGCTGGATGCGTTCCTTTTTCGATTAATAGATTGGTTGTGGAGGCGAGGATGGTGATATCTTCGCTTGGAAAAATATTTTCGAGATCAATTGATCCTTTCGGTATTTGCAACTTTTGGAGGTAGGGCAACTTTTTCAGATAGGCATCAGCAAGTGGAAAATTCATTATTTTTATCTGCTTTGAGGCTAGCAATTTTTGAACCGTTTCTGATTGAAAGTTATCAACCATAAATACAGCATCTAAAGAGCCAGAGAGCAATTGATTTGCTGCATCTTTAAATGGTAGCTCATAGAACCCGTCTGTTTTAGGGTTGGACTTTTGGTTTAGGAGGTAGAGTTCTTTAAAAATCTTATTCGTGACATTATCAGACGGACCAATGGCAATTTTTTTGTTGGAGAAATATTCAAAGGGATCATTTGTTTTGATTGTTTCTCCTCGATACAAAATCCAAATAGGTGCATATTGAATGCTGCCAAGGGATACCAGGTTAGGGTAGTCACTTCCTGATGCTGCGCCTGCTGTAAAAAAACTAGCGCTAACTGGTGATGCATCATCATTTAAATCACGTAGGCCATCACCCAAGCCCTTGGTAGGGATGAGCTCAAGATTAATGCCCTCGTCTTTAAAAAAAGTATGAATTTTTTCAGATATGCCAACGTAAGAGGACCCCTCTTGGCCAATTGCCAAATACACTGTTTTTGGTGGGAAGGGTTTTATATAGACGGCCAATGCAACTGCTACGCAGCAAATGAACAGGCTAATAACACCATAAAATCGAAATACCTTAATCCATCCTTGATATTCCTTGCTGAAGAATTTTCGAGCATATCTTCTAAAATATTGCAGGATGGTGGTAACGTGATAGTCCATGGCGCCCATATGGTTAGAGTATTAAAGCTGCTTGTTAATCTTGATCAATCGAGTAAATCAAGGCTGCATTTTTTAGCTTCCCTTCGAAAGCATAGCCCTTCTCATTATCAGCTTTCGTATTGGGTTGTGGCATTTCAGAAGAGCTCAGTACAACTTCATCTCCAAAAACTCCGATCAGCTTGACCCTGCATCCCCTGTAAAGCTCGAGAAATGAGGCGCCATCGTCAGTTTCAAGATCAACTAGATCACGATCGGTTACTGTTGTTTTAGAAACGTCTAAAACCAGGGCACCATGGATCTCTAGACGACTGCTACTAAGATTGACTCCATCTTCAGTAGGATTTTTGACAAAGAGCCGTTTAAGACTGATATGGGAATTATTAATATCTAGACCATCATCAGCTGAATAGTCGCTCTTGATAGCATCAATATCCCATTCATTGGGCCCAAGCCCAATAACAGATATGGCATCAATATCATCCCCAATGTTGATTGGCTTTCCTGACTTTGGGCTAATGTAGTGATCTTTTCTTCCTAGGTAGCTAGCTGTAATAGCTCGGGCAGAAAAATAGGAAAGTGGGTTTTTGCGATTCAGTTTTACGGTCAAACCGTCTTTGCTGGCATCAGCATAATTGCCTAAAAACCAGAGACCGCCATTATCCGCAAATTTGACGGGCTTAAAAGATGCATCACCCGCCTTTATATTGAGCTTTTTAGCGTGAAGTTGAGAGCCTTGGTCAAAGATGAGGGCAGATCGTTTAAGGCAGCTTTCCTTGAAAACGCCGTTAATCAGAAGGATATTGACATCCTCTTTAGCGATTATTCGAATATTCTTTAGGACCCGCACTTCACCCTCAACAATATATATTTTCTTTGAGCTTAATGTCTTATTCTTTCGTATGCGGGTAGGTAGTAGTTCGAATTTTTTGGTCATCGTTTTATCGCTGTAAGGATTAAATTAATTAAGTTTAGTTTGCGCCATACTATGGTAATTTAGAATGCGCTTATATTTGGTACTTCTCTCTCATATTTTTTTACTAATTTAAAAATAAGTCTTTCTTTATGACCTTACGTTGCTTAGGTTTTATCTTCATTATGTCGCTCTCTTTAGTTGCGAGCGCACAAACTAACCTTGTACCAACTATTGCTGGATTGGAATTTGAGCTCATAGGTGAATATGACACTGCTAGGCTTAATCATATATTGGCGCAGGAATTAAATGAATTCATGGAGTCATCAACATTGCCCACTGAATTTAAAGGGAAATTTCCTAAGGCAAAATATCCCGTCAAACTCTATAAGGTTCAGTATCAATCAATTGTCCCTGAGTTAGGCAACGTATCTACAAAGGCCTCAGGATTGATTGCTATTCCAGTGACCAATATTTCCTCGGGTTCATTTCCACAGTCTGCTCCTGTAGTCTCGTACCAGCATGGCACAGTATTTGATAAATCTTATGTGCCATCGAATCCTGAAAAATCGATGGAAACCCGAATCATGATTGCAAGCTTTGCATCTCAAGGTTATGTCGTGGTGGGGGCCGACTATTTTGGTCGCGGGATCTCAGATCTTCCTGATAGCTACTTAGTAAAAGATAGTACAAGGCAAGCTACTTTTGATATGCTTTGGGCGTCAAAAAATGTTTTGGATTCGCTCCACATAAATACTACCCATTTTTTTGTTAGCGGGTGGTCTCAGGGTGGATGGGTATCGATGCAGTTTTTAAAAAAATTGAATCTGTCTAATATAAAGGTAACTGCAGCAGCGGTAGCTAGCGCCCCAGTTGATATTTATTTAACGATGAACCGTTGGATTAATAATTATCAGCCAATAGATGCTATTTATCTTCCGGGGGTAGTGGCTATCCAATTGCAGGCACAAGAAAATTATTTAAAGCAAACCGGTTTATTGGAGGCAGCGGTAAAACCGGAATATATAGATGCATCACGTAATCTGTATGAAGGAAAAATTGATTGGGTAGCCTTTTCTAAAATTACCCCAGAAAAACTACCTGATTTTATTAGAGCTGATTTTGCTAGTGCCGGGCTTCTAGAGCAAGGTTCGTACTGGCAAACGCTTGACAATAACCAGGCTTATCGTTGGCGTAGCGAGGTTCCGCTTAGGGTTTATTACGGCGGAAAAGATGAGGTAACTCCGACCCCTATTGGATTTTTACCGCAAGAAACTCAAAAATTACTCGGGGGAAAAAAGGCTGAGGCTATTAATGCCGGCTCACTTGCAGATCATCGCGGAGTCTTTCTATTCGGAGTTTTGGATCAAAAGAAATGGTTTGATAGCTTTATAAAGTAGCAATACTTTCAACTCAACTCATTTCTTACACAACAAATGAGTTTGAAATAATTAGCCAAATAGCTAGGCCAATCGCAGAAAAGAAAATAGTGTAGCTAACTAGAGGTCCTAAGAAGATAAAGTAACGACTTGGAAGTTCGTTCTTGGATAAAGTTCTGATAAAGAATTGATACTGAATTGCCGATAAAAAGCAAATGAGTGATCCCATTGCAATAAAAAAAATCCCAATGAATGCCGAAATTTGAACGCTAGTTACGCTTATGTCATTTGCGATTTTCAAAAACTTTACAAATAGACCAAATCGTTCAATCACAAATCCTAGGGCAATAAACGAAATAGAAGATCTTTGCCATGCTAGAAGTGTTCGTTCGGCAGCAAAGAACACTTGTGGGTTGTAGGGTAGTTGTATTTTTTCTTCCATTATTTACCTTATGAGATCAATGGCGCCTGAAAGGATATGAATTCCCAAAACAATTAAAACAACGGGGAAAATTTTGTGCCCATATTTTCGAATTACTCCCCCTAAAACTTTATTCTTGACCAGAAGATATCCCATTGCACACCAAATGCCAGTCATTACTGCAAAGGTGACGCAATAGGTGAGGATGGAGTTAACGGAGGTGGCGAATAGGGGGACGTAGACCCCTATATTATCCCCACCATTTGCAACTGTGACACTCATCACGGCAAGAATCTGGGAGTGTAGTCCCCGCTGTACTTTATGTTCTTGGTCTTGTATTGAGTGATCTTCGGCATCCCCGTCTTGTGCAGGCCCTCTCCATAAGTCAGGTAATTTTTGTAAGCCGAGATACAAGGGTGCCAATCCCAGTAGGGCCACCCATGCAGGGGGAATGGTGAGAGCTAATACAGCGGCAACTACACTCACCAGTGTAAGGATTGTAATACCAAGGTACTGCCCTAGAACAATAGATCGGCGTAATAATTTTGGATCAGAAAAGAAAGCGGCCAGCAAAAAAATATCATCAATATTTGTTGATATAAAGACAATAGCAGCTATACCTAGGTCGGATGGAAGTATATCGGAGGGGAAGATCAAAAAATATAGCTTAGGTAGTCTAACGGTTTAAAAAGGTTGTTATAAAATTAGCAACTTGATACATCTGTATATTATTCTTAGCGCTCAGGTTCCAAACAGTAGCACGTTTAATTATAAAACGTCCCTCTGTCTTAAAAATTCTTGTTCCGGCTCTTGCCCTTATATAGCCTTTAAAAATTCCTGATTTGGTCAATTTAGCATTTTGTTCATTGTCATGTATTTTGGTATAGACTTTGTTGACTAAAACTGATGAGGTAATTCATGGCAAATCAACCGATGACAACTATTCCGGAATTTCTAATTCGACGGTTTCATGAGTTGGAGGTTAACGAAGGCTTTGGGATAGTAGGTGACTTTGCCCTGAAATTATTTGATCGTCTATCTCATTTTGGCTTCCCCATTCTTGTGACTGCAGATGAGCAGGGTGGGGCATTTGCAGCGGAAGCATATGCTCGTTTGCGTGGTTTAGGAGTCTGCGCAGTAACTTACTCTGTTGGCGGATTTAAGGTCGTCAATGCCACCGCTGGAGCATGGGCAGAAAACGTGCCACTTTTGGTGTTGAGCGGATCCCCAGGACTTACCGAAAGAAAAGGCGATCCTTTGCTCCACCATAAAGTGAAAAACTTTGATACGCAGCTCGAGGTATTTAAAGACATTACTATTGCTCAAGCTGTTTTAAGCAATCCTTTGACTATCACACAAGAAATTGATCATGTTCTTAGTGAAATGATCACACATCAACGTCCGGGATATATTGAAATTCCTAGGGATATGGTGGATATACCCGTTCTAGATCGTCTTGAAGGCCTCTCCATTCAGCTACCCAAGGTTCATCAGAAACGCCTTGATCTTGCGGTTGCCGAGACCTTAACATTATTAGAGGCTGCTGGCGATGCTGTCTCTATTGCGGGAGTAATGGCAGTTCGACGTGGGCTTGGAGCTGAGCTCTTAGCTTTTACTGAAAATTTTGGTGTCCCTATGGCTACCACCTCACTTTCTAAAGGGGTAATACCTGAAACGCACCCATTGGCTTTAGGCGTTTATATGGGTGCAGTGAGCTCTGAATCTATTGTCAAGCAAGTAGAAAGCGCAAAACCACTGATTTCATTTGGAGTGTTGTATGGAGATTTAGTAATGGGTGGATTTACAGATCACTTGGATCGAGGTCAAGTCATCGAATGTACAGATACTCATGTCAATATTGGCTTTCACACATATCACGATGTACCTCTTTGGGCCTTTTTGCCAGCCTTAATTAAGGCTGGAAACGAAAGAGGATATAAAGAGCATGGACAGGTTATTCATCAGCAATCGCATTTTGTACCAAAGGCAGGACAAATTCTCGTTGTTGAAAGAATTATGGAGTGTATTGCTGCTTTTATGAATCCAAAAACAAGATTGATAGTGGACCCAGGAGATTGTCTTTTCGCATCAGTAGACTTGCCGGCACACTCTCTAACTCTGGCAAGCGCCTATTACGCAACAATGGGTTATGCGGTACCAGCCGCATTAGGATCTGCGAAAGCTGATCCAACGAGCAGACCAGTTGTTTTGGTGGGGGACGGAGCCTTTTTGATGACGGGTTTAGAGACTCTTAGCGCGGTTCATCATGGGGTTCATCCTATTGTGATTGTGATGGACAACAAGGGTTATGGTACTCAACGACCAATGATCGACGGGCCCTTTAATGACATTCCCTCGCTACGCGCAGAGGAGCTCCCAAAAGCATTTGGTGCTGGTGTTGGAATCCTATGTGAGACAGAAGAAGAGTTATATGAAGCGTTAACTCAAGCAACTGCGAATGATGACCTATTCATTATTCGTGCCTGTGTTCCGCCTAGAACCTACAGCCCCGGATTGATACGCTTGACCGATGCCCTTAGAAAGCGTGTATAGCACTAATGATCCCTGTGAGTAATATACCCATGCGAATAGTAGCTCCCGGCCGCTTCACCAAATACACAGAAAGGCCCCGATATTAGAGCTTTTTTACTTTATGCCTCTTTAGTTTTTAGTGGGCTGATCCGTGATGAAAGTAGAGCCATCGATAGGGCCACTAACGCCACCTACATTTCCGCCAGTATTTTTTATATCAATATTTGCCGGGGATTTAGTCGGTAAATTTGTCGTGAAGTTACCGCTATTAAACGTGGGTGCAGGGCTTGCCAAAGACTTCGTAGTTGCTTGGGTGGTGCTTGGTTTTGTAGTAATGATATTGTGTTGAATTATCGGCGTACTGGAAACAGGCTTCACAACTGGTGTGGACACTTTCTTTGTTGTGCTAACCACCAATGGCGCTGGCGGAGGCGTCGTAGCAAAAACATACAACGAGAAGACTCCTAAGAATCCAGATAGCATTAACTTGAATTGTATGTGATTCATATCGAACCTTAATTTAGAGAAGGTATCTCGAAATTGCCACTCAGCCTGAGTAAGAGTATCAGAGTTTTAGCATGAACAGTTCGGGCATCGAACAATTCCGCTTCAGCCTCACGTAGCTTCAAGCTAGTATCAACAGTTTGAACCGCTTGCATTTTTGCCTGCTGATATGCCTTATTCGCTGCTGCTAGACGCTCTTTTGCAGATTGGTATTGAAGGTAGGTTTGGTTGATTTCGACAATAACCTTGGTTTTGGTTGCCTGGAGATTGATTTCCTGCTGAGCTTGATTGTTTACTGCGCCAACAATATCAGAATCATGAAATAAATTATTTGCAAGGGGGATTGAAACCAAGAAGCTAAATGATTTTTGCGAGCCATAATTTGTACCGCTAGAGCCATAGGGCGGCGTTTCTGTGTAATACAGGCCAGGGTTGAAGTCGATATTTTTACTTGCTTTTACTACCTCTAAGTTTGCATTCGCAGCCTCAATCGCAGCCTTGGTAGAGGCAATATCAGCTCTTTTTTCATGAGCTCCTTCAACTAGGTCTGCAATATTAAAGTTCCTTGGAGGCAGATTTAGGGTGCCAAGTGGCAATGGCAATGCATGATCTTGTTTTCCAACGTAATTGATTAAGCTGTATGAAAAATACTGCAAATCATTAGATAAGGTTTTTTGGGTAGTGCGAAACTCAGTTTGGCGTTGTTTTGCAACTGATCCTTGAAACCTCTCTAAATGGATGATGGCTTGCTGATAAGACTGCCAAAGTAATTTGGTGCGCAGGGCGTCTATATATGTAAATATTGCTTCTGTTTCAATAGATTTAGTTTCGGCAACCATTTCAGCATTCAATCTATTTGCATCCGCAATTGCTTGAGCCTCTCTAGCAGAACGTTTACCCCAACCTTCTACGGTAACCATAGCGCCCAGTGTATTGGATGCTGGATTCGTATAGCCAGTATATGGAGCCTGTGTATACATACTTCCACGTGCATAGGTAATAGTCGGGCTGAGATAGGGTGTGCCCGATTGCTGTGCATATGCAGATGCAGACCCTAGACCTAGTTTTCGAATTTGCAAAGTACTATTGTTTTCACCAAGCTCTGAAATATAGTCAGTCAGATCAATGCCCTTGTATGCGATTCCCGCAGATTGAAATGGGGGAAGCGATTGCGCTTGACTATGTGTTGAAATCATCAAAACGTAAGTCGCAAAAAAAAATGCGGCAGGGAAGTGTACTTTCAAACGCATCCTTAATCGCGATTACGGTCTTTTATCACCAGGCCAATATTTTCTGTGATGTGATTTTTTTTGGATTCAAATTTCTCGAGCATTTGATTGATAAAGTGGTTTGTTTCGTTAACAGCTATCTCTCTTTCATTATCGATAGTGATAATGTGATAGCAATTGCTAAGCCAAATAGTCTTTTTGGTATCCGATGATGCATGTTTTGTGATCAAATCTGGATTTTTTGGTGAAGCAGTTTCATCATTAATTGAGTGAATGATCAATAAATCTGAAACAACTTGAGAAAGATTTTTTTTGGTGAAAGATACAAGACGCAATGACTGATAAAGGTGTTTTGCAGGGAGGTGGGCGGCACCCAATTCACTCACTTCATTAGCCTTGACAGCTTTTTCTATGCGACGACGTAATTCATGATTTTTGACTCCATACGGAGGACCTTCTTTGTAATGCCAATTACGAATCCCAAGCTTATAAACAATTGAAAGGAGGGGGTAATACCAAGGCACCGCCCAACCGTCAAACGCCAGCACAGGAGATAAAAGAACTAAACTTTGAATGCTCTGATTTTGCTGTGCAACAGCAAGGCATAAGGTAGCGCCCATGCTTAATCCAACCATAGAAATGCTGGAATGTGATTTCAAGAGGTTTTGAGCTACAACGTCAACGCTTTCTATCCATTCGGAGTAATTTGTAATGCCTGTGTGGGCAGAATAGCCAGGAATGCGAGGGATGGCTACCGTATGCCCTGATTGCTTAAGGAGTCTAGGGATCGCACCCATCTCCAGTTCTGAGCCGCACAGGCCTGGTAGCAAAATTACAGCATGCCCAGTATGACCTTGATAGAATGCTTCAAATTCCTCTTGTTGGCCTGAGTTTTCTGTCATCATAGGTCTATTGATTAATACGGTGTTTAATTTAGTTGTTGATAATTGGATTATTACTGATGCAGACTAAAAATACGAAATGTTGGGCTCCCATAGGTTCTGCGGGCTATTTTTTAGCTATATTGGGTGTTTTTTTGGCTTTCAGCGTTAGGTTTAGTCTTCATGGGTTTTTGCAGGGCAATCTTCCAATGACTTTCTTCATCGTCAATACCATCATCATCGCACTTAAATTTGGCTACGCGCCAAGTTTGCTAACAATTGCTTTATCAGTCCCTTTATCGTTTTACTTCTTTGTGCCGCCATTTGACTCGTACGATCTTCCAACCCCCCAGGATGGCTTCGTTTTCCTTTCTTATATTTCAATTGCGTGTGTTGCAGTGGTCATTATTGAATGGCTTCAACGTGAGCGTTACAAGGCTATTTTGCTTTCCAGAGTAAGTGATAGTCGCTATCGCTTATTGGCACAAGCCAGCTCCAAACTCAAAAAGGCTCAAACCTTGGCTGAGGTGTAGTGGGTAGAGGACTGGGTGAGATCGCTTAGTTCTTGATGTGGGTCATGAAATACAGACCATTGTATGTGACAATAGTACTATGAATTTCTTAGCTGGGCTTATCGCTTTTGTCTTTTCTTGCTCTGCAATTGCCGCAGGGTTGGGATCCGACCCCTTTGCTAAGCCTTCAACAAGTGCGTCTGCTTCGCCAACATCTGCTAGTCCAGCACCAGTAAAGCCAGCACCGCCAACTACGACCCCGGCACCTCAGCAGAAAACCATTGGCAGCCCAAGCCAGATTCTAGCTTCACCAATAAAACCAAAAAAATAAGAATTTCCTAGCGCTTTGTATTGCCTTTATTTGAAGCTTGGTAAAGCGGCTCAACAGCAGGCATTAATGCTGTTAATTGTTCGATACGCGTTTCACCTGAAGGGTGCGTAGATAAGAACTCTGGTGTTTTTTTACCATCAGTTGCTTTAATCATCTTTTTCCAAACGCTAATGGCAGCTTGGGGGTTGTATCCAGCTCTCGCAGCCAACTCTAAACCAATCGCATCAGCTTCAGATTCATTTTGGCGAGAGTTTGGAAGTACTAGTACATATTGTGCGACCTGATTGGCAGCGCTCACAGCTGAACCATATCCACCAGCCGCAGCCATTGCAATATTTGCTACAGCACTTTGCGCCATCGCTTGAGATACGCGCTCACGTCCATGCTCCCGTATAGCATGGGCAATTTCATGGCCCATGATGGCGGCAATTTCATCGTCACTTAAATTCAGTTGCTCAATAATCCCAGTGTAAAACGTAATCTTTCCTCCAGGTGCACAACTAGCATTGAGCGTTGGGGCATCGATCAGGGTAAGCTGCCAATTCCATTGGCGGGTATCGTCCCGAAACTCGCCTGTCTGAGGGATGAGCCGATTGGCAATACGTTTTAATCGATCGTAAGTTGGTCCGGATGTGACCAGAATATTTTTTTCTTTTGCCTTCTGTGCTTGATCGTTGTAGCTAATTGCTGAGAGACGATCTACCTCAGAAGAAGAAATCATCATGAATTGAGATCTGTTAACGCCAACAGCCCCCGGTCTTGTGGTGTTAGCACAAGCAGAGAGAAGGGCTATTACAGCGAGGCTAGCATACAGCTTAAAACTTAAATACTGTTCCTGCATTTACTTCTTAAGCAACAATTCTGATTATTTCTTTGGAGTGGCAATAGAAGCAGCCATGGCATCGGAATAAACTACTTTGACCTGCTCGCCTACGGCAACATCATTTAATAGGGCTGGGTTCTTAACAAACACCGTTGTTACTTTCCCACTTGGACCTTTAACAGCTACCAATTTTTTATCGCGGTCTACGGCAACGATGTCAGCAATGACCGTTGTTGTATTGGTAATCTTCTCTGCTGGCTTTTCACCTGCTTTAGAGCTCGTAACGGATTCAGTTTCAACCTTGCTGCGAATACCATTGCTTTTTGTCTTAATCAGTTCAATCGCCACTGCAAGTTCATAACTCACGTTAAGGTGATCGCCTTTTTTAATCTGGGCAAAATTAGTGATTTCCGGACCAGCCACAAACTTAGATTCGCCTTCCTTATTTTTAAAGGTAATAGTGCGAGTCTTTTTATCAACATTTGTTACATCGCCTTCGTACAACTGGTAACGGTTACTAGTGACAGCAGCATCGATCACCATCGGCTTGTCAGTTGATACAGTCTTGCCGCTTTGTGACATGGCATTCATAGAACTTGCTACTAAAGCAATGGCAAGCAGGGTGGCTTTACTTAATTTGATGATCATATCTTCCTTGTTTGGCGATTATTACTTTTCGATATTAGCCTAGAATTTCGTGCGCAATTGCCCCTTTTGCAGTTATTGAAGCAATCTATGCATATTCCTATAGCTTTTTGTTTTAATTCTTTCAATATTGAATTTTTACCATTATAATTTTAAGGGTTAACCCTTATTAATAACAGGCAATAGGAGAAAATAAGCAATGAATTGGATCAAAAACTTCGTAAAAGATATTAAAGACGCTCAATTAGAGGTCGATCAGCGATTTTCAAAGAATTACATTCTTTTAAGTAGCTAGTAAGACTCATTCTAGCCCTTACCGTTCCGCAAGCCCCATATCTAAGATGGGGCTTTTTATTGGCATTTACTTCTAGGTGTTTGCGCTAGATGTTGACCAAGATCAATATAAATTCAGAATCAACTTGATTAAATAAGCGTGGAAGAACTTTTCATCCAAAGTTTATAACTAATAAAAAAGCAAATTTTGCTATTGGAACATCGTATTTTTTCCTGAAAAGGGAGGGTAATCAATGAAAATATATCAAGCAATTAATAAAGTGCCAGGTGGGTTAATGGTGGTGCCACTGTTTCTAGGCATGCTCCTCAATACGTTTGCGCCAAATGCCATGAAGATTGGCGGCTTTACGCAAGCCTTAACCAATCAAGGTTATCCAACCTTTTTAGCCATGTACCTTTTTACCGTTGGTACAAAAATGACTTTAAATGCGGCACCTACGATGCTCAAAAGAGGTTTTGGGATTATGTTTGCAAAGGTAGGTATTGCTGTTGCGCTGGCACTTGCGGTTGCCCATTTTTTTGATGGTGATGTTTTTGGTTTAACTACTTTGGCTGTCTTGGCCGCCATGAATGACACCAACGGTGGTATGTTCCTTGCCTTAACCAGTACTTTTGGAAATAAAGAAGATGCAGGCACTTATGTTCCGCAAAGTATTGAGACTGGACCCTTCCTCACCATGCTCGTTTTGGTGGGCGCTGGCCTGGCTGTTATTCCTTGGATGACGATGTTCTCCGTTATTGCCCCAATCATAGCGGGTGCAATTTTGGGTAACTTGGATGAAGATTTAAGAGACTTCTTCGGCTCACATGAACCAATCATCATCCCTTTTATGGCATTTACTTTAGGTCAAGGCATTAACCTCACGGCTGTTACTACCGCTGGTTTACCTGGCATCATGCTGGGAATTTCTGTATTGGTGATTACTGGCATTGTCTGTATTCTGGCTGATCGCTTGCTGGGCGGTTCTGGTGTTGCAGGCGCAGCAGCATCGAGCACCGCTGGTAACGCAACAGGCACACCGCAAGCGGTCGCGTTGGCTGACCCAACTTTTGCTGCCATTGCTCCAATCGCTACAGTTCAAGTTGCCGCTTCAGTGATCGTGACTGCTGTGTTAACGCCTATCTTGACTGCCTTTATTTACCGCAGAAATAAGAATAAAACGGAAAATAGTTAAGTCTACAAGGTGCCTTATGGCTTGATAGATTCTAGCCATAGCATTCAATCGCGCAAGCCTTGTCGGCTTGCGCATTTTTTATTTATTAGGAGCTAAATATGACAAGAGCCAATGTGTATGTCACTCGGATGATTCCCAATGAGACTATAGAGGAATTACGTAAAGTTCATGATGTTGAGGTGAATCCACTGGATCGTGCATTAAGCCGTGAAGAGCTACTCAAGGCCGTCAAAGGGCGAGACGCCATTATTACCTTGCTAACGGACGCAGTGGATGGCGAAGTTTTAGATGCTGCAGGCCCACAATGTAAAATCGTCGCCAATTATGCTGTCGGCTTTAATAATTTTGATTTGAATGCTGCCACACAAAGGGGCGTGGTAATGACGAATACGCCTGGGGTTTTAGATGATGCTACTGCAACTCATGCATGGGCTTTATTGCTGGCAACAGCGCGGCGGATCTCTGAATCCGAAAGATATGTTCGCGCAAATAAATGGGAGGGTTGGGCGCCCATGGCGTTTATTGGTCAGGATGTAGATGGTAAAACTTTAGGGGTTGCAGGTCTAGGGCGGATTGGTAAAAAGTTTGCCAGGAAAGCGGCGGCCTTTGATATGCCCATTATTTATACCAATGAACAGCGCGACCTTGATTTTGAAAAGGAATTTGGTGCTAGCTTTGTAGATAAAGAAACTTTACTAAGAGAGTCTGACTATATTTCTTTACACCTACCCTTATTGCCTGAAACCAAATACTATATTGGTGAAAATGAGTTAGCCAAAATGAAACCCACAGCCATTCTTATTAATGCTGCTCGTGGACCGCTAGTTGACGAAAAAGCCTTGGTCAAGGCGCTGAAAAATAAGGTTATTTTTGGAGCAGGCTTAGACGTGTTTGAAGATGAGCCAAAGCTAGCCGCAGGTCTTGCAGACCTAGATAATGTGGTTATTGTTCCGCATATTGCCTCAGCGACGACTCAAACCCGCCTAGCAATGGGCAAGATTGCGATTGATAACGTGATCAGCGTATTGGCTGGAGGTGCTCCACAAACTTGCATCAACCCTCAAGTATTAAAATAAAAAAAGACGAATTTGTTTTTTCGCACTTGCATAATAAATAAAGGTATTAAGACATGAGCAATCAATTGAAGTTAGGTTTTGTAGGTCTAGGCATTATGGGCGCCCCAATGGCGGGCCAATTAGTCAAAGCAGGACATGAAGTCTTTGTCTATACGCGTAGTAAAGTTGCCCCTGAAATTGCACAATCTTCAGCTATTCAATGCACTAGTGCGGCTGAGGTTGCTCAAAAAGCGGACATCATCTTCACTATGGTTCCCGATACCCCTGATGTCGAAAAAGTTCTCTTTGGCGAGAATGGTGTTGCATCCGGTTTATCTAAAGGCAAGGTCTTGGTAGATATGAGTTCTATTTCGCCCATTGCTACCAAAGAATTTGCCAAGAAGATTAATGCACTTGGCTGTGACTACCTCGATGCCCCAGTTTCCGGTGGTGAGGTTGGCGCTAAAAATGCGACGCTATCTATCATGGTTGGTGGAGATGAAAAAGTCTTCGAAAAAATTAAACCCATTTTCGATTTAATGGGTAAGAACATTAACCTGGTTGGCAGCAATGGTGATGGTCAAACTGCAAAAGTAGCGAATCAAATTATTGTGGCTTTAAATATTGAGGCTGTTGCTGAAGCGCTCTTGTTTGCTGCTAAGGCCGGCGCCGATCCAGCAAAAGTTCGTCAAGCATTGATGGGTGGATTTGCAGGTTCTAAAATCCTAGAAGTTCATGGTGAGCGCATGGTCAAGCGCACATTCGACCCAGGCTTTCGGATTGAACTCCATCAGAAAGATTTAAATCTTGCCTTGAATAGTGCGCGTGCATTGGGAGTCTCGCTACCGAATACTGCTACTGCACAAGAGTTATTTAATTCTTGCGCAGCACATGGTGGTAAGGCTTGGGACCATTCTGCAATGGTCAAAGCACTTGAGATGATGGCAAACTTTGAAATTGGTCAAAAGTCATAAATCTAATGTCATCCTTGCTGGCGGTCTATCTTCACGGATTTCGCTCCTCACCAAAATCTAGCAAGGCTGTGATGACTGGAGAGGCCCTAGGGGCGCTTTCCAGTAATACCAATCCAATTGAGTGGTATTGCCCGCAACTGCTGGCCTCACCTAGAGCTAGCATGGAAGTAGTGATTGAGCATATCGAGAAGTCAAAAGCAGATGAAATCGTTGTCATTGGATCTTCTCTTGGTGGTTTCTATGCTAATTTTCTTGCTGAGAAATATGGATGCAAGGCGGTTGCTTTAAATCCTGCTGTTAGGGCTCCAAGGGAGCTTGCGCCACATGTTGGCATGATGACTGCCTACGATAGTGAAGAGCCCTTTGATTTTCGTCCAGAATATATTGATGAGTTAAACGCTTTACAGGTGAAAGCTATAACAAACCCATCCAGATATTTCTTGATGGCCACTAAAGGTGATGAGCTCTTAGATTGGAAAGAGATGGTTGATTTTTATTCAGGCGCCCATCAGCTGGTGTTGGAAGGTGGCGATCACGGGATCTCCGATTACTCAAAATACCTCCCTCAAGTTCTGAAATTTATTCAACCTAGCACCTCAACACACGCAAAGCCTTAGGGTTTATTTGCCACTGGATTTAGAGGTGAAGAAAAAATCCTTGAGCAGTCGATCGCTGCGCGTTATTTTTGCCGCCTTAATACTTTCAGTATTGGGGCATTTAGTCCTTTTCTTTGGGATCCCTTTTTGGTCGCCATTATTGCCAAGTGCAGTATCCGATGAACTCATTATCAAAACGGATTTGCTACTGGAGTTGCCCAAAAAAATAAAGCTAGCAAGGACGCCTAAAAAGCTACCCCCCATTACTTCCGAACAAGGCAATGCCACCACGAATGATTCGAGTGGGCAGGGCGGCTTATTAGACCAACAAGGCCAGGCTTTTCGTTTACCAGATTCAGGCACTTTGTACTACGACGCTTATGTGGATGGTCAGAAATATCAGACCGGAGAACTGCAGTGGATTATTGAGGGAAATAACTATCGTCTTTACGTCAATATTCCATATGCATTTATTGGCCCGTTTGTTTTTGAATCGCGTGGCTCGGTCGATGCATATGGTATTGCCCCGACAATCTACTGGACACAACGCGGCACGAATGCGCCTCGATTTTCTCGTTTTGATCGTGACATCAAAGGAGGGGGGAAGATGTTTTTTTCTGAAAAGCCTGATTTCACTCCAGAGCTATTACCAGGTACTCAGGATCGCTTTAGTCTGATGTTCCAATTTGCCTCACTCTTAAATGGCGACGGCAAGATAGATGAGGCCGGCAGTATTCGGGCATTACCAGTAGTTGACTACAACACCTTAGAAATGTGGCAATTCAAAAGCTATGGAGAGACCATTTCTGATGATGTGCCCAGCCTAGGGAAGACGACCGTGCGTCACTACGCCTTAATGCAACGTGAAAACGACCCATACAAGCGCCAGGTCGATATTTGGCTTGCCAAGGACCTCGAATGGCTTCCTGGCCGGATTCGCTCCCAGGAGGCCAATGGACGGGTCCTAGATCTGGTATTTAAACAAAAGAACCCTATAAAACCCGGTTAATCCGTTAGTTAGTCTGGTTGAGTCTGAGTTTTCTGGCTTGGGTGACCCAACAAGGTTCCCATCATTGAGTACATAGCTGCACCCGACATGGAAACTGCAAATATGCCCGAAAAAGAAATAATGATCGGCAGAATCCGCCAATGTTCAGATAGGGTGTAATCGCCATACCCGACGGTTGTATACATCTCGCCGGCAAAATAGAAGGTTTGGGGGTTGGTGGGAAATACCTTCAACGCCACGCATAAATATGCCCAAGCTACGATTTCTGCAAGATGACTGCCGACAATCAACAATATTGCTATGAAATACGAGAGGAAATTAGCCCCGTAGATCTTTTTGTTTTGCATATGTCGATCTAAGGCATGGAATGCGCCGGCAATACCCAGGACTGCAACGCCATGAATCGTCAACATGAGGCAAGCAGCCACGATGATGAACCAGATCTGGCTATTTCCCATATCGGCATTGATCTCAGAAAACAGAGTGCTAAAACTAGGGAGGTTAGAGAAGATGCTGAAATCCATAGTGTTTTTGCTTTACTTTATCTGGGTTGATTTCTTATTTGACATAATAATGATTATACGCAGTTAGCATATATCGTTAATTCGTAGGACCACGGCTTGGAGCCTCTGGATATGGGGATTTGTAAAGCTTTGCCCATCTAGATCTCAGTCCGTCTCCTATCCATGGCTTGATATATATATCAGCAAAGTCGATTGCAGTTAGTCCCTGTTGATTACGCATTTTGAGATCTGCACCATTATCCAAAAGGTATTTAACAAGGTGTTCGTTTCCCGACATCACGGACATCATCAAGGCAGTTGAATTATTTGGGCTCAGTGCGTTCACTTTGGCCCCATTAGCCACTAAGAATTCTGCAACTTCAAGATGACCTCTGGTGCACGCATATTGCAATGGAGTCCATCCAGAGTTGTTTACATCTGCCTTTTTAGTAAAAACAAGGTACTTAACCACCGGCAGATTGCCTTCTATGGATGCAATCATTAAAGGGGTTTCGCCACTCTTGTTTGGCAGATTAATGTCAATGCCAGGCAAATTGGTCAAATAATCGATGACTTTTGAGGAGTTTTCCTTAACCGCCAAGAAAAGCATGGGATTTCCCTTTGGATCTAGCGTATTTGGGCTTACGCCAGCCTTAATAAGGGATTTAACTTCAAAAATATCGTCAAATTTAGCTGCTTTTGTGAAGTTGGTGATTTGATCTTCAGACTGGCTGTAAATAAGGCTGGAAAAGCCGAATAAACAAGCGGCAAGACTATGAGATAACTTAATATTAAACTTCATAAAGCATCTCTATTTACTTGAAAACATTGGAAAAAGTTCTCTGAAGTTTGATTGGCAAGCTTTTCTACTGAAACGCCCTTCAAGCTGGCTACAAATTCACCCACTTTAGCAACCCAGGCTGGCTCATTAATCTTGCCACGATATGGAATTGGGGCTAAATATGGCGAATCCGTCTCAATCAGCATTCTTTCCAATGGAACCTGTCGACAGGTCTCTTGCAGGTCTTTTGCGCTTTTAAAGGTCACAATCCCCGAAAAGGAGATATAAAAGCCCATTTCCATAGCTGCTTTAGCCACTTCTAAGGATTCTGTGAAGCAATGCATTA
>Ga0208506_1000179_pt1 | contig 24989 bp, 25 predicted proteins | sample CryBogCBH29Jul08_FD_184616 | JGI IMG/M metagenome (GOLD analysis project Ga0208506, IMG submission 184616) | Freshwater microbial communities from Crystal Bog, Wisconsin, USA - CBH29Jul08 (SPAdes) | ecosystem: Environmental > Aquatic > Freshwater > Lake | place: Crystal Bog, Wisconsin, USA... | reverse complement strand
TTCCATTGCGACCTCTTCGCCGGTAACGGCTTTGATTACATCTGGACCGGTGATAAACATATGCGATGTTTCGTTCACCATGATGGTGAAATCTGTAATAGCCGGTGAGTAAACCGCTCCACCGGCACACGGTCCGAGAATCACTGAGATTTGAGGAATCACTCCAGATGAGCGGACATTGCGCTTAAAAATTTCGCCGTATTGGCTAAGAGATGCAACTCCCTCTTGAATGCGCGCGCCACCTGAATCATTGAGTCCAATCATTGGAATACCTGACTTAAGTGCAAAGTCCATTACCTTAACTATCTTCTTACCCATGGTCTCACCGAGTGAGCCACCAAAGATCATAAAATCTTGAGATGAGATTGCAACGGTGCGACCATCGATAGTTGCATAACCTGTGATTACACCATCACCGTATGGATGTGATTTATCCATTCCAAATCTATCTGCATGGTGAGTGCTGAAGGCATCGAACTCAACAAAGGATCCTTCATCAACTAATTTCATAATGCGCTCACGTGCGGTGTACTTGCCTGCAGCATGTCGCTTCTCAATCGCTGCGGGAGTTCCACTCTGCGCAGCTTTTTCTAAGCGCGCCGTTAACTCTTTGATCTTGCCAGCAGTAGTATTTATCGCATCAGTCACACACACACTTTACTAGTGAAGCGGGCATCTGTGATACGTGCATACCTAGATGAATCAGTAATTTCAGCGAATCTACAGAGCAATTACTGGCGGGTACGGGTCATACCTGAGGTGACATCAACTCAAGATCTCTTAAAAAGTGAACTGACGAGTAATGGTGACTGCATCGTTACTGAATTTCAGAGTGCCGGCCGTGGAAGGCTGGATAGAAAATTTGAATCAATACCCAATGTTGCTCTCCTCTTTTCGTTCTACATCAAGCCTGAAAGAAAAGAGCAATGGGGTTGGGTACCCCTTATTGCCGGAACAGCGGTTGCTAGAACACTTAATAAAGTTTCTGGAACATTTAATTTTAAGAGCAAGTGGCCCAATGATGTGCTTGGCGAGAGCGGAAAAGTTTCAGGCGCTCTCTGCGAACGTTACGGAGATGGGATTATCGTCGGCATTGGCATAAATGTTTCAACGCAGGTCGATGAGCTTCCGGTCGATACCGCTTCCTCTATCTTTATTGAAACAGGCGTAGAACTAGATCGAAACGCTTTGTTGCCAGAAATCCTTCAGGAGTTTCAATCTCTCTTTGAAAGTTGGGAAGCTGGAGTGGATCTTGTACCCACATATCGCGCACTCTCACAAACAATTGGATCTTATGTCAGAGTGATTGCTCCAGATTCATCGACCCGAGAGGGAAATGCCATTGGGGTAGATGCTGAGGGGTGTCTGCTCCTAGATACAGGGGATGTTGTTAGCGTCGGGGATGTAGTTCACCTTCGCTAGACTTTCACGCATGAGTTTTCCTACCGTTGGGGTTATTGGGGCAGGTCAACTCGCTCGCATGATGGTCCCGCCTTCAGTGGATTTAGGTATCTCACTCTCACTCTTTGCAGGTTCGCCTACCGAAAGTGGGGCGCAGGTTGCCCCTCACACTGTAGGTTCTTTGACAGATACCGCCGCAGTCCTTGAATGGGCGAGCAAGTGCGACGTTGTAACTTTTGAACATGAACTCATTTCGCAAGATTTAATCGAAGCGATTGTTGCTAGTGGTGTAAAGGTTTTTCCAACCGCTGCATCCTTTATTTATAGTCAAAATAAATTAGAAATGCGAAGAAAGATGCATGAGCTCGGACTACCTAACCCTGTGTGGCAAGAGTTTGATGGGAGCGATTGCAATCTTTCCTTCCCGCTCATCGCTAAGAGCATCTCAGGTGGTTATGACGGGCGCGGCGTTTTCGTCGTTGATACTCTCGAAGAGTTGAAGGGGCTGCAGCAACAGGTTGGTGCGAACTTACTTATAGAAGAGAAACTCAACTTTGATTACGAGATTGCGGTGATGGTCGCAAGATCACCACACGGTCAGGCCGCTAGCTGGTCGCCAACGCTTACCGTTCAACGAGATGGAATCTGTACGCAGACAGTTACTCCAGTTCCAGATCTCTCACAAGAGCTGGCGGTGGAAGTAGCGCAGATCGCTCTCAAGATTGCCCAAGGAATTGACTTAGTGGGAGTCATGGCAGTTGAAATATTTGTTGTTGGTGAACACCTCATTATTAATGAGCTCGCGCTACGCCCGCACAATTCTGGACATTGGACAATTGAAGGTTCAGTGACAAGTCAGTTTGAACAACACCTCCGTGCAGTGTTGGATTTGCCTCTCGGTGACACATCCCTCACCGCTCCTTATATCGTTATGGGAAATCTCATTGGCATAGAGACGGATAAGAGCTCAGATCTTTATCGTCCCTACCTTCATCTGATGGCGCGTACTCCTTCACTCAAGATTCACCAGTACATGAAAGAGCTTCGCCCTGGTCGCAAGGTTGGCCATGTCACCCTTTTAGGATCTGATCTTCTACACTTAAGGTCTGAAGTAAGCCACGCGATTGATTATTTGAGCGGAGCGATCGATGAGTAAAGATGTCGCCATCGTTATGGGGTCTGATTCTGATTGGCCCACGATGCAAGAGGCTGCCACAGTACTCGATGAATTTGGCATTACCTATGATGTTGATGTTGTAAGCGCGCATCGCACTCCGCACGAAATGTTGGCATTTGCAACAGGTGCAAAAAATGCTGGTTACAAAGTCATCATTGCTGGAGCAGGTGGAGCAGCGCACCTTCCAGGAATGATTGCATCAGCAACAACCCTTCCAGTTATTGGTGTTCCAGTTGCTCTCAAAGTATTAGATGGAATGGATTCATTGCTCTCAATCGTGCAGATGCCTGCTGGTATTCCAGTCGCCACCGTTGGAGTCGGAAACTCTAAAAATGCAGGACTTTTAGCAGCGCGCATTCTGGGAAGTTCTGATTCGACAATCGCAGAGAAGATTGCCGGTGCTATGGAGTCAGCTCGCTTAGCTTCACTTGAAAAGGGAAAGACCCTTAATTCAAAGCGAAATACCCGTACCGGCTTTTAGTTTTCGCTACGCCCCAACGCACGAAACTTCCAACCAGCGGCACGCCACTTTTCACGATCCAGCGCATTTCTGCCATCAATCATGATGGGATTCGCAACGCTGGAAATTAATTGAGCCGGATCTATCTCGCGATAGATCTTCCACTCGGTCAAATGCAGAACCAAATCTGCATCGCTTACGCACTCTTCAATCGTCTCTGCATAGTTGAGTGCAGGAAATCTTTTGGCAGCATTTGCTATCGCCTTTGGATCGTGAACGGTAACGATTGCACCTGCTGCTTGGATCTGCGCAGAAATATCAAGTGCCGGGGAGTCGCGCACATCATCGCTATCTGGTTTAAATGCTGCACCGAGTACAGCAATCTTCTTGCCTCTTAAATCTTCGGAGAGATCTTTACGCACAAGTTCAATCATGCGTGTACGCGCCCGCAGATTGATGGAGTCAATATCTTGTAAGAACTCCAACGCTTGATCAGCACCTAACTCTTTTGATCGTGCAATAAATGCACGCAGATCTTTAGGGAGGCAACCGCCGCCAAAACCAATTCCAGCTTGCAAAAATCTATTACCGATGCGTGGGTCATATCCAATTGCCTTGGCTAGAACAGTGACATCTCCACCCGCTGCTTCACAAATTTCTGCCATGGCATTGATGAATGAAATCTTGGTTGCTAAGAAAGCGTTAGCAGAAACCTTGACCAGCTCTGCAGTGGGAAGATCAGCCACAACCCAAGGAATATTTTCAGAGAGATTCTTTGCGTAAACCTGACGCAGGATTTCTTCGGCACGGGAATTTGTTACGCCGACCACCAATCGATTAGGTGAGAGGGTGTCTTCGACTGCGAAGCCTTCGCGCAGGAACTCAGGATTCCAAGCCAGATCTACATCTGGATTGATCGCAAGCAATTCTTCGCGCATCGTGGCCGCAGTACCGACTGGAACTGTGGACTTACCGACAACTAAAGAGCCAGCTTTGATGATCGGAGCTATTGAGCGCAATGAAGAGAAAACATAAGAAAGGTCCGCAGCTAGTCCATCAGCAACTTGAGGGGTACCTACGCAGATAAAGTGCACATCGCAATCTGCAATGGAGCTCAAATCTGAGGAAAAGGTGAGACGACCGGTGGCAAGTTCGCTTTGCAATAGTTCTTGGAGCCCAGGTTCATAGAAAGGAATCGTTCCTGAGGCTAAGCTAGCAATCTTCGCGGGATCGACATCGACGCCCACCACTTCAAAACCAAGATGTGACATGCAAGCGGCATGGGTGGCACCGAGATATCCGGTACCAATCACAGAGATTTTAAGAGTCATTGCGCCGATAGTAACGCTCAGAACGGGTAGCGTGAGGGGTCTATGAGCGGTGTGAATGTAAATTCGAAGCAAACTCAAAGTGGCCCAAGGCCGGGGGTCTCAGTTGTCCTGCCCATCTTGAATGAGGAGCGGTACCTCTTTGATTCGATTACCGCGATTTTGGCGCAGCACTACGAAGGCCCGTTGGAGGTTATTTTGGCCTTGGGCCCTTCCAAAGATCGGACCAATGAGATAGCTGCCCAACTTGCCGCCGCAGATAGCAGAGTCCACTTAGTTGAAAATCCATCGGGTCGAACAGCCGCCGCTCTGAATCTGGCGATTGCGGCCTCTCAATACTCAATCATCTGTCGAATTGATGGCCACGCTGAAATATCGAATACCTATATATCTGACGCCGTTGATGTTATGCAGGAGACCAAGGCGGTCAATGTCGGCGGAATTATGGCGGCATCTGGAATAGGAGCATTTGAACGGGCGGTTGCAACGGCGATGCGCTCACCGCTTGGAGTTGGGGCAGCCCGTTTCCATGTTGGAGGCAAGGCCGGACCAGCAGATACGGTCTATTTGGGAGTATTCAGTAAGCAGGCACTCCTTGCTGTTGGAGGATACGACGAGAGATTTACAAGAGCTCAAGATTGGGAACTTAATTTCCGATTACGACAAGCTGGTGGAGTTATTTGGTTTGATCCCAACTTGGTCGTCACCTATCGACCACGACCTAATTTTCGTGCGCTCTCTAAACAATATTTTGAATATGGTCGCTGGCGCAGAGCAGTTACCCGTAGCCATAAGGGAACAATCAACTTCAGATATTTAGCACCACCTGTAACAGTTCTGATCACGGCGTTATCCATTCTGCTTGGCGCAACTCTCAATCCAGTTCACTTCTTACCGGCAGGCCTCTATCTTCTCGGCAATCTAGTTGGATCATTCATCATCGGGAAAGATTTAAAAGAGAAGATCGCCCTGCCCGCAATTCTTGCAACTATGCATTTTTCTTGGGGGATTGGTTTCATTACTTCACCTAAGAGTTTGATTTAGCAATGAAGAAGTTTCTTCTTGCTGTCTTAATACTTTTGAATCCACAAAGCGCAAGCGCTGCGGTAATTCCACCTCATTTTGTCCTTACCGGATCAGGTTTCGGACATGGTGTTGGAATGAGTCAGATCGGCGCTGAAGGTCAAGCGCTAGAGGGTCAGAGTGCGCAATACATATTGAATTATTGGTTCCCGGGTACTCAAGTTATTTCCGTGCCAGATACTCAACTCATTCGAGTAAACATCGGCCACCAAGTAACATCTGCAACGATTTCATTGGCTGATCCAAACTCAAGAGGAAGCGCTGATCTTTCTGCTAACGCTGACGGTTCACTCAATAATGGTGGATTAGGAGTGGCAACAAGTATTTATAGATTCTCACTTGTCGGAAAAAAGATTGTTGCAACACAGGCAAATAAAGGTTCACCAACACTCACCTTCGCAGGTCAATCGCTCTGGAATATGTATTGGACTGGTACCTCAGCATTTCCAGCGCCGAGTGGTGGACTTACAGGCCCAAAGCCAGAGCCATTTACCGTTATCAAGGTAGCCAGCGCAACAGGCACTATTCAACTGCGCTATGGCCAGATACAACTTAAAGTTGTGGGCAGCAAGATAGAAATTACAGCGACTATGAGCGTTGAACAGTACTTACTCGGTATCAGTGAGATGTCATCAAGTTGGCCAGCTGCCGCTCTTCAGGCACAAGCGATTGCATCACGAACGTATGCGTTAGCTCATCTAGCTCTGCGAACTTCATGCGATTGCAATCTTTACAACACCAAATACGACCAGGCTTATGTTGGATATGCCAAGGAATCTGAGGCGGGTGTGGGTGCTAATTGGGTTGCAGCGGTAGCGGCAACTGAAGTAGATCCTGGTAATGCGCAGGCCATCTATTACCAAGGCAAACCGATCAATGTTTATTTCTTCTCATCTGATGGCGGCCAGACTCAACAGAGCGCTGATGTATGGGGGACTGCATTTCCCTATTTAACAAATGTCCAAGATCCTTGGAGCCTGGATATATTTCTTAACCCGCAATATGCGCATTGGCAGAGAGTCTTGATTCAAAGAGATGTTGCCACTGCTTTCAATCTTCCTGATGTGGTCACACTTGCAATTACTTCTCGCTCGGTCTCAAACAGTGCAACGCAAATCACGGCAACGTCCAGCACTGGAGCGATTGCACAATTGTCCGTTGGAGATTTCAAAACAAAATTGAAACTTCCCTCTTCCTGGTTTGAAATCGCACCTAATACATACTGACCAGGATTCGTAGATTCAACCTACTCTATCCGCTGAGCTACAGCCGCATCTTCAAAAAGTAGATGCTTTCCTTCTACTGTGAATTTTTGAAATCTAGAGCTGTTGGAATCTTTCTTTTGTGGACAGTTCTAATCTACAATTATGTTGTCAGATGGCTGCAAAAAGCTCCTTGGTTGATTTCCAAGGAGCTTTTTCTTTTTCTAATTAGCGAACTTAATTTGCATGCAAGATGGAGTTAAGACCTTCCCAGCCACCCACCTTAGGAACTACTTCAAGATTTCCACTTTGTGAGTTACGACGGAAGATCAAATTATTAGCTCCAGATAGTTCGCGGGCTTTCACAATATTTCCATCTGGCAAAGTGATCTTAGAACCAGCAGTTATGTAGGTTCCTGATTCGATGATGCAGTCATTTCCTAGTGAGATACCAAGTCCTGAGTTCGCTCCTAATAAGCAGCGCTCTCCGATGGAGATAACTTCTTTTCCTCCGCCACTTAATGTGCCCATGATTGACGCGCCACCGCCAACATCACTTCCATTTCCAACGACAACTCCAGCGCTAATACGTCCTTCAACCATGGAGGCACCGAGAGTTCCGGCGTTAAAGTTAACAAAGCCTTCATGCATGATGGTTGTTCCAGGTGCAAGGTATGCGCCAAGACGAACTCGATCCCCATCAGCAATGCGCACGCCTTCAGGAATTACATAGTCGACCATGCGTGGGAACTTATCGACGCCATAGACAGTGATGTGACCATGAGCAGCGCGCAATCTGGCACGGGTGGCTTCAAAGTCAACGAGCGAGCACGGTCCGGCAGAGGTCCAAACAACATTTGTGAGTAGTCCAAAGATGCCATCGAGTGTGAGGCCATGTGGCTTTACTAGGCGGTGGGAGATGAGGTGAAGTCTTAGGTAGGCATCTGCTGCGGATGCAGGAGCCGCATCGAGATCAATCTCTAGGTCAACTGATTGCTTGGTAACCCCGCGGGCTGGGTCGCTGGCCAAGAGGGCACTGCGCTCAACGGGAGTGGTGATCTCATCAAGGCTGACGCTGATAAACCAGCAATCAAGGAGATCCCCATTTGCCGCAATCGTTGCTACTCCGCTGCCATACCCTTTTCTCATGTGGTGAACGCTATCAAATGGAGGTATTGGCATATCTCCGTACTACTTTGTTGCTCGTACTAGTAATCTGCCATCTATGAAGCCGGCGCCGACTCTCGCAGAACTCCTGGCGAGTTTGCCGGAGGAGGAGCGCTTCATTCTCTCCCTGCACTATCTCAAGGCGATGAGCACAGAGGAGATAGCAGATGCCCTCGGGGTGCCTCATAAATCAGTGGCTACCGTTGTTGAAATCGGAAAGAAGCGCCTATTGGCAGCGCTGGATTTCCCACCTTTCCCCTGATGCGAGATACTTCTCCCTAGGTTCTTAAGGTCTTATCTTTTCTTCATGTAAGGGAGTTTCACCATGGCAGCCATGAAACCACGTACTGGCGATGGTCCCATGGAGGTCACCAAGGAGGCTCGTAGCCTGGTGATGCGTATTCCGCTGGAGGGCGGCGGCCGTCTAGTGGTCGAACTCAATGTCGAAGAGGCCACCAATCTTGGTAATGCCCTTCAGGCAGCGGTAGCACTCGTAAAGAAATAAGGTCTGGGCTATGCAACTGCCTGCACCGATTTTTCGCTCATCTGGATCAACAGATAGCGCCAATCTCAGCAAATTTGATGCGGTAGTAATTCCACTGCTCTCAGCCAGTGATCTCGAAAAGAAGATCCTTGACGATGCTAACAATCTGGATCAATTTGGAAAGAGCGTCTTTTCACAACTCAATCTCTCATTGGAAACAATTCTTGGGCAGTGGCCTGATTACACCGCAAAAGCTGGAGAGATTCTAGAAATTCCTACACCTGCCTTAGGTAAGTTAAGACGCCTTTATATTCTTGGAATTGGTTCTGCTTCGATTGAAGATTCTCGTAAGGCTGGCGCAGCATTGGGGCGCAAAGTTAAAGGGACTGGTTTTTCAATCATCTCTGGTTTTAATGAGGACTATGACGCTGCGCTCGCGCATCTAGTAGCTTTCTCAATTTCTCAGTATGGCTGGAATCTTAAGAGCGATCACTCCAAAGCAGATAAGAGCGCTCGCGCTAAAGGTGCCACCACACTCACTGTTACCGATGAACTCGCTGGTGCGATTGCGCGTGCTGAAATTTTGGCAGACGCTGTCTGGATGACGCGCGATCTGATTCACACTCCATCAAATATCAAGAACCCAGCGTGGCTCGCAACGCAAGCAAAGAATTTTGTGAAGCGTAGTAAATCTTCTGATCTATCTGTTGTGGTCAAGAAGGGTCGCGAATTAGAAAGTTTCGGCGGATTGCGCGCAGTTGGTAATTCCTCTCCCAACTCCTTGCCACATCTCATTGAAATTCGTTATGCACCTGCAGGTAGTTCCAAGTGGCCCCATGTTGTATTGGTTGGCAAGGGAATTACATATGACACCGGCGGCATTTCACTCAAGCGTCCCTATGACCTGATGATCCCTATGAAGAGTGATATGGCTGGCGCAGCTGCAATCTTGTCTGCAACAGTGGCTATGGCAAAGATAAATCCGCGTGTGCGTGTAACCGCATTAATGATGTGTGCCGAGAACATGGTTTCAGGAACTGCTCAACGACCTTCTGATGTCATTACTCAATTCGGTGGCACCACCGTTGAAGTCATAAATACCGATGCAGAAGGACGTTTGGTTCTTGCAGATGGATTGGCTTATGCCGATCTTGAGTTAAAACCCGATTATCTACTCGATATTGCAACGCTCACCGGCGCTGCAACTCTTGGCTTAGGCAAGCAACATGCTGCGATGTACTCTCGCAACGCAACTCTCGCTGCGCACCTGCAGGAAGTTGGTGATCGTATTGGCGAGCGAGTCTGGCCAATGCCGCTGATCGATGATTACACACCTGCGCTGGCAAGCACTGTTGCTGATTTCAATCACGATGCATCAGCAAAGAGTTTTAGCGCTGGCTCAGTAACAGCCGCGCTCTTTCTAGAGCAATTTGTCGGTGAACAGAATTGGGTCCACTTAGATATCGCAGGTCCAGCTCGCTCTGAAGTAGATGCAGGTGAATCAGTAAAGGGTGGAACTGGTTTTGGAACTCGCTTACTAATCGAATGGTTGGCATCACTCTCGTGATTGGCAACCGTGGAGATATGTCAGCCTTCGCTGAGAGTTATGTTCGCGAAGATATCTTTATGCAACAGGCACGGAACAATGCACAAGAATTAGGAACGCTTGATCCAAGTCCCGCTGTAGGTGGGTTACTTCGTTTCGTAGTTGAATCTCTCAAAGCCCGTTCAATTGTTGAAATCGGCACTGGTTCAGGTGTGAGCGGGCTCTGGCTATTTTCTGGAGCCTCTGCTGATGCGGTGCTTACCTCTATTGATACTGAACGAGAGCATGCAGCAAGTGCTCGCGCTATCTTTGAAGAGTCAGGTATTTCAACCCAACGTTTTAGATTGATCACAGGAATTGTTATGGAAGTTGTCGGCAAACTTGCAGATAACAATTACGACCTGGTTGTGATTCGACCTGCAGCAGATCTGATGGACCTTATTCATGAGGCACATCGACTTCTTCGTCCCGGTGGAATGCTCTTTGTAGACCACGCGCTCAGCGGTGGCAAGGTTGCAGATCCCACACAACGAGATTTCGAAAGTATCTCTCGTCGCGATGGCATTCGTTCAGTGAAAGAAGATTCGCGCTGGAGTTCAACTATCTTGCCTCTGGGAAGCGGAGTACTTCTAGCAACAAAGCTTTAACTCACTTATAATGAGTAAATGTCTGATGAAGAACTCCCTGTAGCAACCCCTTCCGACGAATCCCAGCCTGTACAGAGTGATACGACGCAGAGTCCTGCGCCATCAACTCCAGCTGTATCGACTCCTCTAGCTCAGACACCGGTTCAAACACCATGGTGGGTTGCAGATGGTCAATCAACTTCAGCTGCTCTGACTCCCATACTTCCCACCAAGCGAGTTCTCCAAGTTACTTGGTACATGGCTCTTGCGATGTCTCTTATCGCTGGACTTGTAGGAGCGCTCGTAGGAAAAGTTGCTTTTGATAATTCTCCGCATCTAACAACATCTAATAAAGTGATTGAACGTTCTCCAGATTCAATCGCGGGTATCGCTGCAAAGGTTTCTCCATCGGTAGTTGAAATTGATTCAACAACGAGTTCTGGAACAGACACTGGAACTGGATTCTTTATTGAATCAAATGGCTACATCATGACCAACAATCACGTCATTGAAGCCGCGGTTCTTGATAATTCCAAAATCACAGTAAAGCTAGCTAACAATAAGGAGTACACCGCAACGGTAGTTGGCCGCGATACTTCCTATGATTTAGCAATACTTAAAATCGATGTCACCGGAGCTCCAGCCCTAGTACTTGGAAATAGCGATAACGTTCAGGTCGGTGATTCTGTAATTGCAATTGGATCTCCACTGGGCTTGCAGGGAACTGTGACCAGCGGAATTATCTCTGCAAAGAACCGCCCAGTTACAACCAGCTCAGATAACACCGCAGGTGAAAACGCATTTATTGATGCACTTCAAACAGATGCTGCAATCAACCCTGGCAACTCTGGCGGACCACTCGTAGATGCAACTGGCGCTGTCATCGGGGTCAACTCAGCTATTGCTTCGCTTGGAAATAATATTTCTGGTCAACCTGGTTCTATTGGATTGGGATTTGCGATACCTATTAATCAAGCAAAGAAGCAGGCTGACCAGTTGATCAAGACTGGAAAATCTCATTACCCAATCGTTGGAATGTCTCTTGATTCAAATTTTGCAGGCCCAGGAGCGAAGATCGCCAATATTTCTAGTGCAATTCTTCCTGGTGGACCTGCGCAAAAAGCCGGCTTGCAGGCTGGAGACATTATTCTTGCGATCGATGGAGTAGATATTTCCACGGCTAATGATTTAATCGTGGCTATTCGTGCCCATTCAATCGGCGACACCGTGACATTGAAGTACCAAAGAGGAAGTGTGACCAAGTCGGTTCAGCTCACGCTTGTCGCTTCAAAATAGCGCTCGTAGAGTGCTCTTATGACAACCGATCTCACTGCTCAGGTTCATGAAGCTCTAGCTAGGGTAAATGACCCAGAGTTGAGGCGTGCGCTTCCAGAGTTGGGAATGGTGGAATCTGTTCTCGTTGCTGACGGAGTGGCAACTATTGGAATCTTGCTCACGATTAGCGGCTGCCCTATGCGCGAGAAATTGGCGAGCGATATTCACGATGCACTCATCGCAATTCCAGGCATTGACTCTGTTCATATCGACTTTGGAGTTATGTCAGATGAGCAGCGCGAAGCGGTAAAGAAATTGCTACGTGGGGGGCGCGAAAAATTTAATCCATTCGCCCAAGAAGATTCACTTACCCGCGTTATTGGAATTGCCTCTGGTAAAGGTGGCGTCGGAAAATCATCGGTCACTGCAAACCTGGCAGTGGCTGCAGCAGCGCGCGGATTAAGCGTTGGAATTCTTGATGCCGATGTCTATGGGCACTCAATTCCACGGTTGATGGGAATCTTAGATAAGCGACCAACTGCGTTGGATCAGACTTTTATTCCGGTTGAAAACCATGGGGTAAAAGTAGTTTCGATGGAGATGTTCAAACCGAATCGAGAAGATCCCATCGCTTACCGCGGACCATTGCTCCACCGAGTTCTAGAACAACTCATGAGCGATGCATACTGGGGTTCATTAGATTTGCTACTTCTTGATTTGCCACCAGGTACTGGAGATATTGCAATCTCCTTAGGACAATTAATTCCCCGCTCGGAGATTTTGGTAGTAACCACTCCTCAGATTGCTGCAGCTGAAGTTGCTGAGCGCGCTGGGCGTATCGCCTTTCAGATGAAGCAGCGCATTATTGGAGTAGTTGAAAATATGTCTGAAAGTCCTTGTCCACATTGCGGTGAACCTATTGCGCTCTTCGGTAGCGGCGGCGGGCTTGAAACCGCCCATCGCTTAACTGGCCTAGTGAATTATGAGGTCCCACTCCTTGCCAAGATTCCATTTGACAGCCATCTGCGAGATGGAGGGGATCACGGAACGCCTGCCTACCTTGGGGCTCCTGAAAGTGTCATCAAGAATTCATTTGACGAGTTGTTGAACTCCCTCTTAGTTCGTCCTCACTCACTGGTTGGGGTTCCTCTTTCGCTTCACACCTAAGTTATTGCACCCGAATCAGCTTGCCACAGCCCGTAGACTGACGGGGTGAAACGCCCTCCTGTCACCTCAATCAACACCGTGGCTAAACGGTTAGTTGGGCGTTCTGACCTGCTTATTTCTAGGAAGAGCGTTCGAGATTCTCTGGTTTCTTTAGCGGGACTTATTGGTCGCCCAGTTTTAGCTCCAGATGGCCGAGAGATTGGACGCTTAGTTGATGTAGTTGTGAGGCATGGTGAGGAGACCTATCCACCAGTTTCAGGACTCATTGTGAAGGTGGCGAACCACAAATCATTTATCAATGGTGCTCGCATCTCTGAGCTCACCCCGAGTTCAATCACGCTCTCATCTACAAAGATCAACCTTGAACAATATTCACGCCGACCTGGTGAGTCCCTGCTCGATGCGGATGTACTTGATCATCAGATCGTTGATGTTGATGGTCTTCGCGTGGTTCGCACATCTGATCTCTATCTCGCACCATTTAATAAAGAGGTTCGCGTAGTTGGCGTTGATATCTCATTCGTTTCATTCTTGCGCAGGCTTTTTCCAGGTTCGCTATCGCGCCGTCCAACTCCTGACCATGTCATCGACTGGGCTTCAGTTGCTTCACTTACTGATTCAACTGGTGTGGTGCGTACTTCTGGAACTAGATCAGCGCTGAGCCAACTTCGCCCTGCTGACCTTGCAGATCTCATTGAGGATCTAGCTGGTCGTGAACAAGGTGCGCTTATTGAAATGTTGGATCCAGATCTTGCAGCAGATGCATTAGAAGAGATGGAAGATGATGAATTAGAAGGTCTGCTGCGCGGACTCTCTGCTGAGCGCTCCGCTGAATTGTTGGCACGCATGGAACCTGATGAATCCGCTGAAGTCTTGCGTGATCTTGATGATGAACACCGCGAGAGCATCTTGAGCGCAATGGAAACTTCTACTGCAAAACAATTGCGTCAACTTGTTTCATTTGATGAAGAGTTGGCAGGCGGAATCATGACAACCCATATTTTAATAGTAAAAAGCACAGCAACTGTCGCTGATGCCCTCACCTTGCTTGTAGAAAATAGAGAGCGTGAAAGCTCTGATGGCGTTGTAGTGGTTGATGGCAAAGGAAAATTGCTAGATCACATTCAGACCGTGGAATTGATTGCAGCTCCAGCAGATAGCTTGGTATCAGATCTCATGGCTAAACCATTTCCAACGGCTGTATCTATTGATACTCCAATCGATGAGGTCGTTGAGGAGTTTTCAAATAACCGCGGCTCTTCGATCATTGTGATCGATGATAAGAACAAGCCAATTGGTCGTATCTTGGCCGATGACTTGGTGGATGCCCTCTCACAAAATCGGGGCATTTTCTCGCAGGGTGGCACGGCTCGTTCATGACCCAACTCAACATTCCTAGCGGTCGCAAACTTCGTATAGCGGCATTTCTCGCGGTCATGGGTCCTGGCGTCATTGCCGGCCTTTCAGATGATGATCCAGCAGGCATTACGACATATTCACAACTAGGTGCGCAATTTGGTTATCGCATGCTCTGGGTGTTGGTCGTATCTACTTTCGCCCTTATCGTTTTTCAGGATCTTGGCGCACGAATTGGCGTTGTAACCCGCCAGGGACTCATCGGATTAGTTCGCCAAAAATATGGTGCGCGTGCCGGAAGTTTTAGCGCAGTGGCATTGATTCTTGCCAACCTTGGAACCATGACCGCGGAATTCGCTGGAGTGGCTGCTGCAGGTCAACTCTTTGGAATATCTAGATATATCACCGTTCCTCTTACTGGTCTTCTGATCTCTGCACTTGTGCTTCGCGGAACTTTTAAGAAAGCCGAACGCGTCTTCTTTGTACTTTCTGCGGTCTTTATCTCTTACATCATCGCTGGATTCTTAGCGCATCCAAAGTGGGGAAGTGCAATTCACGGCATGGTTGTTCCATCGATGCCTTTTAATCGCGGCGCAATCAATATTGCCACTGCAACGCTCGGAACTACATTGGCACCATGGGGATTGGCATTTATTCAATCGTATGCGGTTGATAAGCGTTTAACTCGCGCCGATCTCAAATTATTGCGTGCAGATGTCTGGGTCGGTTCAGCGCTAACAGGAATCATTGGTTTCTTCGTAATCGTTACCTGCGCAGCCACTCTCAATCATGAGCACATCACAAATATCACCGATGCTTCGCAAGCCGCTCGCGCTTTACAACCGCTCGCTGGAACTCTGGCTAAAGATATTTTTGCAATTGGAATTATCGGAGCAGCCCTCTTAGCAGCCTCAATCCTGCCTCTCTCCACGGCCTACTCAGTAAGTGATCTCACTGGATCTCCAGCTGCGTTGGATGACAAGTTTGAAGAAGCTCCTCTCTTTTATCTGACCTTCGCGGCGATCACAGTAGTTGCCGGTGGATTGATCATGATTCCAGGTGTATCGCTGATCTGGATTCTTATCTCCTCGCAGATTCTCAACGCCATACTCCTCTTGCCTTTATTGGCCTACATGTTTGGTATTGCTCGCGATAAGAAGCTCATGGGTGAGTTCTCCGCGGGAAAGCGTTCCCTTACTTTGTACGGTGTAATTATCGCAATCGTGGCTATCTGCGTTCTTGCGCAATTCTGGTTCATCTTTAACTTATGAGCCCTAAGACTCACGAACACACTGCACTACCAAAAGGTCGAGATATCCCCTTTTTAGTTGCAGGAATATTCGGCATAGGTTCATCAGGTCCGCTGATTGCCAAGAGTTCTATGCCAATTTCCACTCTTGTTTTCTGGCGCAATTTAGGCGGGGCATTGATCATGGCTCCCTTTGCCCTTAAATCCGGTGAGCTCACCGATAGAAAAAATCGCAAGCTGGTTCTGGTCTCAGCGCTGGCGGGAGTATTTCTGGCGGCTCACTTCATCGCATTCTTCGCTTCAATGCGTTTCACGACCGTTGCGGCGGGCACTGCATTAGCAGCGCTACAGCCGATATTTGCTGCCCTCTACATGAAGTTTCGTGGAGCAAAAATATCTGGGCAATCACTTGGCGGTATGGTCTTGGCGTTCGCCTCTTTACTTCTTATTACCGGGGTTGACTTCACCGTCTCGACAAGAGCTTTCGTAGGAGATCTTTTTGGCATTCTCTGCGGGTTATTAGCAGCGGCCTACATGATTATTGGTTCGGGTGTACAGAAATCTATTGCCACCTCAACGTACACCACGGTCTGCTTTGCTTCGTGTGCCTTAACAACTTTAATTACTAGTGTTATCAGCGGATCTGCGCTTCTGCATTTTCCGCGGGTGCAATGGTTGTATCTACTGGGATTGATTGTTGGCGCACAGTTCTTAGGTCACACCCTTTTTAATATGACGCTCAAGCGCGTCTCACCGGTGGTTGTTTCACTCATTGTCTTTTTTGAAGTTCCAGTCTCTGCTGTAATTGCATGGGCATGGCTACATCAGCATCCATCGGCGGGAACTATTCCAGGCATTGTAGGACTCCTACTTGGATGCGCGATTTTTGTGCTGCGAAATAAGGCGAGCGATGATTGATCTACATACGCACTCGAATTTTAGCGATGGAACTGATACTCCTAGTGAACTCATCAATAAGGCTCATGCTGCTGGTTTAACCGCAATCGCTCTTACCGATCACGACACCATCGCAGGTTGGGAGGCAGCAGCCAATCATTTACGTCCAGGACTTTCTTTGGTTCTTGGAGCGGAGATTTCGTGCCAAACCGAAGATGGAATAAGCGTGCATATGCTTGGACTGCTCTTTGATCCCCTCAACGTCGATTTGAGTGCGATGATGGAGCGAACTCGTGATAACAGAATTGGTCGCATGGAGAAGATCATCGCCCGATTAAATGCCGCGGATTATCAAATCACAATGGATGATGTACAGGCTCAGTTGAGCGATGGTGCGACACTTGGTCGCCCACATCTAGCTGATGCCCTGGTAGCAAAGGGCTATATGAAATCCCGAGATCAAGTATTTGCAGAGGTTCTGCATAACGACTCGCCCTTTTACGTCGCTCACTACTCACCAACACCTGAAGTTGCTATCGCAACCATCAAAGGTGCTGGAGGAGTTGCCGTCATTGCGCACGCTATGGCTTCGCTGCGCGGTCGAGTTGTCTCTGTTGAAAGTTTTGAGAGCTATGTACGCGCCGGTCTAGATGGCATAGAGGTTTTTCACCGCGATCACTCTCTGGAGAACCGCCAATTACTTTCGGCCATCACAGATGAGTATGACCTTGTTAAGACGGGGTCAAGTGATTATCACGGGAATGGAAAGCTCAACCAATTAGCTGAAAATCAGACCGATCCAGCGGAATTTGAAAAACTTGAATCCAGAGCAAGTGAGCGTCGGGTTATAAAGCGGTAAAGCCAACCTTTTGATCGCTGGTGTCGCCAATTTCAAGGTAAGAAATCTTGCCCGCAGGTACCAAAATCACGCGATCTTTAATATCGGTGAGTTCTAGCGTCAGGTTCCCAGCAATCGCTTCCTTAGCAATTTCAATTACCGTCTGCGATGCCAGTGCTACTTCAAAATGTAATTCTTGAGAGGTCTCGCTAATTCCAACGCGGACCGTGGTCTTACTTACTGAATCTTTCTTAGCCATGTTAAGAGTTTAGTGGTTTGGAGATGCGACGGAAACCTGAAATTCCCCGCCACTGCAAACTGGCCACCAACTTAACCGCCAAATCTCTATCGATCTTCCCATCGCGCGCCAACCAATGCCGTGCAGTGGTTTGAGCTGTTCCAATTAACCCAACGGCGAGCATCATCGCTGATTCTTGTGAGATGCCGGTATCGGTTGTGATCGCCTCACTAAATGCCATTGCGCAGTCATATGACATCTTGTTAAGTCGCTCACGGACTTGAGGTTCAACCGCCATATCGCTCTCAAAGAGCAATCTAAATGCTTCGCCTTCGCGATTGATGAAGTCAAAGTAAGCGTTGACTGTTGCAAGTACTCGGCCAGCATTGTCAGTCGTTGATGCGACAGCCGCACGAATATCTGCGACGAGATACTCGCAGTGGATATCTAGTACTGCTAAATAAAGGTCTAGTTTTGAAGGGAAGTGTTGATAGAGCACAGGCTTGCTTACATTTGCCTGATCTGCGATCTCATCCATCGCTGCGGCGTGATAGCCAGCAGCGGTAAACACCTCAAGAGCCGCGGTGAGAAGGGTGGCCCTTCTCTCATCGCGGGGTAGCCGAACCTTTTCCTCATTCATTAGCACGATGCTATCCCATCATTCATAATGAGCGCATGAATCTGCAGCCATCAAGGCGTCTTCTCCTAGTCCACGCCCATCCCGATGATGAGACCATTAACAACGGCGCAACTATGGCGGCTTATGTGGCAGCTGGTGCAGGAGTCACTCTCGTCACCTGCACAAGGGGCGAAGAGGGCGAAGTACTTGTACCTGCTCTAGAGCACTTGGCTGCGGCTCGTGAAAATACTCTGGGGCAATATCGTGAAACCGAACTCGCTGCAGCGATGGCTGAACTAGGTGTGATCGATTACCAATTCCTTGGTGCGCCTGAACGAAAATATCGCGACAGCGGAATGATGGGGACACCCCCTAACGAAAATCCAGATTGTTTTTGGAAGTCTGAGTTAGATGAGTCAGCGGGCCGACTTGTGAACATAATTCGAGATCGCAAACCGCAGGTGTTAATTACCTATGATGATTTCGGTGGTTATGGGCACCCTGATCATATTAAGGCTCATCAAATTGCAATGCGCGCCGCTGAGTTAGCCGCCGATCCAACATATACCGGGGGCGATGTCTGGGAAATATCTAAGATTTATTGGAGTGCAATTCCGCGCTCTGCCTTACATGGAAGTTTGACCAGCAGCAATATCTTTATCAAGATTTTGATTCGACTTTTTAATTATGTTCCTTCTGAATGGTTGGCTCTTCCTTTTGTTAAGGCTGATGGAGTTGTCACAACGAAATTTGATGGCGAAAAATATCTTAAACAGAAGATCGCCGCGCTCAATGCCCATAAAACTCAACTCATCATTCATGGAAACCTATTTAAATTTTCAAAGCGCTTAGCTACCAAGGTGACGGGCACTGAGTACTACATTCGGGTTAAGGGTGATGCAGCAGCTCCATACGATAAAAATGGTCGCGAACTAGATCTCTTTGCCGGAGTTACGGAATAACTTCCCAACTCATTCCGGTTGGCCCGTCTTTAACAGTTACTTTGAACTCCAGGAGTTGATCGCGTAAAGCATCGCTCAGAGCAAAATCCTTATTGGCACGAGCAACCTTGCGTCTTTCGATGAGCTCTTGAACTTCCGCGCTTAACTCAATAGCCGCTGGAGGCCTTGTGAGATCAAGTCCCAGAAATTCATCGATCGCTGAAAATATCTCGGCCTTACTCTTTGGAGAGATAGATAAATCCTTCTCAATAGCGCGCAATTGAACCAAGGCGCGGGTGGTGTCTAAATCAGTTCTCAAGGACTTATTAATTGTCTCAAGCAGTTGGGCCACTGCTTGCTGATCGTTGTGGGATTCATCAGCAGACCACTCTTGATACTTCTTGCGCCATCTGCTCAAAGTAGAGTCGGCTGCTGCAATTTGATCCCAACTCAGATCCATCTGGCTGCGGTATCTATTTTCTAGAAAGGTCAGGCGCAACGCCAGGGGATCAAATCCTCTTTGTACGATATCTTCTAAAAGCACCACATTACCCGCGCTCTTAGACATCTTTCGTCCTTCAAAGAGCAGGTGCTCACCATGAACCCAGAGATCGGTGACTTCGTTCATAGAGGCGCTATTGCTTTGCGCGCGCTCATTTTCGTGATGAGGAAATCGCAGGTCAATTCCGCCAATATGAATATCGACGTGGCCCTTGAGATAGTGCAGCGACATGGCAGAGCACTCAATATGCCAACCCGGAAAACCTTTGCCCCACGGAGAATCCCAGACCATTTCGCTGCGACTGCCAGCAGCTTTCCAGAGCGCCCAATCGGCGTGGAATCGCTTTGCGCCATGGCCTTTATATTCATATCGATGCCCTGGCACTAACTCATCCAATTTATTTCCGCTCAGCGCTCCATAACCTGCAAAGGTATTTGCAGCGAAGTAGACGGAACCATCGCTGCCAACGTATGCGTTATCAGAATCGATGAGTTGCTGAATAAGTCGGAGCATCAGCTCAATGCTTTCACTTGCACGGGGAAAAATATCCGCACTCTTTATCCCTAATCTAGAAAGATCGTCATGGAACTTAGCTTCATACGATCTGGCTAGTGCGAAGGGATCCTTATTCTCCAACTTTGCTTGCGTGAGAATTTTATCTTCACTCTGAGTAGCAAAGCTCTCCTCATCAAGATCTTCATTCATATGACCGACATCGGTGATGTTCTGAATGCCATGGACTTTAAAGCCGTTGCCTCTTACTAATCGGGCGATGAGATCTGCGAGGAGGAATGTGCGCAAGTTTCCGACATGGGCATCGCGGTAGACGGTTGGACCGCAGGAGTAGAGGCGAAGTTCCCTGCCATCGCTGATGACGACCTCTTGATCCTGTCGACTCTTGGTGTCGTAGAGATAGATGCCTGTGGGGAGTGGATTGTCAGGAACTACCTTCCAGAGGGCTATCTGGCTTGGGTCAAAGGTGATGATCTGGCCATCTTTCTTCCGTACCTGGGTTGGGCTAACGAGGTATCCAAGGAGGTCGCGAAAGCCGCCCTCTGGATCGTGAGAGCGGATACTTACCCGTTGCCCCACCTGATCGGCGGAGGGTAGGCCTGCTGCAGCATCCATGCCTGACTCCTCACTCATTGAATTGCCGGTCTATCCACTATTCTCTACCTATTGATTCCGGATTTTGAACTACGCCTATTATTGTTCCGCAGTTGATAGGAACCGCTACTTGAAAGGATTGACGTGACCTACGTAATCGCCCAACCTTGTGTTGATGTGAAAGATAAGTCCTGCATTGAGGAGTGCCCAGTTGACTGCATTTATGAGGGCAACCGCATGCTGTACATCCAACCTGATGAGTGCGTGGATTGCGGTGCCTGCGAGCCGGTCTGTCCTGTAGAGGCTATTTATTATGAAGATGATGTTCCTGGCGATTGGAAGCAATTTGGCGAGATTAACGCTGGCTTCTTCCAAACAATTGGTTCACCTGGCGGAGCAAGCAAAGTAGGCGCAACTGATGCAGATCATCCTGCGGTAATTGCCCTGCCTAAGGCTGGAGAGTAAAGAATCAAACTCCCGGATTTCCCCTGGGACCTATTAGCTCCCTATAGCGCTCGCGCGAAGGAGCATGCCGATGGAATTATCGATCTCTCCGTTGGAACCCCAGTTGATCCCACTCCAGATTTCATTCAGCAAGCGCTTGTAGCTCACTCCAACGCTCCGGGATATCCACTCACCATTGGATCTGCTGAACTTCGAGATTCAATGCGGAGTTGGGCTTCGACCGTTCTAGGAGTCACTGGCGATTTTGATGTACTCCCAAGCATCGGCTCAAAAGAGGTTGTAGCAAACCTCGCCTTTCAACTTGAAGCCAAAACCGTTCTCTATCCAGAGGTGGCCTATCCAACTTATTTGGTGGGTGCAATTCTTGCTGGGGCCAATCACCAACCAGTTGGCTATGACGCAACACAATGGCCGACTTCAGATCTGGTCTGGATCAACTCTCCCTCTAATCCAACCGGGCGTGTATCTAGCAGCGATGAACTAAGCCGAGTGCTTGAGTACTCGCGTAGAACCGGCGCTGTGATAGCAAGCGATGAGTGCTACTTTAATTTTCCAGCGAGCAAAGAGAGTGCACAACCGATATCGCTGCTCCAGGTGGCTAAGGGCGATAATAAAAATCTGCTAGCCCTGCACTCACTTTCTAAGCGCTCCAATTTTGCTGGATATCGTGGAGGCATAATCGTAGGCGACCCAATTCTTATCGCAAAGATTCGCGAGATTCGTAAGCACTCTGGTTTGTTAGTACCTGCCCCGGTGCAGGCCGCCATGATTGCAGCCCTTAGCGATGAGGTTCATGTTCATGAACAGGCAGAGCGATATGCCAAGCGCCGCGAAATATTAAGACCTGCTTTAGTGAAGTACGGCTTTAAGATCGAACATAGTGAAGCCGGGCTCTATATCTGGTGCACGCGTAATGAGAATGATTTTGAATCCGTGGCGGCGCTCGCGGAAAAGGGAATCCTTGTGACGCCAGGGGGCTTCTATGGAGATGCTGGCAAGAAATTTGTGCGAATTGCACTGACCGCGACCGATGAGCAGATCGCCACCGCTGCAGCTCGAATTCTTAGTTAAATAGTGGCTTTTATGGATAAATCAGCGATTCTATTAGTGGGTGGATTTGGTACTCGCCTCTCACCCTTAACTAATCTCACCCCCAAGCCAATGTTGCACGTTGGTGGAATTCCATTTACGGAACATCAAATAACCAAGGCGCGGGCTGCGGGTATATCTGAAATAGTTTTGGCAACTTCATACCTGGCTGATGTCTTCGAGCCGTACTTCGGTGATGGTGAGAAGTTTGGAATAAAAATTTCCTACGCCGTCGAGAAGGAGGCCTTAGGAACAGGTGGCGCAATTGCGAACGCCGCCAAATTCCTTAAGGGGCAGGGACCGGTCTTTATTTTTAATGGCGATGTCTTAAGCAGCCATGATCTCAATGCGCAATTAAGTCTGCATCGCTCGGAGGCCGCAGACGTAACTTTGCATCTCACGCAAGTAGAGGATGCGCGGGCATTTGGAGTTGTAGAAATGCAGTCAAATGCGATCTTGACTTTCAATGAGAAGATGGAAAATCCGCCTACAAATATCATTAACGCGGGTTGCTACATATTCAATAGAGATGTCATTGATCAAATCCCGTCAGGACGGATCGTCAGCGTTGAGCGAGAGACTTTTCCAGAGCTCCTTCGCAAAGGCGCACACCTGGCCGGCTACCTAGATTCTTCATATTGGCTCGATATCGGGACCCCCGCGGCATTACTTAAAGCCACCTCCGATTTGATTTCAGGTCTGGCTCACTCCACCGCCTTCGATGATTTGCTCGAAGGTGGGCTCTATCAAAAGCACCATAGTTCGCTGATCTCCAGTTCGGCCACCATTGAAGAGGGGGCGAGCATTGATGGCGGTTCTTTGATTGGGGAGGGCGTCCACATTGGACGTTCGGCACGGATCGTTAGCTCTGTTATTGGAGCGCATAGCCGAATTGGGGAGAATTGCCAACTGGCTCATACCTTTGTATCTGCAAATAACCAGATTCCCGCTGGTTTTATAGCGGCATCACAATTTTTCGGCTTTTCAGCAAAAAAATAATCTCCCTGGACTTGACTCTCAGGGATTACACGCGTGTAATTCACCCAAGACGCATTTAATTCGTGCCTTGCGCCGATGAGTTTGAGGAGTTCGCATGTCAGATCGCCAGTTCAATGCTCAGGGAGATTTTGCAATGGGTGGACTCACAAATATGGGAAGCACTGGTTCAGGCAACCCTGACCTCTCATGGCAAGAACGCGCACTCTGCGCCCAGACCGATCCAGAAGCCTTCTTCCCAGAAAAGGGTGGTTCTACCCGAGAAGCCAAGCGGGTCTGTCTCTCCTGTGATGTTCGATCTGAATGCTTGGAATACGCTCTAGGTCATGACGAGCGCTTTGGAATTTGGGGTGGCCTCTCTGAGAGAGAGCGCCGTCGCCTCAAGCGCCGTTCGGCTTAACTCACACTCTCTTTTTTTCAAGGGGTGCTGACTGATGGCTTCGCATACTTCAATCCATCCAGAAACTCCTGAGATTGATCTCTCGCATTTCTTTGTAACAGCGATCGTCGTAACGCACGATGGCGCGACGTGGCTTCCCGAAGTGATTGCCGCGCTCTCATCACAAACTAGGCGTATAGATCGAATCATCGCAGTTGATACTGGATCTCTCGATAGCTCACCAAAGCTGCTACGCGCGGCAGGAATCACTTATATTTCAGCTGATCGTGAAATTGGTTTTGGAGATGCGATTGAAATTGCATTAGAGCACTCCCCGCAATTGCAAGATCCGATCGATGCCGCCAATGAATGTCTCTGGTTTATTCATGATGATTGTGCGCCTGCAAAAGATGCACTCCAGTTGCTACTCGCGGCAATGAATGATCGACCACAGGTCGTAATCGCAGGACCTAAATTATTAGGGTGGTATGACCGCGATCATCTTTTAGAGGTTGGAATTTCTATCGCGCCAAATGGCGCCAGGTGGACTGGACTTGAACCTCGCGAACAAGACCAAGGTCAACACGATGAAATTAAAGAAGTTCTTTCAGTAAGTACCGCAGGTATGTTGGTTCGTCGCGCTGCATTTGAGGAGCTCGGGGGATTAGATCCAAACCTAGCTCTCTTTCGAGATGATATTGATCTTGGTTGGCGCGCGCGGGTTGCCGGCTTTGGTGCAATTTGTGTGGGAGCTGCAAGCGCATTTCACGCCGAAGCCTCTGCGAGTGAGCGACGAGTAGTAGATGTCTCAGAAGCTTTTCTGCATCGTCCATTACTCCTTGATCGCAGAAATGCGGCTTATGTAATTCTTGCAAACTCATCGTGGTGGACTTTGCCTTGGTTAACTTTCCAACTCATCGGCACCAGTTTGCTCCGCGTAATTTTCGACCTATTGGCAAAGTTACCGGGGTACGCAGGTGATGAGATAGCTGCTGTAGCGCTCCTGATAATTCACCCTGCAGACCTGATCAAGGCCAGAAGAGCTAGGCGCAAGAAACGTTTGCTTACTCCAGCAGTTGTGGCCCCTTTTATTCCTCCACGGGGAAGTCAGATACGCGCCGGACTCGATCGAGTATCAAATACCATCGCATTGAAATTAAGAGGCGTTCCCACAGAGCAGCCTTCGGATACCGCGCTCTCATACTCTGATCTCGGTGTTATGAGTGAAGAGTTCGATGAACCAGATTTCGCTCTCCGAGCCAAGCCTTCATTGCTGCGAGGAATTGTTCGTCGCCCAGACTCGCTCGCCTTGATTGCAATTATTTTTCTAGCCTTCATATCAGCGCGAGCCAGATTTGGTTCCCTCTCTGGAGGAGCACTTGGATTTATTCCAAGTA
>Ga0208506_1000172_pt1 | contig 25640 bp, 27 predicted proteins | sample CryBogCBH29Jul08_FD_184616 | JGI IMG/M metagenome (GOLD analysis project Ga0208506, IMG submission 184616) | Freshwater microbial communities from Crystal Bog, Wisconsin, USA - CBH29Jul08 (SPAdes) | ecosystem: Environmental > Aquatic > Freshwater > Lake | place: Crystal Bog, Wisconsin, USA... | reverse complement strand
GTTTCATTCCAGTATGACGTGGAAGCCGTCACTGTCCCGCTGGTCGCCGCCGACGTGGTGACGTGCGGTGCGACATCCTTAGCCCGCTCGGTGATTGCGGTAGCTGCAGAAATGGTCGCATCGTTGGTGTAATTTCCAGACGAGTGAACAGTGCCGGAGATGTCAACGGTTGCCCCCGGAGTTGTGGTGCCAACTCCCAACTGGGTCGCCACAAACAAGCTCGCATCGTTGGTGTAATTCCCGGTCGAGTGAACAGTGCCGGAGATGTCAACGGTTGCCCCCGGAGTTGTGGTGCCAACTCCTATGCTGCCTTGAACTATGAGGCCGTTATCGGGCATCTGGAATGTTCCAGACGTATAGCTTTCACCAATAGCCATGCCTGACGTGTATGAGCCGCTTATTTTGCCGCCACCTGTATCGCCGTTAGAACCGATAGCAACCATTGGGCGGAGTGCAGCACTTCCAGAGCCACCAGAGCATACAGAAAAAATTGACTGACCAGTATAGCCACCACGGTCGCTAAACTTCCACTGCGCGGCTGCGTTCGTCCAGGAAAAGCCAAAAGTATAAAAACCTAAAGAGCAAGCACCACCACCACCATTGGTCTTGAGCCTTAAGGAAGGAGAGCCGCCTTTAATGTAGAAGTTATCAGTGCCAGACTGGAAAATGGTGTCGCCATAGCTATTACCTATGCTGCCGTTTACATCGAGCGTGTAGAGGGGGTTGGATAAACCAACTCCTACATTTCCACCAAAGGTCGCATAGCCGGAATCAGCGTCCATAGCGATTGTTGTATTACCTGCTTGTGAGTTCATAATCAACCCATTGTTCGGCGAACCTGGACCGCCTCCGTCGTCTATGTTGCCGATGACGACGCTGCCGTAGCCGCCATCTCCGTAGTCGTGACTTGCTATCCGCAACGTTGCCGAATCGCTACCAGCCACCCCCTCCGACGCAGTCACGTTATTATTCCAATAAACGCCGCCTTCGCCGGTGGTGCTGAAAATAGCTCCTGGATTTCCAAGAGATTGATTTCCATCATAAAGTCCGGCAGGGACATAAAGATTATGCGACTGGTCAGCCAACAGCGGTTGGCTGATGCCGTCTGGGTCGGGATAATAAAGCTCCACGCCGTTAATGATGTCATATTTAGCCATGGTTTGGTTGCCATAGTTTCCCGCCGGATAAGTTAAATATTGATAACAACCATTGAAACCACCCGCGTTTCCCGAAAGCGTTCCAGAATGGTTATTGGCTGCTGGATAATTCAGCCCTGCACCATTCGTCACCACGCCGGAGGTGGCGACTATGTTTGTGACTTGCTGCAAAAGATTCGACGAAACAACACTGCCTAAAATTGTCGTCGTGCCGAATGTTCCATCTCGGTTGGTTTGACCGCCTAGTGTCAATGTTCCAGCGGTATCGGTTCCTCCAGCACCGCTGCCAGCGCGAATTTGAAGGCTGTCGCCAGAATTAGGCGAGCCTCCATAATAATTATCACCGCCGCGAATAATTAAATTTGCACCGCCATTGTTCGTATGGTCGGCGGAAATTATGCTATAAGTCGTCGTCGCATCCGAGCCAATGATTAAATTAGGTATTCCGCTTGTGGTAACGCCGCTATTCAAATTCAAAATGTTTGTGCCAATCCAATCCGTTGAAGGATAAATCTTGGAAAAACAAGTCAGTGCCGAGAGTAGAAATATAAAAAGTGTTTTCATGGTTATTGCCAGCCGCTTGCGCCGTTCGTGTTTATCCATTGTCCGATAAAGGTGTTCGTCGCCACGGCGTCAAACTGATTGTAAATCGCACCACGCGCGGCGGTGACATTACCGTAAGGCGTGTTTGTGCCGGTGAATACCATTTGCGTGAACAAAACGCCGTTTATATAGAAATTGGTGGCGTTAATCGCGCCTCCAGTATTCAGCGAAAAGCCCGATGGCTTGTTTGTGTTAATTGAAACACCATTGGTGAACCACAAAATCATTTGATTATTTGTGGTCGCTGAAACCGGATTCCCATCGCTAATTATTGTTGTGTTTGAATCAATGTTTGTTATTGATATATTACTACCAATCGCTGCGGAAAAAGACCCGTCAACAGAATTATTTTTACCATAAGGAATAAAATCAAACGAGCCAGCATGAAGCGGGGAAACAATGTTGTTTGACCCACTTAAAATGGCAGAAAATGGATTGTTAAATGCAATCTTTGAAAACGAAGCTACACCAATAAGAGAGTGGTCGGAGCGAGAGTAGATTAGATTGCTGTCACCATTAAGAATTACAGAATAGTCTGAAAGCGAGTTGTCCCCAGAAATGTTTATCGAGTTGTTTGTTCCATTTAATATGGAAATGTATGATGAATGACCGTAGTTTCCATATCCATTTATAATTGTTTCAAATGGATGCGAGTCCAATTTGTTTCCAGTTCCATTCCCGATAATCCCGAAGTAGGCAGACGAATTAACATTGTTGCTTCCGCCGAAAACTATATCAGAATAAGCACCAGCACCGGTTACGCCGGTAAATGGAGAAATTGAATTGCTTATTCCAAAGCAGACGGAGTTTGTTGTGTATCCACCACTTGCGTTAGATGGAAATTTATTTCCAAATCCAATGCTTAAATTATTGTTTGACCCTGTTGGGATTATGTTTATTGGTAGCAGATTTGTTACCATTATTGAATTTCCTGTAATTAGGGTGGTGTTTGTTCCAAACCCATTCTGATTAGCAATCGCCAGATTCGTCACCATATTGTTAATCGCGTTTGTCCCTGATGCGCTAAAGGTTGTGTTGGTCGTAAAATTAGTGATGACGCCGGACAGATAAAAATTCGTAGTTCCAGAACCACCAACAGCATTGGTGTATTCCAATTCGTAATGCGTTCCGCTGGCGTTCGTGGTCGTAACGACAAGTAGATTGGTTGAGGTCACCAATCCGCTATTCGTCGCATTAAGCAATCCATTTGTTGCGCCCAAGATGGATGTCGTAACCTGTGCCGCCGTTTGATAGCCAGCCGGATTGTTGGAATAAACGCCATTTGCGATATTCGTCGCCGTGGTTGCCGTTATGCCGTTGGTCGGCGCGACGGCGTAAGCCTGAATCATGGCGTAAGCCAGATTTGAATTTTGAATGAAGTTGAGCGGGTAGCCGTAAAGCCCGATGTTGTTCGTCATCTGCCAAGTTATATTTGTAGAATAAAACCAGCCGGAATAATTCGCACCATTGTTGTAAATGTAATGGCCGAACGAGCCTAGTGGAGTCGGATTACTGCCAGAAACCAGCGTCCAGTTAATCGCATTGGTTGAGGCATAAAGCGTCGTCGCGTTGGATATCGCGTAATAATTTCCGCCACTTAACGAAATGGTTTGATTCGTAAAGAAAACATTCGTCCAAGTCGTTCCGCCATTGCCAAGATATGTCCCCGCAACATTAGGCGAGCCAGCGGCTGTCAGTCCAATCATGTTTGTCGAATAAACAAAGTTCGTTTTCGTGCCAATAACGAATACGCCCTGCATTGTCAGGTTGGTAACATTGCCATTCGACGACGCGACAAATTGCGCCGGATTAGTAAGCGAAGCAAGGTATCGCGCGTTATTCGTCAAAACGAAGATTGGCGAATTAGTTGAGGCGACAACTAGATTTGTTACCGTCGCCAGAATCGCGCTATTTGTGTTTCCAAGAGCCGTCCAGATTGTATTGGAAAGCGCATAAGGCGCAACCGCACTATTCACAAACGAAGTCGAGGCCAGCGCATTTGTCGCCGCAATAACCATATTCGTCGCGATAACCAGATTGGCTGTATTGGAAGCAATCACCGTCGCATACGTCGCAAAATTCGCGTTGCTGGCAATCAGCGTGGATAGAACAAAATTAGTCGTTGCCAATCCATTAGTCACCGACGCCGTAACAAAGCCCTGCGCGTTGACATAGTTCGTCGTTGCTAGCCCGTTTGTGACAGAAGCACCAACTAAACCGTTCGTGATTGCGGATGTCACGAAGCCGTTGGTGAGCGCAGGAAGCGCGTTGGTAAGAATATAGTCCGTCGCGGCGTGAGTCACGATTGAGCCATATCCGTTAGTAAGCAGGTATGCGTTGTTCGTTGTCAAATAATCCGTTGCGGCGTGGGTAACAATCGAACCGTATCCATTTGTCAAAAATGTTTGAGACGGCGCGGAAATGGTTACGACGTTCACAAAGTTTGTTTGCAGCGTCACGTTTGCGCCCGCGATAATCTGGTTTGTATATGCGCCCGTTGCTGCCAAATTGGACAGCGTTAAACTCGCTGGCTGCTTCGTATTTTGGAGTAGGTTGGATGATGTTGCAATGGACGCATTAAGCGCAGCAATAGAGGAGTTCAAGCTGGCAACTAAAAGCGCGTTCGTGGCAATCAGTTGCGATGCCGCGTTCGTCGCAATCGTGTTCGTGCCAGACGTGTAACTTGTCGTCAAAACGTAACTGTTTAGCTGATTAGTGTAAGCAAGTGCGTTTGTCGCGTTTTGGATTTGCGTATTAACAAAGTTCGTGCCGACAAAAGGATTGGTTGCAATGCCCGTCAAATAGCCGCTAGGATTGTTGGAATAAACGTAATTCGCAATGTTCGTCGCCGTCGCCGCGCTAATGCCGTTGGTGGTTGCTAAAGCCAGCACGATGTTAGTCACTCCGCTTGGCGTTGAATATGAAGACGCATTGGAATAAACAATGGACGTAAAACCGTTAGTTTGTGGCGCAATCGCAATCGCAACGGAAATCCCCGCTGCGTTCGTTGCGAAAATCAGCGAGCCGTTTGTAATTGTGGCAGACGTAAAAACATTCGTGGAAAATTGCGTTGCGTTATTTGTGGCAGACGGCGGCAATGGAACATAGCCAAGCGCGGAAACGATGTTGGAATATGTCGCGGTAAATTGCGCTCCGTTGTAATTGAAAACATTGTAGCCGCTGATGGCAAGTTGCCCAAAAGGAAAAGTCCCCGCGCTATTCGGAACGGCAAACAAAACGCCCTGCGATGTTCCCCAAGAGCCGACGACATTGTAATTTTGAACCAAAAAACGATTGGTTGCTAAATAATTTCCAGCAAGCAAATTCACGGATGCAAATCCGTTTGTATTGGGGGAAATCAGTTGCGGCAATCCGGTTGTTTGCACAGAGCCGTCTGCGTTAATATACGGAGCAATCGGAAAGAGTTTGAATGCGTTTGTGTCCGGCACTCCGTAAGAATTTGTAAAAGTAAAAGTGACAGTTGCGGAGCGCGCTGGAATCGCCGATAAAACAATGGCGAAAAGCGCAAACAAAAAAAGTCTCCACATCTTAAATTTCACTTGTTTTATTGTTAGCATAAAATTTAGGTTTTACAAGTTTTCATTTTTAAGCTGCCCAAGAATATCCGTATTTCAAGAAAACGCCACCGTCACATCCAATAGTCGCTTGCGGCACGTTGTTAGTAAAAATGTATTGCGTATAATATTTTGTGGACGCGGTTCCGCTGGGCGCGCTATAAAAATTTTGCATTGTGGAGTCATCCACAACCACATCGCCGGGGTAGAAAATTTTATATTCAGAACCCAAATACGTGAAAGATGGTATTTCGCTATACTTCCCCCTCCAACTTTGAGGAATCATGTTAACGCTGGGCTGCGCTCCATGCGGAATAAGCAATGGGTTTATTTGGCGCATATTTCCAATCGCATTTCCTATTTGGATTTGAGAAATTAAAAAGTCAGATGAATTTGAACCATTAGCCCAAAATACAAATCCAATCGGGAGACTTCCATTCACTTGCGCGTCTTCCGGAAACGCTGTGTTATACGCGCCCGCCGCACTATTGTTTGCGCCCCAAAGTTCAGTGTAGCACCCATCTGTTGAGTTTTCCTTAATTAAAACCCAAAAATGAGCAAACTGCGAGCTTCCTATAATTTGCTCAACTTCAATTTGAACAAACAAAGATTCCGCGTTGGGGTTGGTTGATGTAATCAATGTTGCAGTTCCGGTATTTGGCAAAACCACAACGCTGCCACCAGAGTTGGGCGTTGGCACATAATTGGAATCGAAATCACCCGCGTAGGTGTCTGAATAAGAAATTCCAGAGAAGTTATCCGTCCCAGTCCCTATTAGCGGGAACTCCCAATTCCCAACCATTTCGTAAAACAAATTGTTTGTATTTTCGTATCCGGGCGGAATAAATGCTGGTCGAAAACCAATAATCCCCGGACGTATTTGAAACGTGAAATTGTTTTTACTAGAATCCGTAGCGTTGGCGATGTTGTAAATTTGAAAGTTTGAAACCTTGTCAATTTTCGGCGTGTTTGGCGGCAATTCAATTAGCGTGTTTGAGTCACTTTGATGAATCGCGGCTTTTTGTCCAACGTAGATTTGTAGATTGCGCGATGCGTTCACCGCTTCCGTCGTCTGCCGAATCCGCTCAATGTCGAACGGATGGCGCGGCGGCTTGACAAATCGTGAGTGAAATTTCTGACTCATTGCGCGATTACAAAGCGGGTTTTGCGCTCCCAAATGTTGCCCATGAAGCGCGTTAAAGTTGAAGCCTCTGCAACCAATTCAGCAGCTAATCCGTTGGATGTTGCGGCTGTTCCGTCCGTTTTAATAATGGACGTATAACCCGTAAAGCTAGGAACAGTTGGATTAGGCTGAGCGCTGGCAGCATCGTCGTTTAATCCCGATTGTGTATCGCCCGCAAGAAATATATTTTGGGCAACGCCAGCCGCATTGAGCCAATAATAAGTCGGCGGCAAAATAAATCCGTTGGGCGACAACCCAGTGCCAGAATTTAGGCGGTTGCCATCTGGAAACAGCGGCGTTGCCAAAATGTTTAGGTCGTCAAAAATATAATAATCAAACTGAACGCGCGATTGAACATTTATTGTCGCGGGGTTTCTAAAAGTTTTTGTCACGCTGTCATTGTAGCCAATGAAGTTATAAGCAAACTGCTCAATCTCATTCCGCGTCGGCGGCACGGTTGCAAATTTTCTTTTCAGCTTGCTAATCCCGCCGCCCATGTCCTGCAATTCGCCTTCTTCAACTAAATAAAACGATGTCAGCGCGGGAATGGGATAGCCGGTTGACGTTTCGCCCTGCCAACCCAAAGCCCAAGCGGGATAGTAAGGCGTATTCAATGCCAGCGGCAAATAGTATTCCTGCGCTACCATAAATTCTTGCTCCAAAACCGCCGCCGCTTGATTCGGACTCCACGGCTGAATGTTCGGAAATGTGCCAAGCGGATAAACCGCGTAAAAACCAGTGGCAGGGTCTATGAAAATAACGTCGCGCGTTGAAAGGATTGAATCGCCTTTTAGCGGAAACGAAATCACCGGCAAACTGCATGGGTCGCATTGCGAGAAATCGCCATCAACCATGAATCTATCGCCCAGTATGGCTTGGCCGCCATAAAGCGGTGCGCTTCCGTAACCCTGCGATGATGGCTCTTGGATTGGCATATTTATTTTGTTGTGGTATTCGTCACCATTTCAGCCATGCGCTTGACTGGCTCAAGTTGCATATTTACGCGCCCTAATTCAAGCTCGGTTTTAGACATTGGATTAACGTCTTTACGCATCATCCAAGGATTTGATTTTCTAATCCTGTCCGCTTCCGATTGAAATTTTGCACTGGCCTTGTCGTTGCCTTCAAGCCAAGCAACTTGCGCTTGTTCTTCAAGCGTTTTAATGTTGGCGGCAATTCTCATGCGCGGCGTTACCGTGTGCATCTTTTCCATCATTTGCATCGGCGTAATTACACCCATTGCCTTTTGCGCTTTTGACGCCATATCATTAACTGACATTTTATCTCGGTCGGCTATTTCGGAGGTTAATTCAGCCTGTTTTTCTAGCAAATCATTTTGCGAGTTTAGGATTTTCGCCTTTTCTTCTTCAACCGTAACGCCGTCTTTTGCGGCTTGATTTTCCATCGCCGCCGCCGCCGCCTTTTTCTCATTGTCGCGGATGGATTCTTTGTCAATTTCTGAAATCTTTTTCCAAGTTGGAATTTGACCAGTTGATAAAATCCCAATTTCTTGCGATGCTTTTTTCCACGGCCACAAAACCGCATTTAACACATTTGCGCCGACGGACATTGCAACTTGTCCGACAGTTTTTACCCCGCGTTGTAAATCCATCATCGTATCAATGGATGAGGATGAAATCTTCGTGAAGAAATTCCCCTCAAACATCTTGTTAAAATCCGCTGACGATTGCCGGAAAATTCCCGCCATGCGAAAAGACGAACGCCCAAAGGCATCAAATAAAATTGCGTCTTTTTTGGCAGAGTCGCCCGCGTGGTCAAACGCAACCTTCAATTTCTTCATGGCCTCTTCGTAGCCTAGCGCGTTGGCTTCTCCGCGATTGTGTGCGACTCCAATTTCATCCAATTTTGCCAGCGCGGAAACATCGCCCATTTTCGCTTTGCCGATTAGCTGATTGAATTTGACGATCGGAGACATTAAAGATTCCAGTGATACGCCCGCAATATTGGCTTGCAACATCATGCTTTGAACAAAATTTGTGCTCGCGCCGGTTTCTTCTGATATTCGGTTGACTTCAATTATCTGCTCCTTAATTGATTCCAGCCCGCGCTTAATGCCTTCAAAGGCAATATATCCCCCAAGCATCCTACCCATTGAACCGCGCAAGTCGTGAGCTAAAAGCGACATCTGCGCTTTCATCGCGGCAAATGGTTTCTTAAATGCGTTTGCCAATCCGCCTGCGCCACCGCTAAAAATTGAACCGATTTGCTGGCGGATAGTTGGAATCCAAGCCTTAACGGTTTGCGTGACGCTGCCTAGCCCAACCTTTACGGCTGAACCATCAACGCCTAGCTTAATCATTATTTGCTCGAAATTCATCAGTTGTTACTCGGTTTTGGAAACGCAACCTTTCCGTCGCGTAATTCATCTAATGTGAATCGCTTTTCGCGCAATCCATTAACCACCCACATTTTTAGCTCGTCGGTTTTTTTATTGAACGTCGGCATATTCGGATTGTGCCTTTGCCGAATCGCGTTTAACCGCTGAAACAATTCCGGCAGCCCCATTTTCCAGATTGCTTCCGATGGAAAATGATACTCGCTTTGCAACGCATCAAACCACCCCGTCAAATACGACAAGCAAGATTCACCGCCGCCGCTTACCGATGGCGGCGCGTCGTAAAACATTTCGTCAATGTATTCAAACGCTTTCAAAACAACTTGCTCGCTCGACTTTGGGCAATCGCGCAGAAATTTCCATTTAATTTTCAGGCCGTGGAAAAATGCCGCCAATGGTTCAAGTGATGGAAATAAGCCGCGCCAGCCAATGCCGTCACTCCACAATTTGAACTGTGGCGACATCACCCAAAGGAACATCGCAACATCATATCGCGATGGCTCTACGCGCCGGATGAAAGGGCTTTGTGTGCGCTCTAAAACTACGTAATCGGCAATCGTCATTGTGCGGACTCTTTCGCCGCACAAATCATACGTTAATCCAAGCAGCGAGTTTTCGCGCGTGATGAATTGCCGATGTTCTGCCGCCGCAAGTGCTTCAACCAGTCCGGGCATTTCGCAGAGCAAAACACCCGCCGGCTGTTTCACAAAACGCTTTTGAGGTTCGCTCATGGCGCATAGTGATTAGCTATTTCCAGTAGGCGGAGTGCCGTTGTAAATCTTGCGGAGCGTAAGTTCCTGTTTCCAATACGCGCCCGCCTGATAAGCGTTTCCAGCATCCTCGACATACCATTGGTCGCCGCCGTAAGCGTTGGGAGCGGTAAAATAATCGCCGCGCAGGATAATCGTCGGCGTGTTGCCTGTGTTATCCACTGGCATTTGCGCCGTGCCGGTCGCCGTGTCAAACGTGCGAACACTGGCTTGTTTCAATGGTGCTCCGATTTGGTTGCTTTGCTCAATCGTTTTCGCTCCGTATTTCGGATTGAACGATTCCAAAACGACCTGACCGGCAACGTTGAAGTTTGCAACAAACGCGCCGTGTCCTACGCCGCCGTCGTTAAAAAATGATGTTTGGTTTCCGCCTGTTGATGGCATAATTTTATTTCAGTTGATGGTTTATGTGTTTGTCCAAGAGTTCGTCCGAATTTGAACGATTCCGCTAAAAGTTAATTCCGACCATTCTTGATTGTCGTCTGACTTCAGGTTGTCCGCCGTTGACGTATCTTTCAGCGGCTCGACTATCAAATGATTCGGAAAGTTCGCCGTGTCCGTCCATGTTGCTTGCCCAAAGGTTTGCATCATGCCGCGAATCCGAGCAACGAATTGGTCAATCGTCACGTTTGCGGCTTCGGTATTTTGCGGGTCACAAGTCGCCGTCACGGTCAATTCAAATCCAAATGTGTCATTGTATAGAACGCCTTGCGCCGTGACGTGCTTATGCCCAGTCATCGCGCCAACCTTCGCGTCAATTTCCACGCGCGGGCGAACGGTTTCAAAATTCTCCGGTGCATTTTGGCGGGTGAAAGCGTTGATTGATTGCGCTGTGAACCAACCGCGCAAACCTTCTTCAATCGCCGGACGGATGTTGTAAATCAAATCAAGATTCATGCGCGTCCTTTCCGTGGCGGCGAATCTTAATTCCATGCGCAACGTCTTTGGAATAGCCAGACAAAATCAATTTAATTTTCGCCGCCACTTTGGTTTCGCGCGATTTAACCGCCGCGTTAATTTCATTGCGGAATTTTCCAATGCCGATTGCTTTACTTCCAAAAACGGTTGATGGACTTTCGGAGTTTTGCAATCCCGTTAAATCAGTTATCGCTTTCGGGTTTCCGTCAATGTGTCGCGCAATCCATTTCGGAACTTCCGTGGATGGCTCAATCTTTTTCGCTGTCGCAAACCAAGTTGCTTTCATGCGCCCCATGTGGCTTTGAACAAAACGCGTGAATTGTGAGAATGAACTGCGTTTAACCATAATTCGGTTAATCTCTTGGACATTCTGTTTTCCGCGCTCGCCAATGGACGAATACTTTTTACCCATTTTTCCATCAGCCATGATGAACGCGCGAAACATGGTTTCCATTGACGGGCTTTCGCTCAAAACCCGCGAGCGTCTAACGCCGGTCAAAAAGTGTTCGCCAGAATTAAGCCAAAGCATATCGCCATGCCCGCGCTTTTTAATCCCCCACGGTTTTGCAGGAAGCGGCGCAAAGACTCGGCCAATCTCTTTCGGAATGCTGTTGAACTTTTTTTGGCGATTGCGCGGTCCTGAAATCTTCCCGCACTCGGCAGCAAGTAATCGCGTTTCGTCTTTGACAACCTGCGAACAATCACCGCCTTGAGAAATCAGCGCGTTTGACAGGCCGTTGATTAGGCTAGTCAAACCGCGCGCGTCAATCTCTTGGACGGCAATCATTTTAGGATGCGGCGGGAGTTGCAGAACCGCTTGCGGATGGCATCGCGGCGGGCGCGGGAGCAATCATTTCGCTCGGCAATTTCTGCTGCGAAATCTGATTCCAAGTCCGCGCTTCCGTGGTTACGGAATTAACCCAAACATCGAAGTCGGCGGAGTCAAATCCGCCAGCTTTGAACGCTGCCAATGCTGATTCAGCAAAAACAACCTTGTCCGTCATGCCAAAGTTTTCAAAGGCAAAGTCAGTTGCCGCCTTAATTAGTTTCAATCGTTTCATAATTTTTAATTGTCGTTTGATAATCCAACCAGTTCAAAATCTACCGTCAAATACGCGCTTAACGGTCTGCGCGTTGCCGTCCATTTCCGCCCATCAGCCGTTTGCAATCTGTCCAGCTTTGTCAATCGCGGCACATTGCCCGCAACATCCCTAAACCGCAAAACCCGTTTCCCGCGTGGGTCACGTATCAAATCCGATTCTAAAAAGACATCGGTTTCAATTTCGTTTATCGCGTTAAACTTTTTGCCAGCGTCCAAGCCTGTCAGCACGGTTACAATTTCTCCGTGAATGTTTTCAAGTAGCGGAGCGCAACTTGCAGATAACATCGTGTCTGACAGGCTGGACATTGGTATGAATTACAGTTCGTTTTTACCGCCAACAATAATCACGCCGTTCGTAACCGCCGCCGCCGCATTGGTGTTTGCAATCGTGTTCACTGCCAAGCCGTATAGCGCACCAATGTTAATGTTGGTGTAAAGCGGAGTTCCCGCCGTAACCGTAAAGCTATAAAGATTAGTCAAAACCTTTACGCCGTCCGGCGTTCCGTTAAACGTCACAACGTGAGTATCAGCCGTGCCAGCTGTATTGGGCAGACTAATGTAAATTTCAGCCGTTTGGAACGGGCCGTAAATCGTCTGCGGATAGCCGTAGCTCTGAAACGCTGCGGACGGCCATTGGTTTGTGTTAAGCTGGCTGCCAACCGTAACGCCAGAAGCATTCCAGCTAGATGCGGCTGGAAAGTTGAACGTATTGGTTGACGCTGCCAGCACGACGCCGACTTGATTCGTGTTGCCGCCAACAACGACATTCGCGTTGGTGTAAAACGTCCCGTCAAACAATGACGTAGGCGGCAAGGCTTGAGAGACAAGCGGAGCGGCAATCAAGGCCGCGACACAGATGATTTTTTGCAATGTTTTCATGTTTTTGTTTTTTGAATTGAGTTGGTTAAATTATTTTTTTGGTTTGTCCGGCAGTGGTTTCCGCAGCCGTTTTTTGGACGGTTTCAACCAGTTTATTTTTGTCCGAAATTAGTTCTTCGTGGGTTTTCTTGGCGTCCGCTTCCGCGTCAGGCTTGGGAACAATCGGCTTTGCCTTTGACAGCTTTTCCGCAAGTTCATCCGCCGCCGTTTCGGTTTTGGTGGTTTCCAGAGGCGGCAATCCCGCACTCTTGCGAATGCGGTTAATCAACGCATTCTTTTCGTCAAGGATTGCGTCTTTTGATTCCTGCGCCCGCTCCGCTTGTTGAGCGGCGATTTTCGCCGTGCGCTCATCGGCGTCACGTCCCGCATTTTTAGCAACATCAGCAGAAGCCGCCAGCGAGCTATCGCGCGTGGTTTTTTCTTCCGTTGTAACTAAAGTCAGCGGGGTTGACGTGTTTTGAACGCGCCCAAAAATAACGCGCGAATAATCATCATTCACCGGAATTTTTGACGCAATTTTCTGATAGATGCGTAAGTGTGCATCATACGTTTCGGACGGGTCAGCCAGCAATTCCCATTTGCCAGTTTTGCGGCTCTTTCCGATTAAAATGTTTTCGCTCATAATTTTTAGAGATTGTCCGCTCCCGCCGCCCTGATTCTATTCAGTTACGGCGGGAGCGGTGTTGGTTAGTTTCCTTGGCTAGTTAAGCGGAACAAGGCTTTCAATTCACCAAGGCCAGAACCGTAGGTGCATTCGATGATTTCATTGTCCACGTTCGCGGACTCATTACCCCAGAACTGGTAAGTGAACGCGAGGTTTGTCTGGTCGTCGGTGATTTGCTCGTAAGCAACGAGCTTTTTCAACACGCCCGGAGGGGGCATAATCGGCGCGGTGGCAACCAAGACCGCAGACGGCCAGCACATATAGCCAGCCAAATAAGGGTCAGTTCCCGCCGTAACCGTGCCATCACCGCCGCGAATATAATTCGCAACCGGCAAGAGCGGGTCGTGCAGGATGTTTTCAAAACCGTATTTGTTCTGAATGACACCCTCATTGAGGATGTCGGTGTTTCCAGAATACAGATACGGATAGAGTCCGGGATCAATCGCAAGGTTGCTGAAATAATTCGGAGCAACCACGATGTTGCGACCTTTCAGCGGCCAATACGCATTGATAGCGGCTTGCATCAAGACGTTGCCAACAACGGTATGGTCGAAACCGCCCGCGTTGCCAGTCCAAATCGCATTGCCAAAGTTCGCCGCGTTGATGTTCGAGCCGATGATGTCCGCACGCACGTCAATCGCCAACTGCTCGCCAGCGAGGACAGACAATTTCTGAATGTCCAACCAAGGCTGACGGCGGATTTGATACGCGCTGAATTGCAGCGGTTGATACTTGCGGCCAGAACCCGGAGTAGGAACGCCGTTGCCAATGCCGCCAACCGTGATGCTCTTGGAAAGCGTCTGCGCGTTCGCGCCAGCCACATAGCCATTCGCATAGGTGAACTCCGTGCTGGCGGTAGTTGCCAGCGGGTAGTAAGGCACTTGCACAACGTCTGTGCCTTCCAGCGGCACGTTGCCGAAGTTGTGCGAGAAGTAAGACAGCGACGTGAACTGACGGCGGAACGCGCGCATTACTTCCGATAGAATAACCTGACGGAGCAAGCCGGTTGACATCGTGTTCGCGTTGCGCGGGCTGGCAACGAACTTGTCATACGCCGCACGGAGCGGGCCAACGAGTTCTTCGCCAACTTTCTTATCCCGCACTTCGTATTTCTTCATGCCGTTGATAAGCTGCGAAGCGCGTTTGGAGTTTTCGCCAATCGCCAGACGCTCGCTGTAATTTTCAGCGGTCGTGCCATTGCGCGAATAGAAGTGAGCCGGAGCCATCAGGTTTTTAACGGCGCGGTCAAGCTCATCAATGGAGTTGGGGTCGCCAACGGTGATGTTCAACGGCGCAGTTCCCGGCAATGCGACAGGCAATTTGTTCAGTTTGGCGACAATCGGGTTTTCGCCAGCTTCGTTTTCTTTCGCGTTCAGCGCGTCGGTCATCCATTCTTTGACATCGTTCGCCGGAAGTTTTCCTTCTGTAACGAGCTTGTCAAACTGCGCTTGCAGCGCGGATTTGCGCTGGTTCAAAAGGAGCGCGTCAACCTGCTTCAAGCGGTTTTCCGTAGATGCTTTCCAAAGCTCTTCGTCTTTTGCGGGCGCGCCGTCGTCAGCGTCTGCATCAGGCTTTTCCGCATCAGGTTCGGGAGCGTTTTTTACCGAGCATTCGGCGCAATCGCAATCTTCATCGTGGTCGCCGTCTTTGCCGTTCTTGAAAGTCGGAGCGTTGTAACTCGCGGCAATCATTTTGTCCAAAAATTCATTGGTGGCATTTTTGGAAACAGATACACCCTTACGGTTAAGCAGGGCGATTTTATCTTTTCGTTTCATGTTGGTTTTGTTGTTTTTGTGTTGTCCGCCCTGTTGGACGGGTTGTTTAATCGTGTTCAAGGCGGCAAGTTTTGTTTTCATGTTGCGGACTTGCAATGCCGTGAAATTTGAAATTGGCTCGTCGTCGGTCAATTCATCAATCAATCCGAGCTTGTTTGCTTCTTCGGCGGTGAATAACGAATTTTCCTTCATTCGATTGCGCCATTCATCAACCGTGCCGCCTGCCTTGCGCTGATACATTTCCGCAATTTGCTGCGAAGTGGTGTCCAAGTCTTTCGACTGCGCGGCCATTTCTTCCGCATTCCCCATGCACATTCCCCATGCGTCGTGAATAAAAATTTGCGCGTGGCGCGGAGCGCGGACTTTTACGCCGCTACCCATTGGCAACCAAGACGCGACGGAAGCGGCCATGCCGTCAATGCTCGCCGTCTTTTTACCCTTCCATTCATCAATGCGCGTCTTAATCGCCAACCCTTCCCATACCGAGCCGCCAGCGGAATTGATTCGCAAATCCAAATGGCGCGTGTTGTCCACGCCTTTGGTTGCTTCCATGAAATCTTTCGCCGTAAATCCTTCGCCGCTCCAAGGGTCTGCGCCGATGTCTTGGTAAATCATTACCTCAACCGGCGTATCGGAATCCTTGTCAAACATGACGGAAATTTTTCCGCCTTTGTAATTCACGGTGCGGTTTTCAAATTTCGCAATCTGTTCGTCAAGCCAAGCGTCGGCGCAATCGCTCGCAACCGTAACGCCGCGATTTTGGAGAAATTCAATTTTGCGTTTTCTGTTCATGCGGTTTGCAACTCCTTTTTATTTTCAGGCGGCTCGCCCGTAAGTTGAATCTGCCCTTGCATCAAGGCTGGCAAGGTGGTTTTGATGCCCAATTTTTCGAGCATCTTTTGTTCGCGCGCGAGTTGTTTGAAAACTGTCACCGTGCTTAATCCGAGCGGTGAAAGAATCATGTGGTAATTCGTCGCGCCCGCCGCAAGGCTCATCAAATTTGCATTGGTGACATAGCCGTAATCAACATTGCAAGCCGCTGGCTGTTGAATGTGGATGCAATCGCGCCAATTCGCGGGCGGGTCAACCACGCGCGAGTCATTTCGAATTGCCCATTCCATGAAATAAATAACCGCTTCGCGCGTAAAGGCTTTCCATTTTTGGTAGTCGCCTTTGAAATAGGCGTCGGCAGAATCAAGTTGCGCGCGAACTTCCGTGCCTTGTGACCGCGCCGATTGGCCGGAAATCTTTTCAAATACAAGGCAGCGCGGGGCGTGTGCGCCAGCGCAAACCGAATTAACTAAAAATTCCAAAAGGTTTAACGTCGCATCGCTTGGCCGCGTCGGAGCCATGTTGATGGCTTTTTCACCTGTCTTTAATCCAAAAATGTATGCGCCAGTTTCTTCGCGGAAAACTGCGGTGCGCTTATCCCAATCGGTTGTTGACGCTGGCGCGGACGGACGCCCCATTGCTGCGTTAATGCGCTCAAGTTTTGGGTCAAGCGGATTTGCGGCCTGTCCGCTTGCGCTTTCAATCGCTACGGCGCGGACGCTCTGCGCGTTTTGCGCGGTTAATTCAATTGTGATAACATCTTCCAGCTTGTTCAAATTGACTTCGCAGGAATAGAAATCAGAAACGCTGCGCGGCTGGTCTGCACGATGAATGTTTCGCAGTTGCCAAATCTGTTCGCAAGGTATCATCACCCATGAATCATTTTGTTCAAATGATGTCTGACCGCTGCGAACCCAAAATCCGATTTTATCAAGCATCGTGCGCCCGCTTACGTCAACCGTTTTATATTGAACCCCATCAACCAGCGTGATGCCTTCTTGCTCAAATTGATTCCAAGGCGATTCGCATCGGTGTCCTTCAACAATTTGCAGGACGGGTTTCGGCACGTTCAAAATGCGATTGTCAAACGATAACGGAAGATTTTTGCGCGTCTTAAGAATTAAAACGTCGCCGTCAACTTTTTGACAGCGATAGGCGACTTTCAAAAGTTCGGCCATGCTTTCACCATTCCAGCCGCAGTGCTGAAACCATTCTTGAATCACGCTTTCCGCGCGCTCAAACCATGAATTGTCGGCATCTTCCGAAATGTCGTCGCTTGGATAAAACGAGACGTGAAGCCCGCTTGCGCCAACAGTGTAACGCTCACCAACGGAAAGAATTGCTTCTGTGAGTGGCGAGTTTTGCGACCAATAACGCATCCGGCGCAACATCTCGCGGCGCGTGATATAGTTCTGGTCAAACTTGGCATCTTGAACGAGCGACGGCAGATAAGAAAACTTTCCGCCAGTAGCCAGCGGCCAGCCGCCCTCATACCAGTTTTTAGTTCCGTGAAATAATTTCCGGCAAGTGTCGGATTTTGGAAAAGTCTTTTGAAGGACTTTGGTGGCATTAAGCGCAATCCTGCCAAATGTCGGAAAATTAGCGGAGTCGAAAATTAAAGCTGTGATTGGAGATTTCACCAGCACGCTCCTTCTGGAATGAAATTCCCATCGTATGCGGTCGGCTCTAAACGCAAATAGGAAACGTCCGGCTGATAATCATATACGGGTTTCAAAATCCGCTGCATGAAAGGATAAACCGCTATATCCGCGTCTGGCGGTTGCGCGGGATTATAATTCGCGTATTGCGGGAAGGCTTCAATAAACCATTGCGCGGGCGGCGATGTCGGCTCATTTTGAATAAGCCAAATAAATCCGTTCAGCTTATTATTTTCGCGGTCGTAAAGCTCAATCAGCATCCGATAAGATTGCTGAAGCTGCGCGGGAGTGTAGCTGCCAACGCCCGCGCTGCGATACGATTGCGAAGCCGAATTTTTAGAAACCGAACCGATTGAGCCGCCTGAAAACAAGTTGCCCGCCGCGCGCTCTTGATTGCGAAGCTGTTGACGTAAACTTGACGCGCTATCGGGAGCATCATCCCAAGCGTTCTCCAAAAACATTTGCAGCGTCTCAACAGCTATATCCATCCGGCATTATTATTGGCACGGAGTGTCTATTTTTAATAGACGCTAGAAAACGCTAACGCAAAAGCATTAGTTATTGAGACAAAAAAATGGCGACGGCATGAGCGCGGGAAGATGCGCGAAGTTTTTGCAGGATGGCGCGAACGTGACTGCCAACGGTATTCTTCTTGATGGCAACCGAGTCGGCAATTTCCTTGTCGGTTTTACCTTTGGCAATCAGCTTGACGATTTGCTCTTGGCGAGGCGAGAGGTTGGTTTTCATTGTAGAAATTTAGGATTTAGCTGAAAACATTTAACCACGTTTGCCAACCGGTGTTTTCCGAAAATTAGCCAGCAATAAATGCGGACTCCATTATCAGAACCTGAATAATAATGGCATTTATGCTGTTTCATTTCGGCTGCTCCTTTGGCTTTTCATGGCAACCGCATTTGCATTTCTCACGCGGCGGAAAGAAACTTTTGACGGTTTCCGCAATCGCTTTGCGCGCGTTTTGAACCTTGTTTCGCGGGGATTCTGTTTCAGGTGGTTTCATTTTGGCAGTGGCGTTGCGTTGGTTGCGGGCGTAATCAGGCTGGCGGTTTCAGCAATTTCCTTTTCCTGAATTGCCATGATTATCGGCTCGGCGGCGGAAAACAATCCGTCGCGTATTTCTTCGGCGGGCAATCCATTTCGGATTGCGACGACGACATTTATTTTTAAGTTTTCGTGAAACTGTTTGCGGGCGGCGCCTAGGTTCATGCGTTTTCTTTTTCTTTCTTCATTGCCTGTATAGCATCGAAGCTGATTAAATTCAAGCGGTATGCTCCAACGAAATTCATTAGCTCACACGCATGAACATGGTCGTCCCAATCAGAGCGACGAGATTGCCAAGTATAGTCGCGCGGATTGTTTTTCTTTGGCTTACGAACTTTTCCAGCCATGTGCTTGTGATACTCCTCCGTGTCCATTTCCGGCGAGATTGTCCATTTGAAATGCGTCTTGCCCGTCCGCACGTTGTCCATCATGTCCTCAAACAAATCCGACAGGAACTCCAAAAGTTCAATTCGCATTTGCTTGGCTAAATCTGTGCCGCTGTATGGGTCAATGTTTGGATTGACGCGGTAAGGACGATAAAGCCCGCTTTCCTCATCGCGGAATTGTCGCTTTCCGCCAAAAGCCTTCATTGGATTCCAGCCGTTCACCATTGGCAACTTGTCTTGGATTGGCGGGTCTAGCTGGCATCGCGTCGGCATTTTTATATTCGCGCAGTTCCGCAAAACTTCCGACTGCGAAAAGCCAACATCCAAAAACACCGCTTGCGGAATGATTTGATGTTTCGCTTGCAAGTCGTCCAATTCGTCCCATTGATTGAACGCCTTGTATTCAAGGCCGTGACAAGCGTCCGTCCCGTTCCATGCGCGGACAACCGCCCAAAAATATGGCGCGTGTTCGTGATAATCCACGGATAAAATTTTCAGCCATTCGCCCGTTAATTCTATGTGGCGTCCGACTGTTCCTACGCGGTCAACTGACACCGATTGATTTACGTCCGGCTCGGCAAGGTCGGAATTGATAAACCCCTTTACGCCATCAATGCTTCGCTTCGCAGTTAAAAACTTTTTTGCCATCGCGCCAAAATCGCAATCGCGCGATGTTGAATACATGGACGGAAGATGCCAGCCGATATATCCCGGAACGCCCTGCGCGGTCGCTCGCCATTCGCCATGTTTTAACATTTCATGTTTGTGAGAATTGAGTATTTTGCCTTGGCAATGTGGGCAAACCATATGCGCCGATTTAACTACGCGGTCTAAATCCCAGTCTCCGTTTTGCGTCCGCGCATCGTCGTCCCATTTGATATACGCTTCGTAACCTTGCGGTTCAAAAACGGAGAATCGTTTTGACCATGCAAAGACAATTTTTTCAGAGCAATGCGGACACGGAAGAAAAAATCTGCGCTTGTCGGATTTCTTGAACTCTTCCCAGATGCCGGTATTGTCCAAGGTCGGCGTTGATTGTTTGTAACGGCGCGATTCAGGAACGGACTTTGTGCGCTCGTCAGCTAGAGTGACTGGATTGGCTTCTTTGCTTGTTTCGGTCTGCTCGGGGTATTTGTCAATTTCATCCTGCCAAACCACGTCGCAACGATTTTCGGCAAGCTGGCTAGCGGAGTTGCTGCCCGTCACGTCGATGATGCTGCCGTTAATTTGCATCTGCCCACTTGTAAAATCAAACCGCGCCGCGCCAGTTGGAATTTTATCGCGCAAAACTTTCGTCGCGCGAATCGCTTTGTGCAATCGCGTCTTGGCGAATGAACGCGCTCCCGCTGGCCCCGTTCCGCCCGTTGGCTTTACAATTAAAGCGCGCGTCGGCTCGTTTGCCAGTCGGTAGCAAATCCCCGCCATGTTGGAAACCGTCTTGCCCGCGCCCGTGCCAAACACCGCAACGAAATCCGTTCCGCTTTTAAGGTTTTCCGGCAGCGGGCCCCATGCGTCAACCGGCTCGCGCAAATACTCGCGGCCAACAAAAGTGAACGGGCCTTTTATCTTTGGCTCGTTAAGCACGAAGTTTTCTTCCGCCCAAACACTTGCAAGCTGAATTGGTTTCGGCGCACAAAACCTTTCAACCAAAGATTTGAGATATTTTTTATCCTGCGAGCGCATCTTCGTTTTTTGGTTCTTTCAAATTCACTTTCAGCTTTTCCACAAATTGACGCAAAACTTTTTCGGCGGTCTGCGGGTCTTGCGGATTACAAAGTCCGGCATAAATCTGCGGCAACTGCTCCAACTCCAAGCGCAATGGTGCAAGCAAATCAAACCACAATGCTTTTTCAATCGCTGGCAATTCCATCAATTCGCCGTCCGCAACTCGATTTTCACGCTCTTTTGCATCCGCATCGGCGGCGGCAATGCGCGCCAACGCTTCATCTTTATCCGACATCAATGCTTTGAAAATTTCTTGCGCGGGAATTTTATCGTGCGGCTCAAAACGATACTCGCGCTTCTTTAAGCGCAGTTGAATTGTTTTGGGGTCTTTGCCTAAAGCTGACGCCCATGCGCCAATGCTTGCGCTGATTTCGCGTTCGTCAGGAGTTTTCATTTATGCCAGACAAAATAAGCTGGGTCAATCAAGTGAGGTCTTTCATAAGAACAAATCCCCGCCAGACTCCGCGAAAGTGTAGTTTGTGACGACCGCGCAATCGCTCGGTCTGGCGGGAAAGTTTTCTTTTATGGTCGTCACAGGCCAACCATGCGACATGATTTAGAATTTGACAAGGAAAATCGCTATTCTTCCGATTCTAATTTTTCGCGGACTATTTGTTTAATGTTTTTTCCCTTGTTTAATTCACGCTCGCGCTGGCGATACTCTCTGCGCTTTTCTCTGAAATACTGACGGCGCGATTCCTTGCTCATCATTTCTTTGTATTTGCCATGATTCAGCAACCGCCAGCCGCCTTCAATTTTTTCAATGCGCCGCCCTTCGTTTTGAGAAGTTAGACTTGCAGAGTCGGACGCAAGGAATTTGTCCAATGCGGCCTGACACGCATCTAGTTCCACGCGAGCATCGCGGGCGAGCTTTGAAACGGTGCAAACAACGCAGCCGCTTTCATCGGTTAGCGCAAGCATCGTAATCCACACTAGCCGCGTCTTATCGTCCTCGTCCCAAATTGAGCTTGAAAGGATTCTGTGAAATAGTTTTGTATATGTTTTGTCCATGCGGAAATTTATCACATTCGTTCAGCATCGCAAATTAAAATTGAACATTTTTGAACAGTTCACTTGTCCACACATATAGATATAAATACAGCTACAAATTTGCCTTCCGAACACCCCCTAAAAAATCCAGAATTTAGGCAAATAGCTTTCACGGATTTCCCCCTCAAATCGCAAGGTATTACTTGCCAACTACTTACGATAGGAGTCTCCTTACCGCCACCCTATGCCCCATATCGCCTATTAGCATGTTGTATAGTGTTTATAGATATAACTCATATCACCCATTAGCGCGGCCTATTGAGCCTATTGCAATGGATTAAAGCGCGCTTGATTGACTCGCTTTCCCGCGTGAAACGTCAATCTAGATTTAGAACAATTCTAAATATGTCAATTTCGGACTGTGTTTATGCGGGTTTCAATGGGGTGAAAATAAATGAAAATAGTTATCGACATCCTAAACGCTTATAGAGTAGATTGATTGTGTCAGCGGCAATCAAGCCCTGATAAAACACTAAACAAGTTATGTATCAAATCTTTGTCGCAAATTATGACCGCTGGGTTTTAGAGGGCGAAACATCAGACAAGCAATCGGCTAGATTGACTATTAAAACAATCCGCGCTGGTGGTCGTTCGGTGATGATTCTGAAAGACGGTAAAAAAGTATCTTGGAAAATTTGACGAAACATAAAAACCGCTACCATTTAACCAATAACCAAAAAAACATAATGAAAAAACTACTGACTCTAACATCCTGCGCCCTTGCGCTAAACCTAAACGCGGCTGTGCCTGACAGCTTGGCTATACGCGCAATCATTGGCGAGGCTGGCAATCAGCCATATGAGGCACAATGCGCCATAGCGTCAGTTATACGCGCCAGAGACTCGCTAAAGGGCATTTACGGCGTGAACAACCTTTGTGTGGCGAGGGCTAGTGAATCAACGCGCAAACGCGCAGCGCGAGCGTGGGCAGATTCGGCAACCGTGGACTATTCGCATGGCGCAAGGTTCTTTGGTTGTAAGGCCGACGACGCCTATTTTACCGCGCATCATTTCAAGCTCGTTTTCAACATCAAACAAATCAACTTTTGGAAGGAATAATATGTTGACCATGAGCTTCTATCAAATTCGCCGTTGCGCTTGGCACAAGCCCGCACCACTCGTAATCGGCACTTCATCCTGCCAACCGTCGCAAGCTGGCAAATTTACGGACACAATCTGCCCTGACTGCCAAGCCGAGCTTCGCAATATCATTCCAAAACGCTCAAATCGTTTCTACGTTGAGGAAGATTGCCACGATGCCGCGCAATCGAGCGGAAAGGCACATTCTAGCGACTTTTAACCTATGAACACACAAACAGACACCCGAAACCCCGCTGCCGTCGCTCTTGGCAAGCTGGCGAAAGGCAAGACATCGCCCAAAAAGTCGGCATCAAGTCGAATCAACGCGGCTAAAGCCTCGCAAGCGGCAATTGCGAAACGCGCTCAAATCAGGCATAACGCGGAAATTGCGGCGTTGTTGACGAAAGGAAACCAATGAAAAAGCACAAAGGACTACCGGATTATCGTAATCGCGGTGAATACATGAAAGCATGGAGGAAACTAACGGGCAGCGACCCGAACAAGGCGCGAAAGGCTAAACGCAACAACGGCTATCGGAAACCTGAAAGCAATCTAGGATTAACCGGCGGACTGGCGAAGTATTGGGAGTGGATGTCGCCGGATAATTGCGGCGGCATGACCGAGCGCGTGGGGATTTGAACCTGTAAGCAATTCTTACAAGTTGGCGCGGGATGTCAAAAGACTCCCGCGCTGTTTTGCTAAAACGGAACTGAATTTGAATCGTCGCTTTGTGGCGACTTCGGCGCAACCATCCTTGATTGCTTCGCCGCTTCTGGCGACCAAGTATCAAGCCAAACGGTGTGCGTGTCGCCGTATTGCCCGATTTCTTTTCGCTCACTGATGCCGAGATTAACGAAGCCTTTCGCGTTCTTGTATTGTGTCAGAAAAGCAATCATCTTTTCGGCGTTGATGCCTAGTTTCAAAATCGTTTTGCCAGATTGAAACGTGATTTGCTTTGCGCTGACTCCGTTGCAGTATGTTTTCTGTTCGTTTTGGTTGCTCATAAAATCACAATGTTAAAATCAGTTGAATTTGTCCAGCCGTTGTTTTCCTTAATGTGTTTGGCTATTTTCAATTTATCTTCTTTCAAAATTTTTCCGCTGACGTGGATGCCGGAAAACTTGCATCCGTGCTCACAGCCAGACCGCCAGCAATGCGTTTCAACTTGAAAGCCTTGACCGTTTATCTTGGCACAAAAACAACTGCCATCAAATGCGCCATCTTCATCGTTTGGATTCATCGCAAACGACATCGGCCATTCAGATTGTAAAATTTTTTCAATGGTTGGTTTGCTCATAAATCAGTCTTTTGGTTTATTCAGGTGTCGAAGTGCGAATCGGTAGTTTTTCCAGCCTAAAATCTTTGGTGATAGTCCCGTGAATTGACGCGGCTTGATACCACTTGCTCGGCGCAGATTTTCAGCGCGTCTGCGAGCGTATTCTGTGACGCCAAGTAATTTAACGGACAATCCGCTTTTACTAGGCCGTCCAATTTTGGGCAGGATTTTCATGCTTGCCACCACATTCCTTTCGGTGGTTCAGATTGCTCCCGCTCGCGCTTTGACGGTCTGCGGCCTTTCATCATTCCCTTTTCTTTGGCGATGGCTCGCATCCGTTCAAATGCCGCGCATATCGGACATTCGCGGTTTTCTTCGTGCAATCCGTCGCAGGTTGGACAGTGAATTTTCATGCTTTTAATCCCAATTCATCCATGATGTTTTTCCGCTCTGCTTTCATATCGGCTAATTCGGCGCGCAATTTAGATTCGGCTGGTAATGGCATTTGCCCGCGTATTTGCTCAATTCTTTTTTCAACTCTCGCCAGCGCGTTTTGCTTAAAAATCAGCATCGCCCCACTTAATGTAGCAGAGCTTGTAACAGTCGGCGTTACATGACCTGACGCCATTCTTGCTCCGAGAGTTTGAGCCTGTTTTTTAATCATGTCTAGCTGCCTTTTTTGAAAAGACTTTTGCGCCCGTTTCTGATGCCACTTTCCTTTTTCCAAGTAGAAAAACTTATCCCCGTCAAAAATCATGCTTTTAAGTCTCGGCCATTTATCAAGCGGACACTGGCAAAGTTCTCTTAATCCTTCATCATCATCAAAAATACCTTGTGCGTGTGTGTGATACCAGTAATGCACCAAACAGCGCAAATACTTAAACTTTTCATCATCGTTAAACATTCCAGTAGCACCAAAGAAGGCTACTGGCTCAAATTCAAGAGTAGGAATAGGCTCGCTCATAGCTTGAAGGGAATTAAGAAAGAATAGCGTAAAACAAAAAGCAGAAGGAATAAACCCCCCTCCCCCTAAACAAAGGGGTTTGGCACAAATGGCCTAAATAAGTAAGAGTAAAAAGAAAACGGCAACCGTCGAAAACGTCAACGGCTGAATGTTTTCCTTCAACTACACCAGACATCAGGGATACCGATTGGCCTTCGCTAGATGCTTGCTGCAATCGCGCCCAAAGACGCGCCACAGAGTTTTCAGGAGTCGTATGACCGATTGCACCTGTCGCAATGGTTCGCGCTTTGGCTGGATTTGATTGCTCGGCTTTGCCGAATTGACAAACAAAAAGCCCGTTCAGGGTGAAAAACCTCAAGAGTGAGGCTCCGAGATTCCTCGGCCTGAACGGGCAAAATACGGCTCGTTTCAACTCTTGTCGGTTTTCACACCGGCTGCGAACATTGGGATTATGCCACATCTAATTAGGGGTTGTCAAGAGGCGATAGCGGAAAACTTTGCGCTCCGTGTCGGTGTTGCGCTCGAACTCGCAATCAATCGCCACGCCGTTAGCCCGCAGTTCGCTTATATCGCTCGTTGGCCGGGTCGTGCCGCAGTTAGCAATCATGTCGAACGGGGTCGCGCCCGTCG
>Ga0208506_1000159_pt1 | contig 26967 bp, 16 predicted proteins | sample CryBogCBH29Jul08_FD_184616 | JGI IMG/M metagenome (GOLD analysis project Ga0208506, IMG submission 184616) | Freshwater microbial communities from Crystal Bog, Wisconsin, USA - CBH29Jul08 (SPAdes) | ecosystem: Environmental > Aquatic > Freshwater > Lake | place: Crystal Bog, Wisconsin, USA... | reverse complement strand
GAACCTTGGTCCAATTCTTTATCGTAGTAATATATTTTATCTCCATCCATCACAACCAAGATCTCGTTAGGAGCGTTATACTCCCAACGCATTTTACCAGGGCGAGATAAGAAGAATTTGCCTTTTTGCTCATTACCTTTTTGATCAATCTGAACAAACTCCGCAGTTACATGCTTCAAATTCTTCAAATACTCTCTTACAGAATCAAGATAAGCGTGTTCTTCCGAATGGGCAAAGAATGTGAGCCATGCAAATAGCAAAATAATTAATTTAGACGCAAATTTAACCATTGCAATAACTCTTTATTAAAGTATCTCTAATTCAGATTTGGAAAATCCAGTGAACTCAGATATAGCATTGATATCTACACCTTTAGACCTCATTTTTCTTGCCATTTCTAGCCTTGCTTTCTCAATTCCTTGCTCAAGACCTTTCTCCATCCCTTTCTCCATACCTTGCTGAATCCCTTTTTCCAGAGCACGTTTTTCAGCCTCTTTTTGACGTCTTTGGGCTTCTTCTTGTTTATATAATTCAATGTTATACTCGTCTCTCTGACGCTTAAGCTCACCTTCATATATTGCAAGATCAGTATCGCTCCAGTTATACATCTCCAACTCTTTATAGGCCTCTCTAATCATAATGTCTCCACCTGTTAGAGTCTCTAATTCTTGACCTCTCATTTCTTCTGCATGCTTTAAAAAATAATACCATTTTTCCTCTAAAGATAAATCTGTCAGACTTCTTTTAGAATCGTTGTATTCTTTATCAAATTTTGGCAAGTTTACAAATGTAAATGAAAACATGCTTAGATCGTTTTCTAGAGTAAATCTATCCAATATCACATGTTCAGATTTGTAGTGCTTCTTATTGGGAAATATATCATAATCTGCTATAGCAATAAAAATTACTTCCTTTAAATTGATGTAACGCTCATCCCCAGCTTTCATTTGATCGATATATGCTTTAGCTGCGTAAAATTGCGCTCTCTTCTCGAAGCCTCCTGTCTTAGCAACTTGCATCTCCACAATATATTGTACCCCTTCTTTATCTTTGCATAAAACATCTACTATACTCTGCTTTCTACTAGCTATCGTAGGATCTTGGCTTGGCTTTAAGAACTCAATATCCTCTATAGGAAGGGCAAGTTGTTTTCTTAGAACTTCATTTAGAAAGCTAATTAATATAACTTTATTCTTCTCGGTACCAAAAATTCTCTTGAACGCAACATCGTTTCTTGGGTTTAAATATTTATACATTATCATACCTTTTTTACAACCTCTATATTGTATAATGCATATTATAGAACTTAGAGGCGATTTTCAAGTTATTGCTCATTTGTTAGTATTTCTCTTTTGCCAACATGGTTTGCTGCACCAATAACACCATTTTTCTCTAGCTGTTCTATGATTGTGGCTGCTCTATTATAACCTATTTTGAAGTACCTTTGTAGGTAGCTCGTAGAAACCCTTCTTTCTTTTATGACAAGAGCTAGTGCCTGATCGTATAATTCATCCTGTCCACCATCTCCGGTAGAAAAATTTCCCTCTGAGGAGCTAGAATCTGCGGTAATATCTTCTAGATAAGAAGGTTGACCTTGCGCCTTCCAAAAGGAAACCACTCTTTCCACTTCCTGATCATCAACAAATGGACCATGAACACGACGAATCCTATTCCCACCGGACATAAATAACATATCGCCTTTGCCAAGCAATTGTTCGGCACCAGGATCACCCAATATAGTTCTTGAGTCTATTTTCGATATTACGTGAAAACTTATACGTGTTGGGAAGTTAGCTTTAATGACACCAGTAATCACATCTACAGACGGTCTTTGTGTAGCCATGATCAAGTGAATGCCGGCAGCCCGTGCCATTTGTGCCAATCTTTGAATCGAAGATTCTATTTCCTTGCCAGCTACTATCATGAGATCAGCCATTTCGTCCACTATCACAACGATGTAAGGTAGCTTCTTTTTTTCTATAGCAACATCTTCGTATAAAGGCTCCCTAGTTTCTGGATCAAATCCTTTTTGAATTGTTTGCTTTAATTCAAGATTCTTTTCAATCGCTTCCTCAATTTTTTCGTTATAGCTAGCTATATTTCTGACCCTTAAATGAGATATTAGCTTATATCGATTTTCCATTTCCTTAACGATCCACTTGAGCGCACTGACTGCCCTTGATGGCTCAGTGACCACTGGTGCGAGTAAATGAGGAATATTTTGATAGATAGAAAGTTCAAGCATCTTAGGATCTATCATCACGAGTTTACATTCTTCTGGTGTGTGCTTATAGAGGATCGAAAGAATCATCGTATTAATTGCAACAGATTTCCCAGATCCCGTAGTCCCAGCAACAAGTAGGTGAGGCATTTCTGATAAATCCGCAACAACATTCGCGCCAGCAATATCTCTGCCCAGAATCAATGGTAGTTTAAATGATGTATTGATGTAATCTGATGATTCTACGAGTTCTCTTATATAGACAAGTTCTCTGGTTTTATTCGGCAATTCTATACCAAGAGAGTTTTTTCCTGGTATTACAGAAATTCGAGTAGAAGTAGCTCTCATTGTGCGAGCAATATCATCTGCAAGACCAACAACCCTGGAGGATTTAGTTCCAGCAACTGGTTCAAATTCAAATAGAGTCACTACAGGACCAGGAGAACAAGTAGTGATTTCTCCTCTTACGCCAAAATCATTTAGCACTTTTATCAACTCACTAGCCTTTGAACGAAGCTCGGCATCAGAATAACTATTTTTTTGCTTTTTAAAGACATTCAGCAAATCTGGCTTCGGCAGTTTATAATGTGTGTGTTTATGAACTATAGGCTTTATGATTTTCTCTGGCTCGGGTATGTTTTGTTTTACTGTTAAAGGCTGCTCTACTGGTGCTAGATCTGCTTGAGCTGCTGCAAATGCAAAATTTGGCTCTTGCGGATTAAAGCTGAGCTCATCTTGTTTTGAAGAAAAATGATTAATAAGTTTCCTAATTAAGTGGAACAGTGTTATAGCGGAATTTAATATAAATAAAGCAAATTTATACCAATTTTTTAAAGGTATGCTTAAAGAAATATAAATAGACGCTACGCAGCAACCCAGTAATCCATAAAACAAATATCGACTATCAAAACCCACAGTATAAATGCTAAAGACATTTCCTAATGCACCTCCATATGAAATAAATGAAATCTCACTGTTATTCACGTATTTAGATAATAATAAATCACTAAGACAAATACTTAGCAAAGCAAAGATAAAGCGTAGCCATAAATATTTTACTGGTTCGCTTAATAGGTTTTGAAACCCCCAAGAAAATAAATTTGCCACTATCAAAATCGATGCAAGCCCAAATAGTTGGAGCAGTAAGTCGGCTGTATATGAACCATAAATACCAAGGAAATTATGCGGTATTATGTTGGTAACATGATTTAGAGAAGGGTCTTGTGCCGAATAAGAAAGCAATGTAATAGCCAGAATTGTCCCTAATGCCACAAAAATTCCTCCGTATAATTTGTGGTAAATTGAAGGATTAATATTCTTAATTAGCATCGCCTTTATTCCAAGTAATAAAATATGTTATCATTTTAACAGACATCACTTCTAAAATCTATGGCCCATCTTCTTTTTTTTTGTTGATAAATAGGACTGATTATAGTTATTCACATCTCCAAGTATAGAAACCACCTCCTCAACTTTTATGCCAGTGCCGAGAAAACAATCTTCTTTTTTTGGGTTGTTGGTTAGTAGTTTTATCGAATTTATACCAAAATGTTTTAACATAGAGAATGCAGCGTTGAAAACGCGCTCATCCTCTTCAAAACCCAAGTAATGATTAGCCTCTACAGTATCGTACCCTTGTTGCTGAAGCTTATATGTTCGTATTTTATTTGTAAGGCCAATCCCCCTTCCCTCCTGCATTAAGTATAAAATGATACCTGATTTAGATTCGTCCGATCCCATATATTCTATGGATTCTGTAAGTTGATCTCTACAATCGCAAGATAGCGAGGCCATTAAATCGCCTGTATAACAAGAAGAATGTATCCTCACATAAGGCGATTTAACTTTGGTAATGTCTCCAACAACAATTGCATAATGCTCATGCGAGACAAATTTTGACCTAAATGCTAGGATTTTTGCATTTAGAGCATGTTTCAATTTCAAATCTGCATCAGCAACAAACTGCCAATCATTACAAATGTGAGAATAATATTGCTCTATAGTTTGTGAATTTATCTTCGAGACGTCACCATCAATGACATGATTAGACTTAATGTTACAGATTAGGAATGTAGGCAGAAGTCCGGTTAGCTTAATGAGTTTGAATGCTGAATATAATGATTTTTGGTCAAATAAATCATATAATGGGTGACGATCAGATATATCCTCATATTCCTCAAAAGAGCAATCCGAAACATCATAAAATACTAAATTCGATCCACTATCTTTAGGGAACAAAGCCTTACAAGAAGGGACAGCAAAAAACATTTGCCCAATTTTAGAACGAATCTGTTCAAAAATCTCTTGAGTAACGGTTTCCGTAGCCAAAATAAGATGGTTCTTGTCGATAATAACTGGCACACCAAGGCGCAAATCATTTATAGCGCGATTAATATGTAAAAGATCCAGATCTAATTGTGACAGTAAGTTCATCTCTTATAAAAAACATGTGCTTTCTAGTGTTATATAACAAAAGACATTTTTTAGAAAGAACTAAAAACTAGAGATTATAAAGAAACATCACTGTTTTCAACGCCAAGAAGATCTACCCCTACTCGATAAAGATAATCCGCACAGGAATCTACAAATTTCTCAACTTGATGAAAGGTCTTGATGTAATAAACATCCCAATTGCTTTTTAACTCACCTTTTTTATTACAATGCTTATCAGTGAATTGTAGCGCATACTCAATACTAGCACCTGTATAATAAGCTTCGTTTTGGCAAGCATATTTAAATTTAAGAGCATCATCAACACTTACATTTTGAAGCATTTTCAGTTGACTATCTGTATAAAATAGAGAAGCTTGCGAAGCAGGTACTCCTAAACGTAACGCCTTTATTTGATTATCCATCCTAATTTTCAAAGCATCTTCAATAGAGGCACCAGATCGAAACGCCTCAACTTGATGAAAATACCCAAATTCTCGAACAAATTCAAGAGGGACACCAGCTTTACGCGCCTCTAAGTCCGGAAAACTCTTAAAAAGTAAAATATCCTCAAGTTTCGGCAGATTAAGCTCCGCACGCTGTTCATATGCAGCTATTATAGCTGGATGTGCATATCGAGGAACTTGTATGGCTATATAAAATGGAATACCTGCTACTAAAGCATGATACTTAGAATAGTCTGTAACTTGTAATGCTTGCTCGACAGTCAGTGAGAAATCTTTATACGCCGATGCTTGGGATCGATAACAGAATTCCGATGCTTCCTTTTCTGATAAACCAAGGGCTCTAGCATCCTTCCGGCTTTCTGGATCACATGCACATGGGTCTGATGCTCCAAACATATAAAACCTCAATATAATAGCTTTTATTAACTATATTGTAATATATTGCGCGTCTAGTGTCAATAATACGTTAACAAAGATTTATATTAAACGAGCAATCTTGCATATTTCTCAACGAAATCGTGATAGGAGCCTTTGAAATCGACGTAGCCGCTTGGATATACGAAAATAATGCGATCGGCCATTGTTGATATGAATTTTCTATCGTGGCTTACACATAGAACAGAGCCTTCGAACTTTCTTAAAGCATGAGCTAGAGATACCCTGCTCTCCAGATCAAGATGGTTTGTTGGCTCATCAAGAATCATAACATTTCCTTGCGCTAGAATTAAACTTGCAAATAACAATCTGGCAGTCTCGCCTCCACTTAATACTGACAGTTTCTTATCGATCTCATCTTTACAAAATAGCATTCTAGCCAAAGTACCCCGTACCGTATTGATATCAGAAACGCTACTTGCATTGGCAAGCCACTGCGCTACCGTATAATCACCCTTTACTAAATCGTGGTGGTCCTGAGAAAAATATGATTTCATCACATTATGCCCCCAAGTTACAGATCCAGAATCTGGCTTTACTATACCCAAAATAGTTTTTAATAAAGTTGATTTGCCAACGCCATTCTTCCCTATGATCGCAATTTTCTCTCCTCTTAATATTTTAAATGAGAGTTTCTGAAATAGCTTATTATCCTCAAACGACTTCGAGAGATCATCAACTACCACCACTTCTTTGCCAGTCTTTTCTTTTTGAGTGAAAACAAATTTTGGTGGGATTCTAGATGTGTTTTTAATCTCAGGAAGCTCAACCTTCTCTAGCTGCCTTTCTCTTGACGTGGCTTGCTTTGACCGAGCAGCGGAAGCCCTAAATCGCTCTATGAACTTTTTCTGTTTATCGATATATTTTTCGACTAAAACTCGCTCTTTATCTTTTTGTTCTATAATGCGTTGTTTCTCTATAACAAAAGAATCGTAGTTTCCTACATATAGATTGATTTCGCCGTAATCTATATCGAGTATATGATCACAGATATTATTTAAAAAATCATGATCATGGGAAATCAAAACCAGCGTACCTTTGAAATCATTAATCAAATAGTTTTCAAGCCACTGAATTGATAAAATATCTAAGTGGTTGTTTGGTTCGTCTAATAGTAAAATATCAGGATTACCAAATAGGCTTTGAGCTAAAAGTACCCTAAGTTTATAGCCCCCTGAAAGCTGATGAAGTGGCACGAAATGCTCTTTGTCTTCTATGCCAAGACCACTTAAAATAATTTGAGCCTTGGATTCTGCCTCATAACCTTCATTTGCAATTATAATCTCAGATAGCTCACCAATTCTGTAACATTCCTCTTCTGAAATATCGGATTTTGCAGCCAACTCTTCTTGCTCCTTAAAAGCTTTCCATAATTCTGGCTTACCCTGTATTACAACATCTACCACCCTATCATTCTGATATTTGAACTGATCTTGCTTCAAAGAGCCAATTTTTGTATCTTTAGGTACAACAATCTCCCCTGCACTCACCTCCTCTTCTTTTAGGATAAGTTTAAAGAATGTAGATTTACCAGCGCCATTAGCCCCAACTAATCCATATTTATTGTTTTTTAAAGCAAGGTTAACATCATCAAAGAGTAACTTCTTGCCATAAAGCATCGAGACTTTATCAAAAATAATCATATTTACCGTTTGAAACCTGGTATAAAACGCACAGACTAGAGGAAATATAGTTTAATGTAAATTAAAGATAAAATTTTAACTTACAAATTTAATTGGTACTAGCCTCTTTGGTTACTACCACCACTATCTTGATTTGCAGCAGCAGGTCTGTTGCTTTTACTATCATCCTGCCCAGATTTTGAATCTTGCTTGGACTGCCCATCTCTTTTAGTTCTTTTTGCAATAGCTGAAAAAGCAGCCTTAGTAGCCATCACCGGCGCGCCTATTGCCGCATTCATACCTGTTTTTATACTATCAACCATACCGCCAGCAACACCACCAGTTCCGCCAGATTCAAAGATCTTATTAGCTATTTCTTCTGATATTTTTGTGACCTTCTTCAATAGCTCAATGAAAATATAGAATATCAATATATCAGTTAAAATCTGCATGGTCGGCTGAACAGGATTGATCCAATAAATAGTAAATAGATCTAATTTACCAAGAGAACCAAAATCAAGGAATATTGGTATTATTGGAACGGATTGTAACTGCAGATTTAATAAGTTATATAAAGTATCATTCACAAAAGCCGTAATTAAAATTATCCCAGCAAACATAATCACCGGCTCCATCATGTATGTCACCATGGCTCTTATCCACGCACCAAAGAGATGACTGGTTTGTTTAAATAAAAGCAATGGAATGAAGACAGGGCCGAGAGCTATTAATAAACCTATTGCTGTATAGGCAATCACATAAGCAATTACTACTTCTAAAATTGCAAACACATATACGACAATAGCATATAAAAGCAGAATCAAACAAACCCATCCTATAGGAAACCACATTAAAAATGCAGAAAGCACTGAGAAGAAATGCGACGAAAAGAATGTTGAAATCGCATAATCTGCAAATGCAAATAAGGAGTTATAATTCAATTGACCCGTTTCAACGCTGGCGGCTGAAGGATCTGTAATTAGATTAATTAGCTCTCTCTGACCATTTTTAAATAAAGAAAATAAATATGTATTGAAGAAGCTAAGTCCAGTAGGACTTATCAAAGTTAGTATGATCCCTATTTTTACAATCCTAACAAAGAAATCGCTTTGCGTGATTTCTTCAGCGCCAATTAAAAATGTGAACCCATATAAAACAATATATAAAACAAGGGCGGCCCTAATAATATTCATAAAAGCCTGGCTTTGTGACCCGGTCTCAAACATAGTTTGAGATATTGTGTCTATCTGAGCAGTGATGGGATTTATAACCATCTCTGCTAAATCGGATAAAAAGGAACCAGGAACCTCTATATTTGGCTGAGAAATCACGACCTGATATCTACCATAATTATCAGCATAATTACTTGCGGAATATGGGTTTGGATTATCTATTATTCTAAGCCAAATAGTTCCATTTTGACCATTCGCAATTGTAGCACCAACTACTTGAATTGTAGGGTCCACATATGGGACAATACTACTATTAGGAATCGGTGTTCCTTGAGTCGCATTATCTGGAACATTTTGAGAAATAATATACTCAATACTTCCAGATGCATTACCAGAATCTGTTGCTGCTGTAACCGGAATGCCATTAATATATTGACAAGCATTTTGTCCAAAAGTTGAAAAACCAGATAAGCTACCCCCGCTTAGTGCTTGTGAAATAAATCCAGTAGTTCCTGGGCCTCCCTGCAATGCATTGGTTTGAGCACATAATATTACTGTACCGCTAGCTGTGCCTGTATAGTTAAAATTACTGACAGGGCCATTTCCGGCCCCACTATATTGAGGCGTGGTCTCAAAGATCATTATTGTAGATCTATATTGGCTATTATATGTTACTCCAGAATTTGTCCAAGCTGGGTTATTTGCATATACATAAACACTAGTGGTGGTTTCCTGTATATTTGGTGTGTTGTTAGGATTGAAATCACTGCTAGCTCCCCAGGTACTAGGTAGCTCATTACATGAAGTTAGGACTAATAACAATATTAATACTAGCTGTATTTTGAGTGCTTTAATCATTTTTTTTACCACTAGTAACGGCTTTTCTCATCGCTTGTGGCGGAACCCTTTCAAGACCATTAACTTCCGCAATTAACTTAGCCCTTTTCTCAGCTACATCAGGCCTAAAGAGTAGTTTATGACTATCAGATTGGCGTTTGTGCAGAAGCTCAGAAAGTTCTGCAGTTGCATCACTTTTTTCTTTATCTCCAGCGTTTTTATCAAGCATCGTTTTGAGAGATTTAGAGATATTGTCTTGGGCAAGGTCTTGACGCAATGCTTTAGCTTCAGGCGATAATTTATTATATGCTTCAGAGCCTTCTTCAATTGAAGATAGTTTAGATAAATTGCCAATGAAATTTTGATAATTACTATTACCACCCATAGCGCTATATAGACCTGAACCCAAACCACGTGCGGCAGCGGCTTGCGCTTGAGCAGAAGATCCTTGATTTGCCAAAGTGCTTAGATCGGCTCCGCCATTAGAAGAGGTAGATGCTGCAAATCCATCTGAAAGGGCCCTAGAATTTGAGGCTAGATTTTGTTGGTATGCAGATTCAGTAGCTTTTGCCTGATTCATCAAATGATCTTCATCTGGCTTTTTGATTGCATTAACCGCTGCTCTCTTGATTTTAGATTTAAATTTATCAACATAGCTTCCAGCAAGCTTAGGTATTCCAGTTCTATTAAACACGGCACTACCAACCGAACCCCCATCATTTCCTTTAAAACCTCCACCACCTGCTGCTCCTGTAATTCTCTTAATAATTTGACTGACTAACTTGTCATATCCCATAATCAAATGACCAATAATCACAAATAGTAATATATCTACCACTTCTAGCCCCATAGCAGACATCAAAGCACCACCGCCTGTAGGCATCATCCCAAATGGCCCAAAGAACTGGAGACAGAAGATAGTTTCACTTAAACTTAAAGCTTTTGTGACAGATGGTAAGAATGCAAAGTTTATAGGCCACATACATTTCCAACAAACATGGAAATTGATTATTTGTGTTAGTAAAACATATGCAAGCTCAGTAAGTACTCCAAGTCCTATCAATAGCATAACCGGCTCTAAAGTATATTGGACAAACATTTTAATCCAATTCTCAAATAGGTAATTTGTGGTTTTGAATAAGCAGAATGGAATAAAAATCGGCGCAAGCAATATCAGAATACCAAGCACTAATACTGCCATTAAATAAACAACTATTGCCTTAAATATTCCAACTAAGAATAATAGAACGCCAATAATAAGCATTGCGGCCAGAATCAGTCCTAACGGCGAAACAAAAGCTAAAGCAAGTAGCTTGAGCCAGGTAGTGCTACTAAATAGAGTAAGGCTAATCATGTTATCAGCAAATGCAAATGTGGCTGTATTAGGCGAGGCAGAGGAATTAGCAAAGCCAGCTTGAGAGTCTCTGATTAACTCATCCATACCGTTGAAAAATAGAGCGAAGAAATCCTTGTAGAAAAAATTAAAACTATTTGGACTAATTAACGTTAATACTAAACCTATTTTTAGAACTCTAACAATAAGATCTTTCTGCGATATTTCTACCAACCCTATCAAAAATGCAAGACCATAACCGGCTATATAAAGAACAAGTAAAGCCCTTATATATCCAGGATACTGGCTAGAGCAATTACCGCCAGCTTCACATTCACATGATCCTATACAAGTAATGTTATTGAAATACTGAAGAGATGCGTTGTAAATCATGTTGTATAGCATGTTTTTTACATCTTCGACTAAAAGGCTTATTACCCCTCCGGTTAGGTACTGAGTATATTGGAGGTTCACAGTATAAGACCCGGTATTATCGCCATATAATTGATAATTATCTCTTATTCTTAGATATAAAGTACCAGATGTTACACCTTCAGGTAGATTCACATTTATAGTCAAAGGGTATGTTGGATTAGCAGGCAGCATGACTGTACCATAGGTGGAGGTACTAGGAGTATTTGGACTTAATATATATTCTAAAGCCATCACCTGATTTATACCTGCACCTGGGGCATTATAGGGAGGGATCTCGTTAATAAAAGGAGCAGCTGCAGACGAGAGGCCATTATAGCCCACACACGCCTGCCTTGTTGCGTATACCGTGTAGCCCCCTACGCTACTCGGTTCTGTCCAAGGTATTAAGGCACAAATCTGGGTTAATCCACCATTAGCACCAGTCATATGTCTTTTTGTTAACCTATTATCACAATATGAAAAATCACCGTTAGTACCACAATTAATACCATCACTAGTAACGGGCTGATATGTGATTATACCAAAATTACTATCCGTTAAATTATTGTTACCCACATACTGATCGAACCAAATACAATTGGTTCCTCCATTTATACAAGATTGTTGATCAGTACTACAATTTGCTGTGCTATCTATAATTTTTAACCACATCCCAGAACCACCAACATTCCAACATTGGAGTGGTATCCCGCTACCGTCACAAGCCTTTGGAACAGCGGGCGATGTAATAGAACGTGTCCTGCCTGACCCATCACATAAAGGACATGTATAGTATCCATTATTCAAAAATGGACATTGAGTATAATTAGATGTGGCTACCTGCAATGGTATTTGTGTAGGACAGAGGGAGTTTGCGTAATAAGAAGGATACTGAGATTGTGGATATACCAAAGAATTAGCTAATGACCAAGCATTTAAGGATGGACTAGAAGATGCTGGTGGAGCCGGCAAGGTTACCGCTCCAATTGTTGGAGGCAAAATTTGTAGATATATATCATCGCCTGGTAAAATATTAGTATCTATCTGAGTCCATGTACCAATTGGATTGCTCGCCGTATTGCTATTAATTGCGCTTACAGGATAAGGGTTACCATTAGCACAGCTCAGATCCGATGCTGTACAGGTACCAAACGCTACCTTGTCAGTGTTATATGTTTGATTTCCGCTAGAATCTGTCGTGACGTAAGGGAAGCTAATGTAAGTTTGACCATTCTGACAAGATACTGACTCAGAACAAGGTTGCTGCATATTCACCAATTGCTGCGTACAATTAGGCCCTTGATTGCTACAATCACAAGAATTGCCAGATGAATCTTGACATACATACTGATATAAGGCGCCATTCCAACATAGCTGGGTTCCAGAGCTTGGACATAAATTTTGAGAACATGTAGTGCTATTACCATTACAGGGATTGACTGGCGCAAAATTATTACACGCTCCAACTGTACTGCTTAATGTAGCGTCAGTACAAACAGATTTCTGTCCATTTTGACACATCGTAGCGTAAGGAATGGCGCAATTATTTGGAGCGTTAGGATTGGTCATACAAGATGCTGTACCGCTAACATTTTGTACTACAAAACTAGTATTGTTATTAGTAGAGCTGAGTATTATCCCGGTATTAGTCCAAGCTGCCTCTGAATGCAAAACTCCACTTATTGCATTTTGTTTTGCAGGAATCGTTTGTACTAATGTCTTTGTATAATAGCTTTGACTCTGACCGCCTATATTTGCATCGTCATAACAACCATCGCCGCAAGATGCTAAAAATAATAACAGGAGTAGCGCGATAAATTTATCTATCCGCAAGAAAAACCCAGTTAATTTTTTACTTTTTTGCTGCAACATCTACCCCGCCTCGTGCTTTTGACCCGCCGCTTTGAACATTTACACCATCTCCGCCACCCCCTCCTTTGTCAGAGTTAGCTGCTTTCTTTGCTCCTTCAGTTATTTTTTTCATTATACTCTCAAATAATTTTCCAGGATCTGTAGCGAATTGTCCAATGTTTATGCCATCGGTTAATCTTTCTGCAAAACCACCCAGATCTTCTCCAAAAAGTGATAATAGATATATAAATAATAATACTTTCAGTAACGTCTCTATTAAAGTTGGAAGAGCGGCAACCTGCGAAGCGTCTATCGTTGTATAATCGAAAAAGATAGCACTAGTATCTGGATTAACAAAACTATTACTCAATGACCCTAAAAATATCCACCCAAGACTGCTCTGACAATCAGTAACGGAACATGTGCTAGAATAAGCACCTTGGCAGCATCTAGGGTCATTTGCATCGCTACAAGTAGTTCCATCCATAGTCCATGTAGTGTAACCAGGAATGGAAGTCGTGTTTGCTGTAAAGTTACAGTTTCCATATACTATCATATCAAACATTAACAACATCATTGCCATAAAGGCAGTAACAATTACTGGCTGTATAACGTAAGAAATAATCAATTTCAGCCAAGAATCGAAATAATCTTTTGTATAGGAAAACAAAGCCAGCGGGACTATAATAACGCCGATATAAACTGTGATAGCAAAAAATATCATCGCTATCACATAAAAATGGACAAAATATACTGCAACCGATAATACAAATATTCCATATACTATAATCAGAATTACGAATACTATTTCCAAACTAAAGAATGCCGGTATTATTGTACCAAGGATACCATAGATACCTGAAACTACACCGCCTGACCCTGGATTCACTAGGTATAGCCCCAAGTAATATGCCACTCTACAATCTAGCGAATCCCATAGAGCTAAATATTGATACCCATCATTATACTGACTAGGATCATAGTAGCATAAACCAGATGAGCTTGAGGCACTCATTACAAAATCAGAAAAGGATGTCATGGCGGCCATCCCTCCGGGATAAATCAAATCAGTCAATCCATTATGATAATTTCCGTCTGCTCCGAGTAAGCCTACTGAAAAATATAAGACCAAAGCAAATTTCAAAATGAACATAAAAAACTCACCTTTTGATGTCATCTTGCCGCTCGTCACTAATTTTATACCAAACAAAACGACATATAAGACTAAGGCTACCATTACCGTATTCCTGAGACCATTCTGCAAACCGGGAAGAAAATTAAGATTAGTGCAGTTAGGATTAGTATCATTACTGATAAATACTATTGATAAAACATCTCTAACACATTCAACCACCTTGCTGCTAAAAGACCAAAACACCTTAGAATTAGCAGAGGCTTGACTTGCACAAGCAGTGTTAGAGAAGCAAGAACCACTAGATGTATTAGTAGGAGGTACATATGTCGATGGATACTGCTTACATCCTACAAGTAATTGACCAACATCACTAGTAGCAAAAACGCATAGATTGTTGCCAATTTGGGCTACATTGTAGGTAATTTGTGCGCTAGGATCAAAAGTAGAAAAAGCAGGATAGAGTGATGACATTGATATATTCGAGGAAGAACTGTTTTTTACTTGTAAATATGTTTGATTTCCTTCGTTCACTGGACTATTTACTTTAAACCACATATCTTCTGTTCTTACATCGCATCTGGTCAAAGGGCAGTAATATGGCCCACCAACAAAAGTTCCTCCTCCTATTGGAGAAGCAATTTTATTAATATTTGGAGTGGCAGAAGTATAATCTGTTGTGATAGAGAAAGCGCCTTTCGTTGTGCAGTTTGTAAAATCATTTGTTCCGCCCGTACAAGTAACATAAGCACCCTCCGTATTAGAATCACCAAACTCAACCATGGTAACCGAATCTACGGTATAAAATTTCATTTCTTGACATGAAGCAGCGTCTACTGAATTAGCAGTACAATCACTTTGTGGATTAAACCCATAACCAGAACAGGAAAAAGTATTTTGCGGAACACAGTTTGATGATGATAGATTGGATTCTGGAACTAATTGGTAAGTTGGTGCTGGCGCTGCAGCCGCAGTAAAGGATAGATGGCTAAATAATGCAAACATAATTGCGAGGAGCAATTCAGAGCGGCATGGCAATCTCCGACACAAATTCCGTAACGAGTATAGCCAATCGAAATCAATCACTTTTTACCCTGCAATTCTCTACATTTTTTATAAAAAATTGGTAACCAGTCTTCTGCATTATAACCAACGTCTTTCATGATATCATAAAGAAGCAAAACCGTTTCAGAGCGCCCTGAAAGTACGTTAATAATATCATCCATGCCTTTGAGATCTAATCTAGCCACCACTGCGTCGGTTCCTTGTTTTAACAAGAAATAACGACTTCCAGGATCAGTAGTTTTAATCAAAGCATATTCTCTTTCGGTTAGCATAAAAGCTGTTCTGTAAACATCCGTTGCTTTAAGGTTTGGTAAAAATATTTGAGTTGCTGTTTGTTGTATTAACGTGTCGCTTATCCCACTTTTACTAGCATCCTCAACGCTTTGTGTAGCAAAAATCACCATCGCATTAAGCTTTCGAAGAACTTTTAGCCAATCTTTAATTTTAGGTGCAAAAATTGGATTATCTATTAATGCCCAAGCTTCATCTAAAACCATCATTGTTGGAGTTCCATCAAGCGAAGAATTAATCCTATGAAATAAATATAGTAAAACAGGACCCAAAGCGGTTTTGTTTTGTAACAACTCTGCCATCTCAAATCCAAAATTTGTCGCTAGAGAGAAATTCAAAACATCTTCATCGTTATCAAAAACATTGGCATGAGAACCATTACCATGCCATAAGTAGATTCTATTAGCCAAACTACCTTCTGTTTCAATCCCAAGAAATGGCACTATATTACTTAATGTTCTATCTTCATATTTTAATCTGTAATTTCCTTCTATTGCTTCATTTAGCGTCTTGATATTTTCGGATGTCAGACTTTCTCCGTTAACGGTTACAAGTAGCTTTAACCATTCTAACAAAAAAGCCCTGTTAGCTCCTGTATCTGGTAATTTTAGTGGATTGAATCCGCATTTTTTACCTGGATCTATCACGTTATATATTCCGTTGATTGCCCTAATAAAAATCTCGGCTCCTCTATCTTTGTCAAAGAAGAACATTCTGCATTTAAATTTTTGGCTCTGTGCACACAAGAAATTCATCAATACTGTTTTACCTGAACCTGTTGGGCCAATTATCGTTGTATGGCCAACATCACGAAGATGGAAATTAAAAAAATAAGGAGTGCCAGAAGTAGTGTTAAGCACTGTCACTGCATCACCCCAGTGGTTTCCTTTTGCCCTACCTACAGGATAATTATGCAATGAGCAAAAACCAGCCAAGTTCAGGGTGTTAACTGTAGATTTTCTAATAATAAAATCTGTATTACCAGGTAGCTGCCCCCAAAAACAAGGCTCAAGATTCACCTTTTCTCTGATAGGTTGCATCCCAGAATTACTAAGCTCGACTATGACTTGGTTCAAAACGTTATCAAGTTTTTTTGTGTTTTTCTCTGTGCATAGTACCGTCATGTGATGCATACCAAAACCTATTCTGCCGCTCATAGCCATATCTAAAGCCTCAGATATTTCTCCTATCTGTGATACAGCCTTATCTTCAGCTTGAATCATCCTGTTTTGTTGTAACTGCATTTTGCTAATAGCGACTTGTCTATTTGAGAAAGAGAATGATTGGGTAATTATCATTTCTATTGGCATCTGGAGAAAACCATCAAACATCCCTGCTGAAGTCATAGGGGCGTACTCCTTAACGCTCACAATCCCAGCATAACTTATACCTTGAGGCCCCTGCACTTCTATCTCTTTTTTACCAAAAAACAATCGTTGAGTAGTTAACGACTCATCTATATTTGCATAACTAGAAATATATTTTGATTCTATTCCACAATTCACTATTTTGCCCAAAAAAGAGAGAACTTCCGAATATGAAACATCATCCTCTTCCTTTAATGAAAGTACCTTTGCCTGATAATCCGATAAAGTCTCAACTATTCTACTTGTAATCTCGTCTAAAGCATCGTACCTATCTTTCATCTGTTTCTCCCAGTTGCTTTTATCTGTTTTTTGTTGAAACTTATTGATTAGATATTCAACTATTGCAGCGCCAGCTTTATCAGAGCCCTGTATGACACTGATATATAATTCATTGACAAACGCTTCTTTGCCTTGTTGTTTTTTTAACCAGACTTGTTGTACCTGATCGCTAAATGATTTAGCGTGTTTTTTCTCCGAAAATTCAATGCTTTTAAAAATACTGTCTCTTCTACGAATAATATGAAAATACAACGATATTCCGCCAGCCCCAAGCCCCTTAAACAATGTATTTCTTAGATTTTTTTTGATATCTAAATCTTCATCGTCGGCCGTCTCAAAAGAAAAACCACCAACTTTTATTATCTGAATTAACTCCTCGTTTTTTGTCAGAATAGTGTTTCTGTTCCAATGACATAAATATGGTATAAAGTTTGATGCTGAATATTCGGCCTTCGCATATTTATCTTTTGTTGACCGATTTTTTAATAGTTTTAACATTAGCTCAACTTTTTGATATCGGCATTAATAAGGATCGTATGAATTAGCGCCAAAATAACTCTTATTTTTACATCTAGTACATTTCTCGCCTTTCTTTAAATATAATTCTAGAATTAAAGGCTCTTTAAAACACAAGATATAAGCGGCTGTATGCAATGCAAATGCTATAAATATGACCTTCAACCCAGGGGCGTTTATATATCCCAACATAGCAACGAAAAAATTCAGAAAGAACATTTTAAAACTAACCCCGAAAATCATCGTTGGTCTAGTTAACCCAACAAATAAAGGGTCCGTTGAAACACTTCCTGTATCTGCCATGTGATTACCCGTTCTCTTTAGTCATTTACAAATCTAGAAAACTCGCTTAAATTGTACTCATAAATCAAGTATGTAAGCATAGTGTTACTAGATAAAATTAGCTCCCCAACTGATCTAAAACAGTTTAATTTTGACCAACTTTTGCAACTTTGTAAAGAGCTGTCGGGATTCTATATAAACTCTATGTCAGAGATAGGTGGGCATTTAGGTGGTAGTTTGGGTGTATTAGAACTCACAGTTGCATTGCACTATGTATTTAATACACCAAAGGATAAGTTAATATGGGATGTTAGTCATCAAGCTCATATACATAAAATCCTTACCGGTAGACGTGATAAAATTATGACACTAAAGCAGGAAGACGGCCTTTCTGGCTTTACCAAAAGATCAGAAAGTGTGTATGATTCGTTTGGAGCAGGACACAGCTCTACCTCTATCTCTGCAGCGCTAGGTATGGAAGTAGCTAATAAACTATCCGGTAAGGATAGCCACGTGATAGCGGTTATAGGCGATGGTGCATTGAGTGCTGGTATGGCGTATGAAGCTATCAACAACGCTGGCGTATTGAAAAATAAGCTTATAGTAATACTTAATGATAATAAAATGTCAATTTCTCCGAGCGTTGGGGCGATGAGCACGTATTTATCGAAACTACCTCCATACGACACTAATCATAAATTAAGAAGTATGATAAAAGCATCTATAGCTCATACGCCAGTTAAAGATATTGTTACAAATACCGTTAAAAACATAGAAAGAAATTTTAAAACAAATACTATATTTGAAAATCTTGGTTTTGATTATATAGGGACGTTAAATGGGCATAATTTAGAAACATTAATCGAGATACTCCAGAAAGCTAAGAACAGAAAAGATGAAAAGCCCTTATTGATACATATTCTTACAGAAAAAGGTCGTGGGTTTTACTCCACAACTGGCGAACATGAAAATTTTCATGCAGTTTCTAAATTCTGTCCGAATACTGGTGTCCAAGAAAAAAATACGTCAGACCGTGTTACCTACACTAAGGCCTTTGCTAATAGACTAATAGACGAGGCAAAAAGAGATTCCAAGATCGTTGCTATCACTGCAGCTATGTCATCCGGGACTGGCTTAGATGAGTTCCAGAAAGCATTTCCAGATAGATTCTTTGATACAGGAATTGCTGAGCAGCATGCTGTAACTTTCGCAGCTGGGCTTGCTTGTGAAGGCATTAAGCCATTTGTTGCTATATATTCTACATTTTTGCAAAGGGCTTACGACCAGATAGTGCACGATGTTGCATTACAAAATCTACCAGTCAGATTTGCTATTGATAGAGCTGGTTTGGTTGGAGAAGATGGCCCAACTCATGCTGGCTCATTTGATTTAACTTTCTTAGGTACGCTGCCAAATTTTGTCATTATGGCTCCAAGCGACGAAAATGAATTATCAAAAATGGTTACTACAGCAACTTATTATGATCATGGCCCTATAGCTTTCAGATATCCTAGAGGAATTGGCGTGGGCGTAACTATAGAAACCCCACAAACCATACAGATAGGTAAAGGAAGGCTTATTAAGCAAGGCAATGATATTGCTATAATATCAGTAGGAACGAGACTACACGAATCTCTTAAAGCCTCAAGACTGTTAGAAGAGAATTACAATATTAAAGTAACGCTTGTAGATGCTGTTTTCATAAAACCAATAGATGAAGCGCTTATTAGATTAATATTAAAAGAGCATAAAACTGTTATTACCGTTGAAGAAAACAGTATAGGAGGGTTTTCTACTCAATTTAACAATTTTATTCTAGCAAATGATTTACAAAAGGATAAAACTATCAGAAATCTATTTCTGCCAGATTTATTTATAGATCAAGCCTCACAGAATAGGATGTGTGAAATGGCAAATTTAAACGCCAATTCAATTGTCAACGCGGCTCTGAATTCATTAAATATTTCAAATATTACGCAATTGATTAAACTTGCATAATTTCTAAATGCCGATGTAGCTCAGTGGTAGAGCAACTGTTTCGTAAATAGTAGGTCGGGGGTTCAAATCCCTTCATCGGCACCAAGTAGCGTAAGGGATTCAGACACATTAGATTTTGCGGAAAAAATCTCTAGGTCGCAAATAGGTCGCAGCAGAAAAAATAAATTCTAAACCTGCGAACTTTTGGCACCAATAAACCTTTATCAAAGACTTTATTATTCACATACTCCTTGACTATGCCTTCTCTTTGCTTATCTAGCATAGTGTATAACTGACCTTTTAGAGCATCTCTGCTTAGAACCAATCTACTATCTGCACTATCTGCTAGTGCATCTGCCTGAACAGCTTCGTATTTGCATGACTTACATGATACCAGTACCCTTGCGCTCACTTCTTCTATCGCAACCCCAAACTCTTGCCCAAAATTATTCATCGCTCTGCTCGCCTTTATCACTCCTACTCCTACATTACCAACGGCGCTGACTATCGCACCTACTCCTACTCTACCCAATGAACCCAGTCCAATAGACCTACCAGAAAGCGCTGCAGTAGCTGCTCCGTTTATTGTCCCTCTTGCTATCACGCTTCTATCATCATCAAGCCACTGAGCATATTTATTGACTATGTTACTTGCTCTATCTAATCCAAAAAATAATCTTGGCCTGCTCTGTCTTCTTGAAATACCAACCCACGTAGTTTTTCTCTCATAACTGCCTGACGTAATTTTTCCGAACCTATATTAAACACGCCAGGATCATTAATAACCAAGTTTTTATCACCTAAACAATTTTTGTCGTAGTAACATTTTTTATACTCTTGCCACACTTCACGTTCTTCTTCTGGTAACATAATTGATTTTTCTTCGTTGAGAAACTTTCCATCTACCAATACATTAATTAAATGATAATCGTTTATTACTGTAGCATCATACATTACTATCTTAGTGGGTAGTGCCTGAAATTCACAATGAGCTACTTCCTCCAACACTTCTAATGCTTTCTTGTTAGCAAGTAAAATGTTTGTGCTGTTCGGCAAAAAATCCCAGCTTAACAAATATTCTAACGTTGCTTTTGCTGTTCTTTCTACATTAAATATTAAAGGCTCTGTGGGTAATTTTTCTACTTTCCAACCCATCTTGAAATCTGTGTAATCGTTAAACTTCCCATTATTCTTCTGGTCGTACATAACATAGACTCTCATAGAGAATTTATTATCATCATGCAAAAACCACGCTCTGTTTTCTTCTGCTTTCTTCTTACTTGTCATATAGATTTATCCTGCCATCGATTAATCCTTGGCGTTCTTTTAATAACCATTCTTGAAGTTCTTTGTTATATGCTGCTGTATCCCAATTTCCTAACTTTCCTCTTTTATCTATATTCTCCAAAGCATCCAATATTCTATCCCTATTCTTTTGAGTATGAGCGCCAAGATACTTGCTTCTTGTTGGATGAATACCTTCGGCTGCTGGTAGTAACATCTTATTGATTGGATCATTGATATCAATATCAACTTTTGACCACAAAGGGTGATTTTTTGTAAGATCATAAGTCTCACTCACGAGATGATGTTCTTGAAAATTACTCCTTAAGTATTTCCCAGCCCTAATCTCGCAAGGAGAATATTTTCCTCCTTCAGCAAGGATTGTGCTGTATCTTTCAATGACACATCAACTTTGGAAATAGCTTTGTCAATATTGATAGGTCTTTGGTTTACAGGAATTTGACGATACTCCACATCCAACTTCAATACAGTCTTCTCCAATGCATTATCGAGATTCTTTATGGCTCCTTCTGATAAACCCTTGGTTACAGAACGAAAAACAAAACTCTTTCCTAGTTCTTTTATTACTCCACCCGCAAAAATTATGTTTCCTGCAATATTAGCTTTATCTATCAACCCAACTTGCTCTGGCGTTAAATCATTAGTAAACTCTACTATCGCTTCATGTACTGGCCTAATTATTGGCTTCAGAATATTTACTGCATGTTCTTCACTGATTATCCCGTGCTCTGGATTAAACGATACCTCATCGTTTAAATGCTTGCCTAACTCTGTTCCTGCTACAGATAATGCACCGCCAACTTTATCAAAAACATACCCAATGCCTTCTTCTATAGTTTCGCCAACGCTTTTGATAAACTTCGCAGTCTTAGGAAATTCATCTCCATATTGATTCAGAATTACACCAAATTTATCCTCCTCAAATCCGCTCAAACTTACAGCTATAGTATCTATTTTCTGACCATTATGGTAATGCTCATACTTCCCATCAATGTAACTCTTTAGAGCGGCTTTATCTACATCGCCAATAGTTAAATGTATCTGCCATTCTTTCTTTGATAAAAAGTGCTTCTCAAACTCTTCTCTGGTTTTTAAACGATTGTTATTAGCATGATTTTTGCTCTTACTCGAATATGAACTAGCACTATGATTGTTATCATTCGCGGCTTGTGGAGTTTTGGGTTGTGCAGGTTCTTCGCCTGGCGTTTGTGGTTTGTTGTCGTTCGCGCTTGGCATCGCTCTAGATGTTGGTATATTTATTTTCTGTCCGGCATTGATCTTGTTTGGGTCTGTGATTTGTGGATTTACAGCTTTTAACTCCTCAAGCGATATGCCTTTTGCTGCAGCTATCTCGGAGAGAGCATCTCCACTCTTTACTGTATATTTCTCTGCTACATCATCAGGATTCACCCATGGTTTAGATTTCGCTTCTTCTGGCTTTGGTTGAATTGGATCATCAGCGCCAGCAGACGGCAGTGGGCTAGCAAAATAGTCAAATGCATCATTCAGTCTCTCTTTTGCCATACTCTCAGCTTTTGGATCTCGCTTTTGGTAAAATGCATTTATCTCATCAACCTTGATATTATACTCAATCTTCTTGATAACTCTACTAATATCACGATTTAAAGTGTCTCCATGAGTCTCTCCTATAGTAACATTGCCTTTGCCTATAGTTGCAAAAACATCCCAATCGCCGTTACGTATACCAAATTTCGCTCTATACGCATTATTACTCTTACCAGACATATCCCGCGCAAATTCAACAGATGCCCGAAATTGCAGCCCTCATCTATTTGATGTATATGCCTTACAAATCACTGAGCTACCGTTATTTGTAAATTACCAAGATCTGTATATGTGCCATCTTGATTACGCTGCGCATTCGCTATTAAAGCCCTCGCTTCTTCCACCACTCGTCTGTTTTGAATTCTTCAGGAAGATTTGGATCATCAAAACCAGTATAACCTGCTTCTTCGATTGCATCTATGTGTTCTGACCCTAAATAAGAAGGCAACTTACTACCACACCACGGGCAGTATTCAATGGTATAAATTGCATTATGCCTACAAGATTCGATAAAATATTCTCGAACAGCAGCTTCGTAAAATAATTTCGCGCCAGACTTATGTCTTATAACGTTACCCATTGCCGTACAGCATATCAATCTTCTTATCATGGTTATTACTTTTTCTCTTTTAACCTCCCTTTATAATCAAATACTTTTTCTTTCACCAAAGCATTCTTCATATCCTGAGTAAGTTCATTCCAATTTCTCACATGCCCATGATAAGTATTATCCATCGTGTTGTCAAAGACCACTATCTCATTATTTTTGTAATCATACCCGACTCTTCTATCGGTATTATCTGATAGTTTTATTGAATCCTTTAAAGCGCCTTCAGGATTCTTTGGCGCGACACCCTTTAAGCCTTGAGATTGGTGATGATGATAATCGGCATCTTTATATCGCAATTCCCCAGAATGTTTGGTATCTACTTTTATTCCTCCATCAGCCTGATTCCTGAACAGTAAATTCGTATCAGTATCTGGCATATTGTGCCCCATGTAATCATCAAAGCTCATACCTGATGCGGTTCTTGGACTCTCTTGCAGGGCTCTAGCAACGCCAATATTCTTTAGAGAATTCACAAGGTCACTAGCGGTTAAAGTTAACGATATACTAGTTTGCAGCAACATCTGAGCATTTTCTGCAGTTAAGGTATTATCGGCTTTCATAAGCATTGGCACCGTAACGTCCACAGCTTTATTTAAAACCAGAGAAATTTCTTCTCCAAAAGCATAACTTACAACATTACCAGCTGCCAAAACCGTCATACCTTGAGCAAACCCCTGCGCGGCACCTCTAGCTCCGCCTGCTAACCCGCCAACTAAAGCACCAGGCCCTGTAACGGCACCTAAGGCACCTCCCACCATAGCGCCTTGCACAGCTCCTTTTATTACAAATGGAGCCACAACTAACGCATCATCAGTGTACTCCGCTACCTTTGGATAATCTCGCGCAAACTCATCATATTTAGCTTTTAATTTTTTAGTATCTTCAGCTAATTTCGTTAACTTACCATCACCAACTCCTTTGCACAGTACAGAAGGTTGATTGGCATTCCCATTCGCTGGTGCTGGAGTTTTAAGCCAATCAGGCTTCTTTTGCTTTGTAGGCTGCTGCTCAGCTTGCACATTATCATTGGCCGCTGCCTGATTTCCACCAGAACCTCCATTCGCTCCATCAGGCTCTCGTCCATGCTCTCCTGTTGTCCTTCTAGCCGCTCCCTCTGCCTCCGCCGATTTGAACGGAGCGCTCCAACATACGCCCTCTTCGTCGCACATTTTGCCTAATTTGGCATTCTGCTCTTTCTGTTGCTCTTTTTGTATCTCTTCAATCTTCCCGAGAAAATATGAACCACTAATACCGGCAAGCGGCGCTATTATCCCAGACCTCACTATCCCGATGATCTCCTTGCTCAATGACGCAGAAACCTCTCGTGATATCCTATCTACCGCATCTCTATATAACTCTTCACTCTCAGCTGATTCTAACCTGGATACATTATCATACGATGCACTAACATTAGCTTTCTTGCTGTTATATACACCAAAATCTGTCTCTTCTATCGACGTAACATTCATCCCAACAAACCTACCACTCTCAATAAACCTCTTCTTCTCCATCATAATCACTAAATTGTACCCATCCCTTCGATTGATCTTCTGCTCTGCACCCAAAGATGCCAATAAAAGGTCCTCGTCCTTAGGAACAAAGTTAATTACATTAGAACCAAACTCTTTACAAAAATCATCTGTTATTTTTAATACTTCCGCCAAAGTAGCTGCCATATCAAATGCAATTAACGGACCAGCAAGAACAGGCACTCTTCCTCCTATATTACGCAACACCTGCTGATGCATCTGCTCGTACCGCCCTCCGTACCTAGCCATTATGCTACGACCGATACTCACCAGCCACAACCTACCTTTCGCTCTACCACCGACCCACTCATCCATCACTGCAATCTTCAGAATTTCCTTCTGGTGATGTGAGTGTAGCTCTTCATATACACGCTTCCTGATTCCAGATTCTATATCATTCTGAAATTCTCGTAAACCGAAATTCATGACACCTTCAATTGCACTAGTAATTAAAGTGAGTTTAGCCTGTCTTGCGAATTGTGTCTTAAAATTTATCTTTCCAGATTCGGCCGACTGAAACCCAAGAGTTTTTGATAAACCTAATTTTGATACACCAGCTTCAACGCCTGCCATCAGTACAGTGATCGCCAAATCAATCACTTTGCTCTTCATATAATTCTTTATATCGATTAACTTGCCTTGCATAGTTGAGATCATTGCCATGATAGCATCTTTAATGCCACCAACCATCAGACTCGCCTGAAGCGCAGTGAGGAACACTCCAGAACCAGGCAGAACAAAGCCCACAACTATCTGGAATATGCCAAATGCTATTGCAAAGAAATTGCCAAAACTACTTTGCTTTTCCGGCACAAAATAATAACCAGCCTCAAAAAAATTATCTATACCCAACATTGAGAATTCATTCAGCTCGTCAGAAATTCTCTTGTGATCAGGAAATGTTTTTTCAAGGCTAATGATAAATTCTACAGTTAGATGAGTCTCACGACCAGTATTACCAGCTGCTTCTAAAACACGAATATTATCGTTAATATTCTCCAGCAACGCAAAAATAATATCAGTTTTATCTCTAAACTGTAATGCAAGCGGTGATTCTACATACGTCAAATCTCTATGACCTAGCAAGTGTAATGGTAATTGATATAAAGGCAATATAACGTTCTCTATATTGTTCCGTGCCACCTCCAAGCTATGCTTGGCTTTTTCCCTATTCTGATTCAAAATCAAAATGTTTGCTCTTATATATTCAGCTGGGAAAGAAAAATTTGGATCCAAGCTCACAGCTCTATCAGCATCAGACAACGATGACATCGTCAAAGCTCTTGGAATTAGGTAGCTTGGATTTACTATCAACAAATTTTTACCATGACGCGTTATTATGTCATCTCCAAATTTTTTGTAATTTGCTAAAATTTCTCGTTTAATCTGATCATTTCTCTCTCTGAAATCAGAGTTTTCATCTAATTTAGTCTGAATATTACATTTCATTAAATCATTCTGATTTTCTAACCATAACCCCCATAACTCCTTAATTTGCTGAAGCTCAGGATTGTATTGATGTTTTTTCTCTACATCCTTAAATTGATGACTGAACTGATTGAATTCTTTAAATAAAGAATCTTTTAGAGTCAACATTTCTGTACCACATAAGCTATCGCGTAACATTTTTTGCTTATACGCTAGATCGCGCCATGTAATAATATCCTCAGGAGATAGTTTTTGTTTTTCCTCGTACCAAGGATAAGAAAACCTTAAATTTTCTACTGTATATTCTGCGTCGATAATCATCTGAACAGAACCACTATTACCACCCCTACAAGTACGACCGTACATTTGATCAACTAATCTATTATTGTCTGGCAAATAACTCACACAAACATGCAGACCTCCGCGATCTTCGACAACATCATTAGTTTTAAAATCCACACCTCTACTTGACAAGTTTGTAGAAACAACTATGTCACCAACGTCAACAAACCAGCTTAATCCAGATAGCTGATTGAGCTCCATTTTACTATAGAGCCTGACTTTATCATTAGGGTAATCACTATCAAGAATTTTATTATAGAAGCGCTCAGCCTGCGCTACTGTTTCAGCTATCAATAAAACAGCCTTGCCATTTCTAGCTCTAAGAATAGTATCAGATACTACTTCTTCCTCCCAGTACGCACTATTCACGATTCTCATTGATTCTTTCTTTAAGTTCTTAAGCTTAAACGTAGGTATCGAAACAAAGTCCACACCGTACAACTTTGCCAAAAGTAATTTTTCATTTTCTGCACCAATCGTCCCAGTCATACCGTAA
>Ga0208506_1000157_pt1 | contig 27177 bp, 22 predicted proteins | sample CryBogCBH29Jul08_FD_184616 | JGI IMG/M metagenome (GOLD analysis project Ga0208506, IMG submission 184616) | Freshwater microbial communities from Crystal Bog, Wisconsin, USA - CBH29Jul08 (SPAdes) | ecosystem: Environmental > Aquatic > Freshwater > Lake | place: Crystal Bog, Wisconsin, USA... | reverse complement strand
ATTATATACATATTATAATATATTATAAGTGTATTATAGAGTATTATAAGAGTTTTAAAGTATTATAAAGAGTTTTAAAATAGTTTTAAAATAAATATAAAACATTTTAAGAGGGTTACGGGAGGCCTATGGGAGCCCTGTTAGGTACATAACTCGCACCGTTTCGTGAAAAGACACGATTTTATAATTAATGGCAGGGCCCTAATAGGGCAAGGATTTCTTGATGTGGGTCTGTAGCCAGTGGATATCACTTGCTTAGAGCCAATAATGAGCCATCATCCCCAACACCTATATTATAACAGTATGTCCTTCTCCAGAGTGGTTGAGGTGAGCATCACTATGATGATGATGCAGTGATATGATACCATTGTCACTGGTACCTGGGAGTGAGCCACAAGTGATGTCTGATCCTTCCAAAACAAAGGCGTATTTGGCATACTTATCGACTGCATCCAGGACATCAGATCTGCACCATGGCGTATTCCTAGCCTCCTGTACAATTCCAATGAGTGTGCTTCTCCTAACATGTGTAGCAAAAGCCCCCTCCTGCTGCAAAGTTTCAATGGCTGATCTTGGATCATCTGCCTTGTGAACTAGGATGCAGTAATGAAACCAGTTCAGGTCTGATGTTGTAGAAAAGTACTTGCTATTGACCTCATGAAAGAAAGACTCACTTGCAAATCTAGGCCAAGAAACAACATTGGGTAGAAGCAACTGCACAGGATGCCATATAGGCTCTGCCCCATTTGAATCAGTTGATGAAATTATCATTCTTCTTACTGAATCAGATGTTTGGGCTCCTTCATCATTCCCAGCAGCCTGTGCATCATTATCATCGCTGGAGCACATTTTTATGTGCCTGGCCAATGTGTGTTTTCTAATGGTTAGGAGCATATATGCATTTAAGTACATTTTGCACCTGCTGTCAGACTGACACATGTTTTGTTTTGGAGTCTCTCTTCTATAAACAGTGACATTTGTGTTGTGCATGTACATAATAATAATACACGTTAATCATTATGATGACGCCCCTGCTGCTGTTGAAGATTATACACCAAGTATGTCTCCAAGAGAATTAAGAAACCCCATGCAAATATGAAAAGGGGGATGATGATGTACAGGTCCATAGTAGACTAAGGACCCCCCACAGTAGCTTTATTAATATTGAACTTCCAATAAAGACAGGTAAACTGCTTCGCCAAGCTAATAATATACTGCCTCAGCTTATATTGATTTTAGCCACTAAAGAACATATAGTATATGTACAGTAGTATTATTAGCAGTAGTAGGCCCTAAAAAGTAGGGCTCATTATTATTACAGGTCAAAAGGCTTTGGCAAGAGCTCCCAATTATCAACAACCAAACCACGAGGGTTGCCATAATTTCCAGGGACACCTTGCAGCATTTTTGCTCTTGTTTCATCTCCCAATGCTGACATTGGAGGATATATGGCATTGATGACTTGAAGTTGGCTTAGAAGTTGTGCAAATGCATGTGCTATGTACTTTTTGACAGGGGGGCTATCTCTAAGACATAAATGGATGTAATGCAGATACTCCTGAGGCCTATTGAAGATAGACGCTTTCCAGTAAGTACCAGCCAAGCTGTTGATGACATTCCATCTATTATCATCGCTGCTCAGCGGCTCAAGGCTGGCAAGCAGTTCAAAGGGTGTGAATGAATAGAATGCTGCTTGAATAGCGAGTGAATCATTCCCATTGCAAATGGTGATCAGACTGCTAAACGTGGCATTCAAACCATCCAGCCCTGCTACTCTGAACAGAGCAAGCAGCATATCTATAAAGAGTTTATGGTCCTCATTATCCAAACGAAGAATATTATTGTGGAACTTTTGATGAATATTGGAAACAAGCGTGCTATATACCCTTCCTTCCAGTCTTTTTTGTTGGTATATTGTGGTATCTGGTAAACCGCCAGTAAAGTAGTTAACAGAGCCAAAAGTAAAGTATTTGGCCAAATTATCGATTGCGTTATGGAGATCCCCTATTCTGAGTAGTCCATCATGGATATTTTTTGTGTAGAATGCATCAAAGTATAGCAAGAACTTACGGTTGAATAGATGAGTCAAGGACTGAATCCATTCCCTTTTGGGGCCTATCATCATAATTCTACTACTATGGGTTGGAGGAGGCTGTGCACTTGGGCGTAACATTCAGCCTATTGAAAATGTGTGCCATAGTATAGCATAAATATATATACCTCTTGCTATGTGTTTCTCGCATGCATTTAGACAACCAAAAGAATTCCATAGTTCTCTAGGCTTCACTTGCATACATGATGATGCACATGTCAGTTATTATTAGAGTCCTTTGATACTCCTCCTACTTCACCTAAAGCCTAAAGAGCCAAGGCAGTCAATAACAGCTTCTATGATAGGATTTCACTCTTGTATATTTGGATCATCTTCGTTTTGGGAATACTCAAAAGGCTTTGGCATGAGCTCTAAATTATGAACAACCAAACCACGAGAGTTGCCATAATTTTCAGGGACATCTTGCAGCATTTCTTCTCTTATTTCACTTCCCAATGCCGACATTGGAGGATATAAAGTATCAATGACTTGAAGTTGGCTTAGAAGTTGCACAAATGCATGGGCTATGTACTTTTTGACAGGGGGGCTATCTGATAGATGCAAATGAATGTACTGCATATACGCCATTCTGTTATTGTACACAGATTCTCGCCAGTAAGTACCAGCATAGCTGTTGATGGCTTTCCATCTGTTATCATCACTGCTCAGCCCCTCAAGGCTAGCAAGTAGTTCTAATGGTGTAAAGGAAGAGAATGCTGCCTGAACAACAATTAAGTCCTCCCTCTTCTCCCAAACATTAATCAGTATTTCAAACTTGGCATTCAGATCATCCAGTTTTGCCTCTGTTAAAAGGCTTTTTAGACGGAGAATAAAATCAACATCGCAATCTTTATTTAAACAAAGAATATGTTTGCCAATCCTGCCATGAATAATTGAAACAAGTTCTGCATATTGCATTCCTTTGACTAAGAGTGCATTATATGTATCTTGGTCTTTTGGCATCCATTGGGACGCAAAATAATGGGCCAGATTTCCAATTGCATGATTGGGATCTCCCAAATCGCAAATATTTTGATGGATTCTTTTTGTATACAATTTATCAAAGCTTTGCAGAAAGTCATTATCTAAAAGATAGATCAAGGATCTGATCCATTCATCATTAGGGCCTTCACGCCCCCAATAAAAATACAGATCCATCCAGTCTATTTAAAAATATACCATATATATACTTCACTATGTGTTTATTACATGCAGTTGGAGAATTCCATAGTTGCAGAGTAAAATTGATATTAAAATGGATTGATGTATTTATGCCTTTCATGAATTGAATCCATCGTTTTAAATGAGCTTACAAGTACCACCAAGCAGCCCAGCAGATCATCATGCAGAGCTTAAAACACGCACCCTGAAGAAAATAGAATCGCGAAATATGAAACTGCTTAGAGGCATAGACCAAAAGATCAACACCAGCCAGGAATGCCTTGACCATCTTAAAGCCCTTCTGAGTGAACTTAGGAATAATAATAATTCCACTAGAGAGCTGGAGCCAATAGAGCTGAAAACCTTATTGGATAAGGGGCTCATCAATCTACATGATGATGAGACAAAAGAAATTTTGGTCCAAATCATTTGCCTGACCAAGACATGGCAGCTGAAGCACTGGCTCATTGCATATTTGGTAGGAAAGGGCCTTCAGCTTTCTACAGAATTATATGAAGTAGCTGAAAGGCTGGACAGGAATGGAACCCTGCCCCTTATGCTTCGTTTTGACCCCCAGCCGCCCCAGAGGTTCATGGAGTGTTGTAATGAGCATGATATTAGGATCATTAGCACTGATGAAGGCACAAGAACATTCATTGGAGAAAACAGATTCGATGGCCCAGATAATTACATTTCATGGAGATGGGAAACGATCTTCAAGCCCCTAGGCCTTGTAGGCCCCCCTGTTCAATTTTCCGAATTCCAGTCCCTTGTGTTGTATCTTGAGATGAGCATAGATAGACTTGAAAGCAAGACCAAAGCCTGTATTTTCGACATTCTCGTATCTGGCGATATCCTTCTGGCTTCCTACCTTATTAGCATTGGTTTTGATTTCAATGGATACCAGCGAACCGCAACGCATGCTGCATTGATGTTGAATAATTGGAACGTAGCAGAGATGCTGATGCGTTTCGGGGACGATCCCAATAGGCTGGACGAAGATGACAATTCGGCTCTGAGTTATCTAGAGTATTTGAGATCCAACGAACTCTGAGGCTGAATGCTGCTGCTCTGAGTTTTTATCTAGAGGCCAACAAACTCTGAGGCTGAATGCTGCTCCTCAGAGTTATTTGAGCTGCTCTGTGTTAGAAAGGCATTCAGCATGATCTCTCTATATGCTCTTGCTCGTTTTTTGACTAAAAAGTCCAATGCACATTGGTAAGATGCAGTGCTTTATGCTCTACGATCGCGTCTATAATCAGGGCTTAAGGCATGATTATTAGTTCCAATGAAGAGGCCATTGTGTGATGACTTGAAAAGGGCTGCTTGTTTTTTCTGGAGTTCTTGAAGGGCTTTCTGTGCTTTTCTAAGCTCTTTCTGTTTTTTTCCTGTGCTAGGTCCACCTTCCCTGAAAATTCGCCTCAATGCTTTGATTTGATTTAAAAGAGTGTTTATTTCCACTTGAAGTTTCCAACCTGTTTTTATGAGTTTGATTTTATCATAATTGTAGGTAGCATTTTGCAGATTCTTTTTCATCACAGCTTCCATATGATTATATTCTTCAGGGATATCAGCATTGTCAGGGTTTCCGTTGAACATTTCCAAAACTGTGTTTTGAAACATACGCTTCTCCTTATCTGAAAAGTTTTGAAGTTCATAGAACGCAATCCCACCATACCTTGCGTCTAGAAGAGTTTTTATTGGATCATCACCCTTTTTCCCTTTCCTGTCTCTTCTTTGCATAAAGCGAATGATGTTTACAGAACACACATATATATTCTAGTGGAATGCAAGTATTTAAAGATTCTACTACTGAGCCTCACAGGGAAAGAGTGCAGAGCTTTGAAAGATCACATCCCATTCGACGTAGGGCAGAGGGCACTGTTTTGTCAGTAATGATGAGTGGTTGCGTACAGACATGGAAAAAAGCGGATAGTCTGTTTTCTTTTGATTCTCCTGCCCCTGGTAATTGAGCCCCCTTTCCATCCAGTTTGCAACGATCGTCTCTTTGCCCTCCTGGACCCATGGATAAACCGTATAGTAATTGAATTCGTCGGTAAACTTGATGTACCACATCTCCCACATCCTATCTGTACGACCCTGTGATACAAAAGACTGATACCATTCCCATGGAATAATGCCTTCAACTGAAGGCACGAAATCAGGCTGTTTTTCTCTGAACCATGACCGAAACTGTTTCCATACTTCGTATTTGGGCGAGAGGCTCCATGTCGCCATGAGCTTGTAGGCAAAGGCGTGCATCCCTATGGGGATCAGCTGGTCCATGGACGAGGCCGAATGAGCTGCCACCAAGGCGGGGCGCTGGCCTGTGATGGCGCCTATGTTTGGAATCTGGGACCCGTAGACTCTGTGTGCATCCAGGAACCATTCAAAGTAGTATGGGCTCACCTCCAGATCATCCTCCAGAAAAACCACTGCCTTGTACAGTTCAGGAGGATATTCCTCACACGGCCAAGCGTCGATCCATTGCCCCAGGAGCCCCATGTGTTTTGGCCAAACCTTGATCTCAAGGAAACCGTGGTCCCATGTTGTCAGTGTATCCAGATAGGCCTTTGTGTCTGGATCTATGCCCCCATCATTGTCAATATCCACAGTGATTTGCAGATCCACTGTCATTTGTGGCAGAGAAGACGGATACTTTGCGTCTTGGAGGGAATCAATCAGGCGGCGAAGGGACTGCGCCCTGTTCATGGTCATGACCACCAAGCGGAGGTCTCTCTGTGCGCATTGAGCTCCATTATCTGAGAGAAACCATGCATTATGGGATTTGGCAAACTCCTCCTTAGTTCCCAGACCTACGATCCAATTGTGCTGCTGCACCACAGGGCGTACATCCTTGCATTTTTCCTGGTATTCTGGAGATCGGTAGTAGAAACCAGATCTGTACCTGCAGTCATCCAGCGTTTTGAACTTGATGTTGTTTTCCTTGATGTATGTGTTCAGTAGCTGCTGGTCGTTTATGGTAGGCTGATCACCGCCCGAATGCCTCATTTGGTTCATTATATCTGCGTAGAAAACCTTGGATGTCTCATTTGCAGGAAACACTATGAAGCCTCCGCCATACATCACATGATCCCAGTAAAGGAAAAGGTCGTTTGGATCCACACCATCAGCAGTGGAGCCTGCGATTTCAGGCTGCAACAAAGGATTCTGAAAGTACATGGCGTCCGGCTCCAGCCAGAGCACACGCTTTTGTCCTAGAAGCTGAACCAAGGATTCCCCTCTCAGGAGCATAAGATGCTTGTAGTTGGCTGTTTCATAGTCATAGTCCTCCTCTAGACCGTTGGAGGGGATAAGCCATATCACTGCTTCTGTCTTGAATGACTCTAGATAATCAAGTGTGCTCTTGTCAGAGACTATGAAGAGCGTGTGCTGGAGTGATGGAGGAAACATCTGCATATTGCAGATGAAATTCCCGAGCATGTATCTGAAGGCGTGGTTCCCAAACATGACCAGAACGGGCTCTGGCATGCTACTGAAATCCACCTGTTTGCCCTGCGAAATCATCAGCAACTTGTTGTTATCGTTGCTCAAATTCTGGGGTTCTCCATCATGCTTTGAGGCATTATGCTCCATGGCATAAATCTCTAAAGTTTCGGGGTTATTAGCCTCAGAGTCATTATTATAAAGGGCATTATCCTGATTGCTATTAGCAATAAGCCATAGCTGATGAGATTGAGCAAAACGTGTCTTCTTATGATGCGTGACGGTCTTTTCTGTGTGCTGTATTATTTGATATATTCCCGAGGTGAATGTCAGCACTAATGCTGAAGCGAGAATCAGGTCCTGAAACAGCTGCCATATAAGCGAGGAGTAACCCCGCATAGTCTGGGAACAGTGCCATTGTATATAGCATATATATTTTGATGCATTATAGTTCAAAAAATACTTATGTTCAATAGGCATCTCGTGGGGAGAGCATGATGAGGGGCATAGGCTCCATGCTGCTTTTCTGTGTTTCGTGTGTTTGGATTTTTTTATCAATACAAAAATATTTGGATGTACATATGGTACGTCTAATAAGCACCACAGGGCGCAGTCGTTTTGGCAATAATAGGACGAATAGAAAGCAAGTCTGGCTGCTACACCAATCCACAATGGCTCCTGGGTTTCACATGACGGATGGCTCATATGCTTCAGTCCCAGAGGCTCAAGGCTTAGACTCTAATGAGCCCAGTGCACTACCAGGCGAGACAGCCAGAGAGAGTAGGAGGAACGCCCGCTGGGCCATGATGGTGCGTTTCTCAGGTGATGCAGCGAGAAAGTCAGCTATAGAGGCAGCATGGGCTGGAAGGATTCAGGGTGCAAATATAACAGGTTTTGTCGCGTATGGAGACTTCAGTGACAGTCGTGTATCTAGCTGTAATGCGCAGAGCTTGGGCACTCGACAGAACGAAACCACCAACGCCCTTTTCCAGACGATCAGATGCTACCCTTTTGTGGAATTTATTTTCATAATGGATGACGACCAGGCAGATATGATCAAGCAGGTCAGTCTGGAAGACATTGAAGCGTTCATGATGAACAGTGGAGAAACATTTGATTTCCTGGAAATCCAAGGCAAAGGCTTTGCACTTTCAAGGAGAGCTGTGGACCAGCTCCTTCTTGAGCAAGGCTGCCGTTCACCATCATCGCTTAGGGAATGTCTCCTTCTCCAAAAGAGCTTTGCGGGAATTACTCTGCAGTACCAGCAATTGGTCGCGTCATCAAACTTGAAAGAAGTACCTGACCTCTGTGTTGTCTTGACATTCAATAACGAAAAGCTCAAGAGCGATCCCAAGAAATCGTGGGTACTCGCCAACACTGCCTCTGTGTATGCAGCCCTTGGTCCTCGTGTAAAGGCCTTTCTTGCTGAGCCAGCGCACGAGAATTGGCCTCTAGGAGTCGTGGGGCCACCAGACACTAATTCCTTTGGCACTCCCGTTTTGATCTCTCTCCTGGAAAGGGCATTCGAGGCGTGTCCAAGGTCCCCGTTTCTCGCATATGCCAATTCGGATATTTTATTTGATGCAAACCTGCTGCATACATTGGATGCCCTGCTGGCATGGAATCAATCGGAAATGCTTGGAATAGGGCGCAGGAGTAATCATGAATTACAGGGCCTCATAGGCCTGCTGGATCTGGTGCATTTGCCGAGCGATCTTTTCGTCGAATGTGCACAGGTCCTTATGCTTAAAAGCTAATAATAGAAGCCCAATGCAGGACTTGCTATATGCTCTTTTTTTTTAAACAAAAAAGCTAATAATAGAAGCCTGATGCACGACTTGCATTATGCTCTTTATTCATTTTTTAAAAGCTAATAATATAGAAGCCTGATGCAGGACTATTTCATCATCACCCCCAATATCATTGAAAAGTGGAAAAGGGACCTACCGCGCTACGTGATTGGACGCCGCGGTTACGACAACGCATTGACCGACTGGGGCTACCACCATTCCAATTTAGTGGATCTCACTGAAACAGTCAAGGCCCTGCACCAGACTACAGGGGACGGGAACTACGCTGGGCATTCAAGCAGCAATAAGGACATGGAATACAACGTGGAGCTGCCTGGCGCAGTGTATGATCATGGATCAACTACCCATGCAGCATACGCAAGTAGTTTTGACTCAAAGGTACCAAAGGATGTCCTTATTGTGAGGAGATCGGACAGCCGGATCATGACCAGAGGTTCCTCGTATATTCCAAGACCAAGAGCCAGAGGTACCTCTTATATTCCAAGACCAAGAGATCAAGGGAACATGGGCATAGTAGCTGTTTGGAGCTCATCATATGATTCCAAGAAGACGGCTGCAATACCTCCTCCAGTTTTAACACCAAGACTCAAGGAGCTATACTCACCTGACGTATGCAATCAGGATAAGACAATGTGCAAGATTCTGAGCGGGGATGACAGCCAAATCGTTGAGGGGCTCCAAACGCTCACCAATGACGACTTTCTCAAGGGTTGGCGCCCATGGAATAGCAGAGTGGCCTTCCTGATCAAGGAGAATGTGATTATTCATGGGGAGGGAGATGTGAGACTCTGTGGTCAGGACGAATTCATAGGGAGTTATGGCTGCAGGGATTACATCATTGAAGATATTCCCTCCTCATGTGGCGATAACATCCCAAGATACACAAATGTCATCACGATTGCACAGTACTGGGGCGAGGGCTACTTCCATTCGCTGATAGAGGGGGTGCCCAGGCTTATGCAGGCCATAGAACTTCTACCAACAGCGCATACAGTTTTTGACCTGAGTAAGTGGACGGTTCATAGCAACATGCAAGGAGCTCTGGCCACTCACATTGTAGCGCTCTTGGGGCTCCAGGGTGCAGCCTCAGGGCTTATTAGGGCGGACACTGCCTTTATACCAAGACCAACACCCTGTGGCGGAGAGCTTGGTGGAGTCTGGGTGAGAAGAATACGTCCTAGGTTCCTATCAGCCATGGCATTTCCTGATGCTATGCCTGAAGCTATGGCAGAAAGAAGATTCATTGTTTGTAAGCGTCGTGAAGGAAACATACGAAGCCTGACAAATCACGAGGACATTCTGAGGACTATCCAAGAGCTGTGGAAGGAAGGTAGGGTTATAGTGCATACGGGAAGCGAAAGTCTTGTGGATCAATTTCGCATGTTCAGTACAAGTATTGGAGTATTGGCTCCGCACGGGGCAGGGCTCTCCAACATAGCCATGATGCCTTCTGGAGCTCTGGTCATCGAGGTTTTGCCCACGATGGGTAGCAATAGGCTGAATCCGTGCTACCTAGTGCTTGCTTTTACTCTAAGTCACAAGTATTTTGCTCTTCAAGGGGAATTCGACTCCTATGGCTCTGGAAGCCTGGACCTTTCATTGCTGCATAGCCTGCCTCCTAGCATATGGCATAAGTGAATGCTCAGTGTAGCCAGGCGTTTGGCAAAAGCGAAGGAATGTGAATGGAAAAACTGCTTTTAAATGCATTTCAGATATTTATTATTGACTGGCCAATGCAAAGCATAGCAAGTAAGCATGTCCCTACCCATCCCAGAGTTTCCAGCCCTTAGCATTCGAGAAAGAAGTCAAGGACCCTATATTAGTAGTAGAGTTCCACGTACTGCAGGGCATATTCGATGGACTGACACAAGCACAAATGAGCCTGTCCCTGACAATGAAGTTAATATAGGAAATATCCTAGGAGGAAGGTATCGTGCATATCGCACGAGAGGGTCACTGGATGATATTACGCAGGAGCCTCCTGAAGATCCAGTTTACATGCTTAGTGACAATTTTACTCATCCCAAACAACTCCAATGGTATGGTTTGAGGACTCTTCAGCAATGCCTTGACCATGATTCTGAACGTAGAGATCCTATTACGCGTGTTCAATTGGGACCATGGGATACATCCATGTTAAGACCTGTCTTCGAACAACCAGAAAGACTTTTACCTCCATCTGTAATTGATCAAGAATCATCTGTTGGTGCTGAAGGAGAGCATAGTGGATTTGTGGACGTGCTAGATGAGGTAGGAGGAGGTGACTCCAACGTTTATGATCGCCGTGTGCGACCTAGGATAGAGACCATTGAACCAGCAGAAGAAGAGGGTGGGGAGGATCCAAGGACAGACGATGAGATAAGAAGAGCAAATATAGAGTATGAACGAAATTTCCAAGAGGTGCTGCGAAGAGCAGATACCCAGCGTGAACAGCAACGTGCTGTGGTCCCTAACAATAGTGGCCCATTACCTAGACGTTTGCCGCTAATAAGACCTCAAGAGGGTCCAAGAGGGATTAGCAGAGTAGCAGAATCACAAAACTTGATCAGGGCAAGTATCAATAGGTATACAGAGAATGAGGGTGGAAGGTACACTTACAATATAGAAGCATTATTGGACATAGTAAATGGAGTAAGGCCTTATCATCATTTCTTGGTGATACAGCATGGAGATGACGATCTTGACGAGGAGATGCCCAGGAGTGCCTTAGAAGCTGCGTTTGATGCATTGAATCGAGAAATTTTTTTCGAAGATATTCGCACCTTTACCATTCCAACCCTTGTTGATGGAAGACAGGGGTACAAATGTTTTGGAATAGGAAGAACGGAAGCAGATGGCAATTTTTTTTTTTTCTGTATACCCTTTACCCGTAAGGATGAATTTGATAGCACGCCAGGTTAGCATGGATGTTGAGGAAGAAGAGACTTTTAGAACAAATGAAAATTTATCAAGAGCAGTAGAAGCACAATTGGATGTAATATGTACTAATGATCCATCACAGACTGAACAGCGTCAAGGTTGGCATATTTATTATGGAAATCTGTCTTTTTTTCTGCGAGCACGAAGTGTACCAATTGTATTTTTGAAAGAGCGTATTCATGGAGACAATAGATATGTGAGATTACACAAGGAGATTCTTGAAGCTGCAATAGGTAGTGATCCTAGCTATACAGTTCAGTTTTTAGGCAATTCACGTTTCGAGCTCACACAGAATGGAAATCTGCGACGTTTCAGGATCATGTGCGATCGAAGGGCAACATTGGAAGGCGATAATGAGTGGAATACATATTCTATTGTTTTATATGGCAGACTATTAAGAATGGGATTGTGATTCATAGGCCATAACTGATGAGCTCAAGACATTAAAAAAAAAATGTCTGGATCTCCAAAGGTCATTTTTCATTATTACCCACCGTACTACTGGTTCTGGATTACTGTGATGATAATCTATAATTTAATCTTTGAGTAAAGTGTTTGAATAATTTGATTGGAAAATCATTTTAATATTTATTTTGTATCTGATTTTAGCAATATTCTAGCTTCATTCACTTAGGGGTCTAGTACATTTACAATTCAAAGATAAAATCTGTTTTTAATTGCATCTTAGATATTTATTGAGTCTTCATTACAAGTATTGCAAGTGAGCATGTCCATAGCCCTACCTGACCTTTCATTCCTGAGCATTCGGAAAACAAGACCATGCCCCCATAGTAGAGTTCCACTGACAGCTGGAGATATAATCTGGTATTATCAAGACCGAGATGAACCTGTGCCACGCGATGAACTCAATATAGGAGACATCCAAGCAGGAAAGTATCGTGCATTTCGTGAGCGTGGCTCACTGGATGACATTATGCAAGGACCAGCAACAGAACCAGTATATTATGTGAATGGAGATTATACCCAACCTGAACAAATCCAATGGTACAATTTAGAATCTCTTAGAAGAACCCTCGAGAACGATACTCAACATAGAGATCCTATTAAACGTATTGTGCTGGGGCCATGGGATCCAAGAAGACTGAGGCCTGTATTTGAGACCACAGAAGATCATGTGCAGCCTGCTATATCAGATCAAGGATTATGTGATGTAGCAGGTGACTGCATTAGTTATGGAGCTACAGAACGCAGGGCAGGAAGAAGTGACTCCCATGGCGAAGGAGATCGCCGCGTACGACGTAGGTTGGATGGAGGAGGAGAGCATGCAAATACAGAGATTGTATTACCAGATGGAGATATAGATTCAAGGACTGTCGAGGAGATAGAGAACGCAAATAGGGCATGGGGCCTAAGATTTCCTGTAATCCAAGAATTGCACGCTATAGATGTTTTAACGCAAATGGTCCAAGAAAATTCCGAGAACATGATTTATATAAACTGCAATATTCGATGGGAAATCTTATTGTCTCTGAGACAAGGAACAACCTTTCCAGGACCATCTATATTTTATGAAAAAACTCTACCTGGCATTTCACCCCATTGGACGTATGAGAGATGTCTTATTGAGAGTACATTTGAAACAGTCAATTGTGAAGTTGCTTATTATGAAGATGCTGCTGAGCCAAAACAGGAGGGTGAATTGTTTAGATTTGCCACTCCCCACAATACACAGGCATACATTGTGGGTATATCTGTTGTGGATGCAGAAAGACTTTCTATAAAATATTGGATTCAAAGTATTCCTTATAATCACAGTGTTTCAGTTCAACGTGTTGTGAGGGAGTGGCCTCCTCTATCTGGGATTGAAGGAAATCGTCGATTAAGGAGCTCTACCATAGATCTGGAACTCATTTATCATCGCTTGGGGCAGTTCTGTAGAAGAAATTCATATGTGATACCAAATCGTGGGGTATTACAACAGATCTATGTAGACGTACTACAAAGTTTGCTTAACCGAAGGCCTTTGGAGAGCCCCCAAGAATTTTTTCGGATGATGCTGGTGAACGATGAAAATACCAGACCTTGCTATCAGCTTTACAAAGAAATTCTAAAAATTTTAGTGCAAACTCATCGAAGAGATCTGAGGATATTGTTCCGTGGAAATACAAGATTCATCATAACACGATTAAATCAAAGTAAAGGTAAAGCATATAAGATACTCTCAGATAGGTTTATTACATCCGATGGTATACCTTGGAATAGGTATCGTATTGAAGATTGTAATGATACTCTACTATTCATGCTGTAATACACTGGGAAATAGTTATAATAAATAAATAGTAGATCTGAACATGAGGCCATGATGAAAGATAAATTCCATAAACAGTATGGTGATTTGGAAATATTCTCCACATGAAATCTTTACAAGAATTAATTTATCACTCTCTAGGAACATATGCAAGCAGCAGCCAGTGTGAAGCCACCATGTGAACCATCTTCAATGCTTTGTGAACCATATTCAATGCTATGTGAATGCTGTGGGGCAATTGCGTGCTCTTGGGGGCTTGGAGGCTGTATTGGAGGTCTATTTTGATGATACTGGATTTTAGGAGTAAATCTATGCAGTGTTTTCCTTAAGTTATGATCCTCAATTTCCTCATGGTGATTAAGCCATGTTTGGTGATAAATAGCTAGTATTTGCTTTGTATCACAAACCCCTAGATATACCAAATATACCATCAGCATCTCCCAATTATAGCCAGTTGATGGCATGCCTACTATAATCCCTCTGATTTTTCGCAAAGTATTGTCCTGATGAAGCTTGTCGATCATATCTTCGATTTTTGGAATCATGAGGATAGTTTCACAAGGCTCCCTATTAAATGGGGAATTTCCACTTTCTCCATTTGCTAGTAAACATCGTTTCAGGTAAATATAAAAAATCATTACTAAAAGATTAAAAATCGATATACTCATGATTTTTACATGACCCAAATCCCAATTGGAGTGAATAAAATATGGTTCAGTTATTGTAGTTCTTTTTTGTTGAAACTTCTCGTTTGCGTATTTACATCCACCATAATCACATACAATAAATGTATATTTACCTCCTGTTTGCCTTTTATATAACACATTTTCAAACTTTAGATCTGTGTTTGCTATCCCACAGACTTGATAAAGATAGAGCATTGCTAAGATAACATGTGTTATGTATGTATGGCTCAAAGGTTCATGAGACAAGGTTCCATTAGCAAATAGATCCAATGAATCCCCGCTGCATTCTTCTGCTATGATACATGGAATTTCTGGTATGAAATGAATCAATCGCAAGAGATGATGAAAACCAGGGTGGCTCTGCAGTATGACTCTTTCTTCCTCAATTGTTCGTTTTATTGCTTCAGTTATTTCCTGAGTGATCTGCATTCCTCCATGAATTCTTTGCCTATATTCATCCAGTTTTCTCAACGATGGGGGGTCCTGTACATATTCTCCCATAATAAACTCTTTATTGAAATTTTTAAAGTTTGTTTTCCAATCTTTATAATTTGCTATAGTACCAGTTCTTGAATTAATGACAATTCGGATCTTTCCATCCCTGGTAAATCTTATTTGACGATTTTCTATTAATTTTCTAGCTAATTTAGCAGTACATTGAAGGGCTTTGCCATTGGGTGGTGTAAAGGTACATTTATAAATAGCACCCCATGATCCACTATTTATTTTACTCATCACTTGCACCATGTCCTTATTCGATAAGAAATCAACCTTTTCCCTTTGAAAATCATGCACATTTAAGGCTGTAATGCATGAATGGCTTGTGCTATTTCTTTGCATATCTGCCTTGGGAAGATCCCACAAATCAAAAGGAAATGGTATTATTACACAATTGTTTAGGCAATATCTTATTTTTCCTTTGAAAATCTCATAAATAGTCCCAAAACATATTGTGTATCTGAATATGTTCAAGATTCAATCTATTAGATTGAACATGGAAATGCCTTCTGTAGTTTTCATTCATAGGCATGATTTATAAATGACTATCTCTTAGCATCATTGATGGTACATTCCTGAATTCCTCCTGAATTTTGAGCTATGATCACATTTTATTGGCTTAGGAGCATACACATACAGCATTTTGTCTTAGACCTACAGAACCATTCTGAGCCTGCTTATTAGCCTGAGCATTTTGAGTATTCTTAGTATTAGCCTGACCATTTTGAGCCTGCATATTATCCTGATGGCTTAAAAATGAAGGCTCGAATTTCTTATGATAATCAAGTCTTATTAAATCATCTTCATGCTCTTCATAATGATTTATATCCGCTCCAACTTGTTGGATTTTTTCCTTTATATCTTTAGGGAAAGAACTTATTATTTTAGGGAGTCCTGCATATGTAAAAAACGATGGCTCCTTATGCATAATTTGAACCAGGTGATTTATCTGATTACATTCTGCAGGATAATATTGGAGACCATCGCTTGCTATTTTGGATGCAAGTTGTAAAACTCTTGCACTAGTCAACTTCAGTACTTCATTATATTGCATTCCTTCTTTATCAAAAAAGCTTTTTAAACATAAATGAAGAATTATTGACAGGAGTTCGTAAATTGAAACATTTATGATTAAAGATGTTTCGATTGACCATGGATAATAATGAGAATTTGAGGGTAAGTATTTTTGGGTAGTTGGTGTATATCCTTCAGTTCCTACTGGGTTATGTTCCCAAGGATCTTCTGCATAATAACAGCTACCATAGTCAGAGAGAATGAACTGATAGTTCCTTGGGGTATTGAGACGGTATAGCACATTAGAGAATTTTAGATCAACATGAGCCAAGCCACAGATGTCATAAAGAAATAGCATTGCCATTGCCACATGTGAAATATATGTACTGGTCAATTCTTTATTTGATGATAAAGTACCATCCATGAATAATCTAAAAGAATTTCCATCACAACTCTCTGCTATGATGCAGGGTACTTCTGGTATAAAATGTACTAAATGCAACAAATGGTGAAATCCTGGATGATTTTCCATCAGTTTTCTCTCATAATCGATTTGCTGCATGGTTTCATCGTCAAGGTTATCGATTATTTGCGCTCCAGCATGTTTTCTTTGCCTGTAAGACTCAAGTCTTCTTAGAGTTGGGGGATCCATTACATATTCACCCATAATAAATTCTTTATTGAATCTGTCAAATTCTTTTTTCCAAATACCGTTATGTTGTATAGTGCCCTGTGAGTTAACCGCGATTTGAAGCTTTCCCAGTCGAGTGATAACTATCTGTTGTTTTTCAAGCAGAGTTTTTGGAATTTTTACTGTATATCCATTCCTTTCTCCAGGGATGGCTTCATAATTGCATCTATACACACTACTATGCCTTCCTTGAGTTATTTTGTTGCCAACAACTAACCTATCACGAATTTCTTGGAAGTTCTTTTTCTGATCATGAAAATCAAACAAATTCCTTCCTGTGTAGCATGGATGATCCCTAAACTCTTGCTGCATCCTGAGTGTATTATCTACAGATGGCTTTGCATGCTATTTATACTGCATGTCTTGTCAAGAAAAACTGAAAATGCAAAATATTTTGTATGTTTTTAAAAAATGTTCTCTGTTTGAAGTGTAACTCAGAATTATTTTCAACAGTTTGGACATGAAGACATTGCAGATATTTCAGAAAGACAGCTTTCAAGGATTAGTGTAGATAGGGTTATCCTATTAGTCTAATTTTTGGGCTTGGCTATATTAGCTTCCTAGTTGCTGAACTTAGAAACATACACAACCACCAGACTGATTTTTGCTAGCTCCACGGCCAGGATGCATCTGGGGAGCAGGCTGCCTGAGCTCTGGGCCATCAAATCGTTGCAGGAGGACAGGAGGCATCTGGGGAACAAACTCACTGGGCACTTGGCCATCAAATCGTTGCTGAGGGCCAGGAGGCATCAGAATAATAGGCTGCCTGGGCTCTTGGACATTAACTCTTGGCAGGGGGGTAGGACGAGCAATAGGCTGCCTATGCCTTTGGCCAATAAGCCGTTGATCAGGGGCAGGAACTCCCATCCTAGGAATAGGCTGCCCTAGCTCTTGCCCTTCAAGAGCAATGTGATAATCTTCCCTGCGTGTATTATGTGATACACCTGTGTATTTAGCATAGGCTTCCTTTTCCGATTTGATGGCCTTTTTGATGCTGAGCAAATTTCTTTTGTTTATAGCTTCTGGATTCGAAGTAAGAACTACCATTGCACTTTGCATCAAAGGTGAATTGTGGTAGTAGTTATACAAATCCTTATTTTTTTGCATTACTTCAAAGAAATGCCGAACGATGAATCTACAGATATGCATAGGGTAATTATCCAAATTTAATTTTTGGTATAAAAAATAATAACTTATTCCCAAACTACCTGCAAAGCCTTTCTGATTCAAAACAAGATACAAAATCATGGCTGACAGCTCATAAAGAGATACCTTATATGTATCCACAGCATTAGAATCCCAAAGGGGAAATCCATGAGTATATTGGATAGAGCCTGGGGGCATGAAACCTGGTGAACCTTTAAAGTCCTCTCTCCATAGTTTGTCTAGCGGAGCACATCCACCATAATCAGCTAATTTAAATATCATGGATCTACCTTCATGCTTGTAAAAAATATTACTGAATTTCAAGTCTATATGTGCTAGTCCTGCTACATCACTGAGATAATGGATTGTACTTATGACTTGCTTTAAAAAGTAATAGATCATGTCTGGGGAATTAGAGAGGATTCCCCTTTTGTAGAGATCATCTGAAGATCCCTGACATAGCTCTGTAATGATACATGGAATTTCTGGAATGAAATGGTAGTATTCCAGCATATTTCTGTAACCTCTGTGAGCTTTTATCTGAGAAAAACTTGTCTTTAGCATATCAAAGTGAGCCTTTAATATCTGAGCTCCTATTTCTTTGTTTTGTATACCTGGAGGATCGAAAATAAGTTTTGCCATTTTAAATTCTTTTGAAAAATCGTCTAAGGAATCATTTCTCTGAACGCTATATGCACTCATCTCTTGCTTGATTTTTTTATCCAAGGTTATAATTTTGTGTTCATTATTGAGGGTAATATATTTGAACATTAATGTCCCTGGAAGTTTTACAGCACATTTTATTTCGCCTCGTGCCATACCAGTATACACACATGGGTAAACTTTGCCAATACTACCTTCTCCTAAACAATGGTTATAAACATATAAATTATTCAGAACATACTGATTATCTACTAGCCTTTCTTCACCATCATGAAAATGTTTTCCAGTATGTGGTGGCCTTTTTCTATCAATGTCAATACTCATGTATATTAACTCTTTTTTAGTAACTGTGTAACTATGTCTATGAACATTTATAGTCTGAAATTATAGTAAAAGTCATTAGTTTCTTATGCATTTGGGTTCTGTTACTAGTAGCTATGAGTTATCAATCACCCAAAAACTTAGATTCAAGTTATAAAAAAAGTTCTCGAAATGAGGTCATTGCATATATATTTTTACATCTTTAAGTACACTTATTAAACATGAGCAGCAGACCACAGAGCCAGCCAGACGATTTCAGACCAGGAGATATTGTTCTAGAAGAAGGTATCTTGCTATCATGGGTAGTCATGCTTGTAGAAAAGGACAACATACTTCTCTTCAATGAGGCCACTGACCAGCTCAAGTGGTCCTCCTCCCTCTACTACTATATGAAAACAAGCGCTAGGGTTGAGCCTGCCCACTTCAAGCATGCAGTCTACTCCGATGGCACCAAGGTCACTCTTTGTGATACCACCGCCTACAACGACCACGATCCAATTTTTGACATTGTTCAAATAGTAGGGCTTAATAGCATTGCCATCAGAGATCTCAACAGCCCCACCACTATCATTGAAGAAGACTCCACTAGAATGAGGCTCTGTTTTTAGCATGAGACAGTCAGGGTACGCCCTAAGACTACAATACCATCAGAGATCTCAATAGCCCTCATTAGAATGAGGCTCTGTTTTTAGCATGAGGCAGTCAGGCTACGCCCTAAGACTACAATGCGTATCCAAGCTACCCAGCTAGGACTTGATGTTGTGAGAACATGAAGGAAGCGTGCCTTCCCCTCCTGATTACAAACTATCCATTCTCGGTCACTGAAGGTGCCCTTTAGCACACAGAGTGTCTCCATGCTACACATATCCATTCCTAGGCTTATGACATGCTCTGCCTGGGCTGTTTTTGGTTCCATCGAGGGTAGCAATTTGATTCTATGGATGAGGCATGGTGTTCCGAAATCCAAACGGATCCATCCTGGAGCAAATTCCCTGGAATTCCACATGGTAAATTCATTCGCCTCCAGTACGCTTAGCGGATTAGACAACCAACATGCTGGCCATATGTTATCTGAGGATGTCTCTATAGATTGCACAGTCAATATCTCTGCTGTATCATCTTCAGTCTTAGACTTCAAAGGCTTACTTTGATTGCTATTTCGATTTCTGAGAAGGGGCATGTACAGCTAAGCCCATATGCTGTGATCCAAGCATAAATACAGTGATCTAAGCATACATGTGGTGATCTAAGCATAAATAAATATAACCTTTTTGATATATTCTAGGGCACCAGCCTTTGAACCTTAGCTTTCAAGGCTCTATCAGAAGCAGCCCTACAGCATATAGCTTTTTGATATATTCTAGGCCACAAGCCTTTGAATCTGAGCTTTCAAGGCTCAGTCAGAAGCAGCACTACAGCATATAGCTTTTTGATATATTCTAGGCCACAAGCCTTTGGATCTGAGCTTTCAAGGCTCAGCCAGAAGCAGCGCTACAGCATATAGCTTTTTGATATATTCTAGGACACAAGCCTTTGAATCTGAGCTTTCAAGGCTCAGATAGAAGCAGCGCTACAGCATTGTTTAAACTTTCGCACAATGGCCTCAAACTCTGCCTTGGTATTGAATTGATGGACGTCTTCCTCATCAGAGGCCTCCCAGACATTGCTATAGGATGGGTTGTCCCTATATTGGAAGACCACATCCTTATGCACATGCTGCACGTTGCATTTGCTCACTAGAGTATCCTCTGGAATGTAGAAGCGAATCCATAGGAGCATCTCGTCCTCAGGCCAAAAGATTTCACCTCTCTTCCATTGACGATTATGCTCTCTCTTGAGAATAAAGCTGGTAGCTATTTGACCATACCAATTGCTGACATCCTCGCCAGAGAGCATGAGGTCCTCTTTTTTCAGATATTCCAGAATCCATGAAGTTTCTACGTCTGCCATGTATCTGGTCTAAATGTTATTGGCACAGACGCACACTGTCTTTTATAGCTCATCAGTGCTTATACCACTAAGAAGTAGTACTTGTATTATTTTGGTCAAGGGTGTACTCATGCATAATGTGTTCTGCCATGGCCCAAAAATGATTGCAGCCTTTGCCCCTGAGTACAGCGCGTCTGTATGCCATAAACTTAGGATTCTCATAGACTGGGATATGAAAGGGTAGCAGATCCTCCATGGAATTAGCAAAAGTAAATATAGGCATCAAAACATCCTTGGCTTCACTGTGCAATCCCATAAACCTCACGTCCATCTGAAGGCTATGAGACGTAAACGCCATGGCAGGCTTAACCTTGAAGCATATGCTGTAGAGCGGTTTATTGTTCTTGAAAAAAATCAGGTTGGATTCATTGGGCTGTGAGGTGAACATTTGCGCTCGTACATCCTTTGTACAGTTTGTTGAGCATGTGAAGCCTATGGAGTTTCTCCCATTCATGGACGACAATTCAGGCTCGTCCACACCCTCAATCTGGAATGAGGGATGGTGTGCCTTGGCTATGAGCTCTGGGGAGTGGATGTGGTGTATCCCTGCTGCATATGGGATCTTGTTGAAATCAAAATGCAATGTGGCTCTGCTTAGGACATTCTTGTTATCATTATCAAAGAGATTTATATTGGGGGGGCTCAATCCAACATCGAATGTATGTGATCGTGAGAGTCTACTGCTCTTCCGAAGAAGATCTATAGGCCTTTTGTCAAAAATGGGGTCTATTTTTGTAAGAGGCAGAAACGCGCTGATACATTGCTGAATATTTAGGACGCTGACCAGTACCAGCATTCTTCTCATTGGCATTGCTCTATATTTGTCCAAAGTGGCGTGCTTATAGCTTTATATATAAAACGAAGCTAGTGTACAGCCTCAAAAGTTGTATGGAGATTGTCACTTTATTCCATGCGTGGATAGTTGATCGCTTGGCTCCATGCTTGGATCGTTGATTGATAGGCTAGAGCACTGATGGCTCAAAGCCTAGGCTTCAAGGATGGTGTCCTTGAGGATCAGGGCAAAGGTATCAAAGTTGATGGTTATGGCCCCCTTGCGGGGAGCTCCAGGGCTAGGCAGGAAGATCTCCTTAAAGGTAGCAAGCTTGCTCCTGAGAAGCTTCGTCCTCTTCATGTTCAGGCGAAAACGGATGAGTTTCTGGGCCTTGATAAATGTCTGCGTGAGAGAGGGCGATTGCTCCACTACCTGCTTGATACGCATCATTTCCTCCTGAAAAAAAAAGCAGGTAAGTATCATATGTAGCAATGCTTAGCTTGCGAAAAAAGAAGCATACCTCCATGCAGAAAGTGGTCTGGCTTGGGTCGAATTTCACAAGCTTCTTGCGCAGGGAAACGATGTTGGTATGCAGCTGCTGCACGTCCTCGATGTGAGCATCGCCATCTAAGACATACATGTACATGATCTGGAGGGCGTCCTTGATCCTGCGAATGACGCGTGGCAAATCGTAGTCGCGCCACGCCATATAAGCGTTTTCAAATGTGAACAGGAAAACCAGGAAGGATGCCGTTAGTTCCACAGAAACCTTGGCGAATCCATTTTCCTGATTGGTGGCCTCCATGATCTTGTGAAAACAATGGCACAAAACCTTTGCCTGTTGTACGAGCTGCGTCGTTGGAGGGCTGAGCACTGGATCCCTCACGAGCATTTCCCCATCATATGCATCGATGAAGAATGCAAGCAAGAAGACTCCCACTTTGGGCCTCTCGATCCATGGAGCGATATCTTCATGGATGGCAGCGATGGGATTCCGGTTCTATGTGAGTTCAAAGTATCAATATACTACTGTAATCCCAAATTTTATATGCAGGACAATACCTTGCATTCCTGAACAAGAAGCTCCAAGAATTGAAATGTTTTGATCTTGATGCCATTATCCGTGATGAGCCTCATGAATTCAGTCGGGTTATGCATCTCCTTTGCGTTTTGCACAGAGATCACAGCATACGTTTGCTTGAACTCTGTGATGATCTCCGCTCTGGTGGTGGACTCCATCGAATGTGCTAGAGTCTCAGGAAGCAGTCTCGTTTAAATAGCGAGACCTTAAAAAAAATCTATTTCGGGTTTAGGTTTTGAATGTTAAATAACGGTGCACTAAACGTTAAATAACGGTGCACTGACATTTTTAACTAAAAATAAAATAAAAAATTATGACTTAGACTCACTGATATATGCATTTCATGTATTTTTTGTTGACATAAAGAACCATATTTAAGGGTTGGTTGACCCCTTCACACCAAATGAAAAAGGGCAAGGCAAGCAGAAAAACAAGCTCAAGGCTCAAAAGCGCTGAACAGGAGCTACTGAAATCTCTAGTTGATATATACGCCAGGCCTCTTGTCAAGAGGGGACTCAGGCCCCTGCCTAACAGGGTAGCTTATCTTAAGAGTGTTGTCAAGAACGATCTGCAGCTCTATTATCGTCTAATGGATCTCATCACTAAATACAAAAGAAGCATCATTACACCCCATGAGTCACTGCAGCTCTTAGAAGAGTTGAAGAGGATAAACGGCTCACTGGTCTATCCTGGCTTGAGGAACAGTAACAAAAAACAAGAGAAAGTCATTACTGTCAGCAGCACTAGCAGCAGTGAAGAAGCCAGTCAAAGCAGCAGCAGTAGCAGCAGTTTCAGTAGCTGTAGTAGTGACGAAGATTTCTCCTGTTCTGAAAGCGAGTGGACACACAGAAGAGCAAAATCCAGATAGGAGAGATACAGCCCCTGAGAATACTCTAGGCTATTAAAAAGCACTGGCTAGAGCATAGGCAAGATAAGCAGCAGAGTGAATGTATTGGCTTTGTAAAGGAATGCTGTTTTTAAACTGTATCTGGGACATGCTCAGCGCATTGACCATTTGGTGGAGCTTCTGCATTAAAGATGTGGCAGATCACGCGTTTATTGAGGGGGCTGTTCCCAAGGTTGTAATCATCACATCCGATGATGAGACAGATTCCCTCTTCCCCTCATCAACATCATACAATAACAACAACACGTGTAGAAATAACAGCAGCAAGTCTCAGAAAAGATTATTTTACGAGATAGCCAGCATGCACACTTCCATGTGGACACGACAGGCAGACGCGACAAATCCAGCAGCATGCATCCTCATGGCATGGTGGGTGCTTACTTTAGGTTTCATGCGAATCATGGGGGTGTACAATGAGATTTATCTAGTGATTTCAGCAGCCTCGTATGCATTGGAGGGCATAGCATTTCTAGTCGAGGGGCTGAAGGCCACCATGATTCCCAAAAAGGCATGCCCTGCTAGTCTCTTCAGTTTCTGCTGCTTGGCAGTATGCTTGAACAGTATGCAGTAATAGGCCGGCCTCGAGCCATGCATGTATCAGAGGGTACGCCCAATGTGCTTGGTGTTGATAGGGCATCCACCTTCATTATTAATTAGGCACTGAAGCATGCATTAGATAAAGACCTATCCTATGTATGACTTCTGGGCTATTAACTCCAAGCTTAGAGTTATATTCTGTAGGATTCAATTGGATGAACTCATTGCCAATATCACGCATAATGCGCACTATGGCTTCATCCGGTAAGGTATAATTTCTTCCAGCACTCAGATGTGTAGTAATGGATCTATGAATTGCTAAAAATAAATGGCTCATATTTGATATGCGTGCCATTTTGCGTGAGATATTCGCTAAGATGGTAAGCCATATTCGCACTCTCAACCATTCACTTTCAGAATTTAGATCTGAAGACTTGAGATATTTTATGGCACGCGAGGAGGTATTCAGAAACCAATGATACATTGTGCTGTAATCTTTGATTGGTGTCATGTCTTCAAGTTCCCCCAAGACAAGATCCAAGGCATCTCTCCATGTCTCTATCCGTCTATTTGCAGGAATGTAAGAATCTGAGAGTGAAAGTCTCCTCATGGGATAACTAAAATTTCCAAGCTCCATTTTTAATGAGGAGGAGCACCATTGCCTTAAATAGTGAACCCAATTTTACTGCCGCTATTTTCTACCCAAAGCAAATTCACCAATACAATGATGCAAATTGACTGCAAATCCACTATTTAAGTTATTACATCTTCAAATATAAGAACAGCTATGTATCAGGCATACTGCCAGAGAATAGGGCCACCCAAGACTGCATTTTTCATACCAGACCCTTGGAGATATAATTATGATCCAAGAGATGCTAACACGGAATTGTCCCCAGACCCAATTGGTTTAAAGTACTTAGATGATGGCACAGTGCGATCGCAAGAAGAGATACTACAGCATCCTGTGGTGATTCATGGGGAAGGCCATAGTAATGATAATATCTATGAGTTGGCTGATCTCATTAGACACAGGGAGACTACACGAAATGCAGTAGACCCTGCAACCAACATACCTTACAGATTACAGGATCTGAATCCAGTGAGATATGACGGGATGCAAAATTACCAGGAAACAGTAGATATTTTGCGGGCATTGAGATGGGGCGATCATGAAAATTGGACAGGGCTACCTGAACCTGACCATCCTGATGCCCCCCCAGTAGGTGCAGAAAGATTTAATCCTAGAAACAGAAACCCCTTCCTGATAAGAGATGCAAACCAAGAGCCCCAGGCATTACAACTTGAAGCTAGGAGGGATCGTAGGTCCAGTGAAGCGCGTAAACCAGTAGAGGGGGATCTTGATTTAGGAAGAGAGATCCTTAAGTTGATAATAGCAGAGAATGGATTCAATGGAGTACCCATTCCAAGAGATGTATTTTTAGCGAGATTTAGAGGCCTGGTTCAGGAGAGAGGTGTTCGTTTTACAAGGACTGGTTATATTTTGAGTAAATTGACCGAGTTTATTAACCATTTGCTAGAGAGACAGAATAGAGATGAAGCCTTTATAGTTTACTATTCCAGAGGCTCCAATGCAAGATATGTCATATATCCTCCCTTAACAGCGCAAGATATGGACAATGGAAGGACTGTAATTCGGAGAATTCTTGATAAATTCAATGTGAAGCAATATTTGAAGAGAAATACATTCAATAGTAAATTTCTAGAAGAAGCTCAACAGGATACTCCTCAGAGATTGAATTTCTCGTTTCATCTAGATGGAGAGAATGCTGAAATGTTGAATTACTTCATCAATGTGCTATTGCAGGAGGAAGATCCTAACAGGATTAGGGGAAATATGGGCGGGGTTTATCTCCATTGGCCTAAAACAGAAAATAGAAGAAGAAGATTTCGCCTAGAGAGCTCTATGGGCGGCAGCGGTGGCGGTGGTGGGGATGATGATGAAGATGATGATGAAGAAGAAGAAGATGATGATGATGATAACGATGACGATGAAGATAGGGGGGGTGATAATTCAGATGGGGATGGACCTCCCCGAAGAAGAAAACGCAATTCAGGTATTGAAAAAAAAAGGAAATTAAGGGAATTAGCAGGAGAATTTATGGGACAAGCAGGAGTCAACGGAGGAGATATCTTCAATGCATTAGAATTTACTGGAAGGTTTCTTAGGTTTATAAGGACTCATGGATATCCCAACATTCAAGCAACTCAGAAGCAACTGCAAGATGCTCTGAAAAAATATGTTGCCTTTACTATGCCCAATGAGGATGGAACAGATCAGAGATATGCTGTCATAAAAGAAACAGCAAATGATGCTACCATAGAACGCGCCTTAATAGACTACTTTACTAACCATAGATATACAGCAGACAGCATAAACACATTGCAACAGAGGGTATATTCTTATCTCAAGTCCTGCAATATCAAAGTGGAGTATAACAGACTTTTGGAAATTTTAAAGGCAAGGTTTAGGCATCGAGCCTATCGAAAGGGTGAACAAGGTATGGATGTGGGGTATGGAATTCCTTCTGATGGTCAGCTAGGGAGGGGTGCTGGCGGTACTAGCCCTCAAGTTTTACGAAACGCACTGGTTGCTTTTGTACGTCAAATTCCTTCTCCAGTAACATATGAAGATATTAACAGCGTTCTCTTGGTTTTTTTTCTGTTTTGTAGCAGTAGCACGAATACTAGCTTCGAGTTCATTAATGAAAGAACATTTAGTCAAGATCAAATTGAAAGGGAATTGGAGGCAATGGCTGCAGCCCCTGATTCAGGGGTACAAACAATCAGAACAGGTGATGGAGGCACCAGGTATAAACTGGGTTTCGTAAGGCAAATGGTCAGTGAGGACGAGGATCTTTTGAAGGGAATCATTCAATCATTTATCTTCGATACCTTTGGGGATGCTCAAAGGCATGTCTTTGATAATTGGGGTAGTCTGAAGGCGTCTTTTGAGGAATACATTGCCAGGAATGCAGAGCTACAAGGAGTTACCAGCATGTATTCGTGGCAGGATAATATCATACCCCTTTGGCAACATCCTGACATACAGAACCTAGGAGTCACCGTTAGAGATAGCGCAAGTGCATCAGGTGGGATGGGTGGGATCCCTTCTGAGCAAATAATCATAGATATATCTCATTTTTTCTAGT
>Ga0208506_1000142_pt1 | contig 29006 bp, 46 predicted proteins | sample CryBogCBH29Jul08_FD_184616 | JGI IMG/M metagenome (GOLD analysis project Ga0208506, IMG submission 184616) | Freshwater microbial communities from Crystal Bog, Wisconsin, USA - CBH29Jul08 (SPAdes) | ecosystem: Environmental > Aquatic > Freshwater > Lake | place: Crystal Bog, Wisconsin, USA... | reverse complement strand
GGGTGGGTCACAGCGTAGGCACTGCAAGCAGTGCAACGCAGTGAAGCATGCTTCAACGGCAGTTGATTCAATGGTTCAATGATTCATTTGCTTTGCTTTGGTTCGCTTGATTCATGGCACAAAAAAACCCACTCAGTTAAGAGTGGGTTCAGTGTGTGTAGTGTTACTTAGCAACCATAGTACAGTATGTAAGCAAACGCGAAACAGACTGCTAAGAATAGAAATAGATCAAACAATACTTTAGATAGTTTTTTCATAAGACCTATAAGCTAGTACCTTACTTGTTACCATGCAAGCTTATTTTATTATAAATAAATAATGTTGCATGATGTGGTCACATATTATCTACTAGCCATGTTACAAGGTGCAATGATGCACCAAGTAACATTCTTATGTTATGGATCAAAAATACTATGGTTGGAACAATAGGCAGACAAGTATAGTTAACTTGTGGCTGAGTGATGAAGAAATGTATCGTACAATACAGACTCTTGTTGAGTCTGCTTTGTTATCTGATTATCCTAAATACACTCTTGCAAAAAGCTTGCAAGCTTATGTTGAAACGAGGGTTGATAAAGGTCATTCATTTCAAGACGGGTTTGTGACAGACCTTATATACGCATCAGTTGCCATGATTGATTGGCAGGAACTTGCTTTAGCTTATATTGATGACGCTAGACGTGAGAAAGCTAAACAAGCTAAACAAGTATTCTCAGTTGGTGCAGGTTCTTACTCTGCATCGTCTGAAGCAGTATACAACTATGGAATCGACCCTGACGACCTATGAACCCTGATTATCTAGACCAAATGCTTTGCTTTGAGTTAGGCACACTCGACCAAGACCAAGTGATTCAGCTATTCCAAGGTCTCATTGATACGGGCGTTGTGTGGCAGTTGCAGGGTTTCTATGGTCGAACTGCTCGTGACCTGATTAATGCAAGCTTATGTAGCTTGCCACAACGTTAGAATCAATAAGCCACATTGCAACCCTGCCTAACAAGCAGGGTTTTTTCATGCCCTCATGCTTCACTCTCGCGTGCACGCATGAGCCACAAATGAACAATGCCACACTACTTGTGACGGCAATGTGGCATGTTCTTATGAATGACAATATACAATGAATCAGGAAACCATGTAACTGACTCAATGCAATGTTAGTGTGTGCCACATCATCATAGCAAGAACCAAATGAGAAAAACGGATTGAGATTGCATTGGATTCGATTGGATTGGTGAATCAATTGGATTGGATTGGATTGGATTCGCATTCGATTCGCATTGTAGCGGATTGGTGCAATTGGATTCGATTGGAACAATTCGCATTGGATCATATTGGATCATTAGAGATTCTTATAAGGTATATTAGCATTACTTTATTATAATTTAGTGCTTGAATCATGTAAACAATTGTTTCATGCTACAGGTTCTTATGAATGATAATCAAAAAACAATCGGATACATTATTCACGAAGGTGTCACTAATGGTCACAACTTCGTTTGCGTTGCTACACTAGAGACAAGCAACCCTAAAACGGGTAACATGATTCAAGTATGGTTTCTATTAAAGGATATCAATCCAGTGGAAGCATTGAAACTTGGTTTAGATGCGGAAACAATTTGCAAGGATTGTCCCTTTGCTAATGGTCAAGGTTGCTACGTTGTGATCCACCAAGCGCCTTTGCAAGTATGGAAAAAGTATCATGAGGGAAGGTATCAAAAACTTGATCCAAAGGATTATGCTAAGGTGTTCCGTTTTCGTAAGGTTCGCTTTGGCGCTTATGGTAACCCAAGTTTGTTGCCTATTAGCATTGTCAAATCAATTGCCAAGGTGTGTCAAGGTTGGACGGGTTACTTCCACGATTGGAAGACTAATCCACTAGCAAACGAGTATTCAAAATACTTTATGGCATCGACCGAAACTTTATCTAGTTACAAGCTAGCAAAGTCACTAGCTTATAGAGTGTTCCACGTTTCCCCAAACAAGCCAGAGGGATCAAGGGAATGCGCCAATTCATCACATAACCTAACATGTGAAAATTGCAACCTATGTGACGGCGGTAATGGACGTGACGTTTGGATCAATCCGCATGGATCATTTGGTAAGGATAAGAAAGCAATTGCCGTAGCACTTTCCGCTTAAACAACTAACAACTAATAACATGAAAATAGAATATGGTATATTGAGTATTGAAAATCTGTATCAAATTAAAACAGTAGATGAGGCTTTAAACTACATTGAAAGTTTAAAAGATTTATACGATAGGCAACGAGCGTACGATTATTTAAAAGACGTAAACATCTATTTTAAAATTAATGGTGCCAGCATTAACGATACTTCAGGAGAGTTTGAAAGATTTAACAAAACGTATTTACAAATTAACAACAATTATAAAAAACACTAACATGAATAATACACTTAAAAAATACATTGTAAGAACTGTTTACTCGTTTACATTAGATCAGGAAGTCGAGGCAAATAACGAGAACGAGGCCGAGGACATTGCACTAAACCTGAACAAACAAGTTGATAGCAATGGTTTGCTTGACGCATTGTCGCAAGGTTGGAACCTTGAGGCTAGCTACATTGACGAATTAATAGAACCATAACACTTGGCACATTCGTCACACAGGGACACACTCGCAAGGTGTGTCCTTTTTTGTGCCCACATGCTACTGGCACATTCTCGCACGCACGCTCGCACCCACGCACGACCCATTGGCTCATTGGTTCTTATTGAATTGGTTTGATTCATTGGTTCATTTGGTTATTGGTGACAATGGTGACAATGTATCCTTAGTATCAAGTCTCAGTCTCACATGTATCCCATGGTATGAGATTGATACTATTGCAAATTGGCATTGGTAATGCCACATTGCATGGATTGGGATTGCCACATGGATTGGATACGAATTGGATTGGCCAATTCGATTGGTTCAATGGGCATTGGGATTGGTTCACATTGGCACATTGGATTGGGATTGGCATTGGATTGGCACAATGGTTCACATTGGTGCATTGGCACATTGTACCATGTACCATGATTCACTAGTGCATTTCGGTTCAGGGTTAGTTGCATGGGCACAACTCACCCATAACAGGTGAGTGTGCATCACTAATGCAAATCGGACTAGGAAGCCTGATGAACACCTACATGCATATGGGGCGGTATTGGCTCAATTGACCCTGCATGTAGCGACTCACAAACCCCTAACGGGTTTCGCCATGAATTAAGCCACTTGGTCTAACAGATTGGTCAAGGTGGCACCGCTACTATTATCAAGACCGTTACACCTTGCACAGGTGGTTGGATCAGTTTGTGCATCTGTTTAGGGTAGATACAGAAAACCCCACAAGAGGTGCCGTCCTGTGGGGTACTTCAAACACTAACAAAAGTGTACTCTACATTAACGGCACTTAATGTACCAGCAATGTATCACATGTCCATGTTCCATGTCAAGTGCCACAATGTCCGCATGTGTCCGCATGTGTCAAGCACATGTTGTCAGTTGTTGCATGAGGCATGGTGCAATGTGACACCCTGTCACATGTCGTCCTGTATATCCTTATTGATCCAGTTAGCAAGAACCATTACACCTTCCCTTGGCACCATGAGTAGCCAGATGGTTACGTCAAGTGTCACAGCTAGTATGGCTAGTAGCATGAGGCATATGGTTCTTAGTATGTACATATTGGGTAGTGTAGCATGGTTTATGTCCAGCGTTGCAAGGTAGCATTTTTACGTAGTGCTTCGTTATATGTTGGTACTGAGTCAAGTAGTTCCATGTGTTCTATTACTTCACAATATGATGTGAGTAGTAGGTTTAGGCTCATTTCTTGGCTGAACTGCTTGATGGTTTTGTTTTTGTTCTTTTCTGATTTGTTTACTAGGTTGGTAACTAGTCTCAGGTTACGTTCTAGTATCTGTGTGGCTATGTTGTTTCTTAGTGATGCCATTGTTTCATCGAATGAGTAGTAACCTTCCTGTACATCGATGTTCTTCTTGGGCGATTTTGGCTTCATGGTTTTCTGTTAAGTGCTTTTAGTGCAATGTTTAATGTATCAAGCATGTTGCCGATAACAGTGATGCCGTTGCTAGTGATACCATAATCTTTTGTGCTACCCATGAATTGTATTTGGTACTCACCCTTATTAAGCTCTATGACACCAATGATAACAGTTTTTGACGGTTTGTCGGTAACTGTGGCATAAATCGTGTAGGTATGGTATAGGTTGTCACTTAATCTGCCCATTATTTCTGATGCTTCTAGTTCTATGTTATATTTTTCTTTCATTTTATTAGTTGTTGTTAGTTGGTTGTTTACCTGACAAAAGTTGTTCCAGTCGCAGTATTTCCTGTAGCAGTGCCTCATTATGTATCTCAAGTGTATCAATGTGATCCTCAAGATTGGCAATGCGGTTATGTAAGTGTTCTATGAGTGGTACCTGATTCATGCGCTAGTGCCCTTTCCTTCGCTTTTACGGCCTTTTGTGGCGGTTAGGGGTATGATGGTAGCCATTGATGTTATTGTCATAATTTGTATATGTTGCTTGTTAATGTTGTTAAGTCTCTGTAGCTGTTACTGTTAATAAACCAGCATGGTGGTTTGCCGTCATGTGGATCAGAACTGTTACCAATTATTGGTGCTTCTGATGCATAGAGCCAACCCTGCACATGCCACATGTTCTCGTGGTAGTTACCTGTTACACTCACAATGATCCTGTCGTTATCAATGTCACGTTGCTTTACCTTGCATTTATCTTTGTGACGTGACCAGCGTACATCAATGCATGTCCCATCAAGATCAGGCACATTGTAAACATCACAACCAAGGCTTGTTTGTATGTTTAGTGCTTGTGATGCAGCTAGTTCAGCACATGAAGCATTGCGATGATTGTCACGATACTGACCAGCATAGTCTTCAGGGAAGGCACTGACACTACGCTTTGCCTCAGCTGAGTCCTGACGTGCATCACCGACACTTAGTGCATATGCTAAGTGTTGTGCTGATAGTATGATCTTACGTACTTGGTTCATTTTGGGCGATTTTTAGTCACCACTGTCCCATTCATAGGCACTATTTGTTGTGGGCGAAAAGTACCTGTCCTTTGTGCCGTTCCTATTGCCCCAATACCTGCGCCAGTCATGTGCCACTGGTAGCTTGCTCTTGTCACGCACATCACCAAGCCATGTGTAACCAACTGGTTTGTTTAATGTATCAATGATGACACTTGTGCCATCTTCCCATGTTATTGTTTTTGTCGTGGTCATGTTAGAATGTCTCATAAGTGTTCTCGATGACTTTGAGGCCACCACCAAATTTGACCACAAAGATGAAAGCTGCGTCCATGTCAGGGAATGTTAGCAAGTAGTGCCCAGTGTTAGTGGGCACCCATACGGCATAAGGGTTCATGTTGTAATGTGCCTTTCTTGGTTGTCGGGCAAGTTGCTAGCATTACCTTGCAACAGTTCCATAACATTGCGTATCTCTGTGCTGATTCTTTTTGGGCGGTTCAGGCCATAGCTTGCAAACAGTTGATCAAGCTCGTGTTCCGATATGATGTCCAATTGTATGTCGTCCATGTTATTTGTCCCCGACGTAAAATGATCCCTTAGCATCAATGCGCACCGCACACTGTGTGTTTTCAAAACGTTTCAATTTTTGCATGATGAATAATATGTCACGTCTGATGTCATCAATACCTGCATTGTCGAGCATGGTGTGAACATGTTGATCTTCATTACCGCTAATATCATTGAGTGCGTTCATGTACTTAGCAAAAGCTAGTACGAAGTTGTTCTTGATAGCATCAGGCAAGTACAACTGTTTTAGTATTTTTTGATTATTGTCGAACTGTAGTGTTTGATATGAGTTCATAAGAGAATATAAATAGGCATGACAGATCCAGTGCATGTTGCAAGCACTTTTTTATAATTAATTTTATCCCTATGAAAAATGGATCAAATATCCATCAAGTAACCCACTTCACGTGCGTTCTTTTTATCATCTTCAATCATCATGTGGCATGCATGACACACTGGTAACCACATGGTCATGTCGTTCAAACGTGAACCAAATCTCTTGTTCATGTGATGTATTTCAGTTGCTTTACGCACTGGTACATGACCCTGATTCTCACACACCTTACAGTTGGTGTGTAGCTGCAGATACTCTGTCCTTAATACTTTGTAAAGCCTGTTCTCTTTTGCTCGTTTCTTGCTGACACGCCTCAGTGGTGAGCGTTTCAGTATTCCTGTTCTTTTTAGACCTGAATATTGCGTCATAATTGTCTCTGAATTGATTACTAAAACAGTTTCTTGGTCGGTCGCCTTTGCCAGCACTCATAGTTGTGGATCTCTTGGTAGTTTAATTAAAACAAGTACTACGGCTAACGCAATCAGTGTAGCCAATATTGTTGGTGTTGTGTTCATGTTAATCGTCTATGTTTATTAATGTTAAATCTTTTTCTGGACGATCTTTTGTTAATTGAAAGTCATAATACTCATCACAGTCACCATCGTTCCATTCAACCATATACATGCGCTCATATCTGGTATCAACTGTCTTTACAATCATACCACTAGGTGTGCATCTGTCATGTAACCATACTTTGTCCCCTATGCTGAATGGTTGGTTGAGTTTGTGGTTTAGGCTCATGATTTGTTAATACCATACCATAATTGTTAATCCCTTTTTGCACAACTAGATCTGGTTTCTTAATCAATTTATTTGACTTAAATGGCCTATAATCAACTTGATGATGCCATCTGTTAAATTTCCATGTCATTTTGACCACATCAGGGTGCATGTCCACTAGTGCCTGTGCCATAAGCTTTCTACCTTCACCCTGATACAGTTCATCAGTGTTACCACCTTTCATACGCATGGTAGTTACCTTGCCAGCAAGAAACGCATTAAATAGCACAGTGCAGTAACCATCCTTGAGTACACGTAGGCTCAAGTCAGTGTCCTCATTGTATCTACCTCTCCATCTGTAAGGTATCTTATTATCAATTAGGATACATGAATAGATACGTGTGTTCAGGTAGTATGGCGGTATCCTTTCAGTTGTTTTACAAAATGAATAGTAATTGAATCCAGCGATTGCTACATTTGTGTAGCGATCCACAAAGTCCTCAGCTGCTCTAAAGATCGCTGGTGTACGTACCACTGGCTTCATGTTCCTATTGAGTCTATTAAAGTCCTCAATATTATCATCAATAATCCAGTGCTTATCATTGCCGAGTGACATGCTATGCTCCCAGACCCAATTGCGTGCTGGTATGCTACCCTGACCCAAATTGCTGAATGGTAGCACCAATATATTACGCTTATCAATGTGTTCAGCATAGTTATTGTATTCCTGTGGCTCAACCACAATGGAGTACTTGCAACCCATGCGCTCCAATGCACGCACTGTTAAGCGCACGTTCCATCGACCCTTACTAATCACGTAGACTGGATACTTAGGTTGCATCAGTATATCTGAGTCCAGCGTTCTTACCACGAATCAGTTGTGGGTGCCATATGCTCTTTGTTTTTGGTGTTAGCTTTTGGCCAATCAGTTTAGAAAAGTCTTGCAAGTCTTGTTCTGTTTCAAAACGCACAGTTATTTTTGCAAATGGTTTCTGTGGCTCTTGAACAAATTCAGGCATGCCTTCCCACTCAATCTGATACTTGTCAGGTATATCAATTAGTTTGTCTTCCATGTTAAACCTTTGTTGGACGCTTACCTGATTGTATCCACTCAAGGCATAATAGGTAACCATGTGCATCAATGATGTTATCTTCTTTGTGCAAATGCATCTCACGTGAGAGCTTGAGTCCCACCATCATAATGACTGCTTCTTGTGGTGTTATCTCAGCTTTAAGTTTATGTGCTAATAGACCAGACCATATCTTTGCAGTCTTGGTATAGTCATCAATAGGTGTACCATAATGTGCATTACGATCACCAAGTACTAATTCAATTGCTTTGTCTGCGTGGTTCATTCTCGTGATAATATGTTTTCTTTTAAGTAATCACTAATCTTTTGTTTTAATTCCTGATCCGAAATGTGGCACCATGCCTCATTGAGTAGGTCTTCTGCTATCGTTAATCTTTTTTTATCGTATGTCATTTCATCTAATAAAAGTTTAATTTGTTTTCCAAGGGGTAAGCTCATATTTCATGTGGTACACGAAATCTGTTGTTTTGTAAATGTTGTAATCGTGCTAGTTCATCTAGTTCAGCTTCAGTATATGGTTCTTCAGGTATTTCCTCATATAATTCAGCTAATAATCTATTTAGTTCTTGTTCCGATATTTTGTTTATTTCATTCATAGTTCCTAAATAAAAGTGATTAAATTATAAGAATGCAAACACTTTTTTATAAAATATATTTGACCTTATTACAAGAAAGTGCATTCCTCCTCGTGATGAAAGATCAATTCCACCCAAAGAACCCAATGTTGGTTGGCAAAGCTACAATACGTATTGCATTGCTAAAACCAACACCTGAGTCACCAACGGGTTCCATAATCAGTGATGTGAAGTTTGTTCCTGAACTGAACTATGAGAACCTTAATCCAGCTAACATGCAACCGCATGTCATCCTTGCTGGTGTAGCAACCAAGGCATTACGAGAATTCCTTGATAACCCAAATTCAGCAGTGATAGATCATGATGTGAATTCATCACAATAATGAGATATCAAATTGAATGGCATGTTAATGAAATGGTTGTACCTTGGACAGATAAAGGCCAACCATCAAAACCACCAGCGTATGTTAAATGTGGTGGTTGTTTATGGATCGAATCAGATAGTGAAGAGCTTGCTATTGAAAGATTCATGAAAGTAGCTAACAAACCAACAACACGCTGCACAGTAATTTCAACTTCACAATAAAGATGCTAAAAACAAAACTAGGTCGCCCACGTTTGGGCAAAGGATTAAGAAAGATTCTCTCGTGTTCTGTAGATCCAGTAACACTTGAATATATTGAGAAACATGTACCAGAAAGTTACAAACGAACTGGTTATGTAATTGATGAAATGGTAAACAAACTTAAAGAACATAAAATTAAATTATAACAGTTATGGCTAAAACAACAAATATCGCAGGTATTATCGCACAACAACCAGACACTTGGGTCGATGGTTCTTTTAATGCACTAGTAACAAGTGCAAAAGCACCATATCAAGGTAAAGGTTCCGCTAAATGTATCTTAGTTGATCCACAAGATCATGCATCTAAGATCGAAGCATCATTCTGGAACGTAGATCCAATCCGCTATGAAGGTATGATCGTTAGCTTTTATGGTGCAATTAAACGCACGCAATACAAAGACAGACCACAAGTAAGTCTTGGTGAAAAAGCAAAGCTCACTATTGTATCATCAGCTGGTGGTGCTCCTGCTCCTGCTGGTGTTGCTGGTATTCACATGCCAGTTGCTACACCTAGCACACCAACTGCGTCTAATGCATCAGCACCAATTAACTTCAATGAAGAAATAGGTAAGATTGCAGCATTGTATCAACAGGCTTACAAACAAGCTGTATTAATTAAGAACATGAATGATACAAGCAATGATCCATGGGATGCAGAACAATTAAGATCATGTGCAGCTAGTATATTTATAAGTGCTGAACGCAAAGGTTTGCAACATCACTTGCCAAGTATACAAGTTAAGGCATCAGATCTCAAACCAGTTGTAGCTCAAGCACAACCTGAAGACGAGAATCCATTCTAAGATGTCATTCTTCTCACAATCAGGCCATTGGTACACTGTGACCGATGGCACTATTGCTTCAGCGCATGATCTGGATCTCAGATCAGCACGTGAAGTTAATGCATTTCCTTCAATAACAACTGTGTTGAAGGAACGTGCTAACGGCGCATTGGATACGTGGAAACAAGATCAATTGTTTCAGGCTATGGTTACTCACCCTTACAAGGGTGATAGCCTTGAGCAATATAAACAATTCATTAGTGAACTTGCTAGCAAGAAGGGCACTGATGCAGCTGATTTTGGTACACGTCTTCATGATGCCTTGGATATATTCCCACAGATGACAATTGACCAAGACCTAGCACCATACATTGAAGCATTTGCTCCAGCGTATCATGAGATGGTCTCAGAACGTGTCAGCAGTGAGATCATGCTTGCCGATGAAGATGTTGGCGTTGCTGGTCGCACTGATCTTGTAGCAGTGACCAAAGAACATGGTCTTGCTATCATTGATTACAAAACAAGTAAGTTCCGCAATGGTAAAGCATCATTCTGGGACTCATATAAGATACAATTAGCTTTCTATGCTAAGTGTTATCAAAAGCAGTTTGGTTTAAAAAAACCACCACGCATCATTAATTGTGGTATCAATAGTGAACAACCAATGATGCCACAGTGGAAAGTTTACACTGTGGATGAACAGGAACAAGCATACAAGGAATTCTTGTGTATTGCTTACTTATGGTTCAGTACAAAAAAGTATTGGCCAATGAATGATAAGGTTTGGAAGATTGAAAGAAATAAATATCATGCAGTGCGAGAAGGTAAAATTGCAGACAAACCTGTTAAGTTAAAATCTAAAAAGAAAGGATAGTCTTATGGATACGGCAGAATTAAATAATGCGCTCAAGCAGCGCATGGGGGAAGTTGTTGCCATGTTATACCCTAATGCAAAAGTAAAGGGTAACATTGCACATCTTGGTAACATTAATGGCGAAGCTGGTGATAGCTTTCATATTTATGTTACTGGACCCAGAGTTGGTTGTTTTATTGATCGTGCCAATGAATCAGATAAAGGTGGTACTGCATTATGGTTGTGGGCAAAAGCTCGTAACATAACTTATGTAGATGCCATTAAACAGGCCAAAGAATGGCTAGGTATTAAAGATGACCATGCATCAGTTAAAAAGTATAAACCCAAAAGTTATGCTATGCCTGATCAATCTGGTTTAGTTATTAAGTTAGCAAAGCAGCAAACCAATGTAATGAATTATTTAGTTAACGAACGTAAGTTAACTGAAGACATCGTTAATAAGAACTTCATATCAGGTGTTAATGGTGATACAGCAATTGTGTTTCCTTACTTTGATATTGGTAATGATAAAGCAGTTCACATGAAGTATCTTGAAATTGCACGTGGTGTTGATGGTAAGAAAAAGATGTGGGCATCAAAGGACACAAAGCGTTGCTTATTTGGTAAACGAACTGTTACCGATAATGACAATACACTTGTTATTACTGAGGGCGAGATTGATGCCATGTCATATCAGACTGTTGGCATAGCTGCCGTCAGTGTGCCTAATGGTGTTGCCGACCAAGAATGGATCGAGCTTGACTGGGAATGGCTTGAACGCTTTGAACGCATTTACATATCAACTGATATGGACGGCGTTGGTCGTGAATCAGCTGAAAAGATTGCACGCAGACTTGGTTTACATCGTAGCTACATTGTTACCTTACCATATAAGGATGCCAATGAATGTTTACAACAAGGCGTTAATCGTGAGGCATTCTTAAAAGCACTTGATGAATCTGCACAGATTGATCTTGAGGAAATTAAGACTGCTATGAGCTTTAATGATGCTGTATGGGATCTATATGATGCAAAGCATGGTGAAGCTGGTTATCCAATGCCATGGAATGAGTTTCCACTACGCATACGTCCAAGTGAGTTCACAGTTGTATCAGGCTACTCTGGTCATGGTAAGACACAATTACTGAACCACTTATTAATTCATTTAGTGAGTCTTGGTGCTAAGGTATTTGATGCCTCACTTGAAATCAAACCAGCCAAGACACTGCAAATGATGACACGTAGTGCATTAGCCAAGAAGCGTCCTGACAATAAGGAAGAGCTTGATGGTTGCCTTAACTGGCTCAATAACAGTTTGTGGTTCTATGATCATGTTGGTGTGGCACAGAAAGCTAATCTGCTTAGTGCTATGACATATGCACGTAAACGCTTTGGTATTGATGTCTTTGTTATTGATTCACTGTTTAAGTGCGGTGTGTCTGGTGAGGATTATAATGGTCAACGTGGCTTCATGGATGAGCTAACTGCTTTCTGTAATGACACTGGTGCTCATGTGATCCTTGTTGCACACTCACGTAAGAGTGAGAATGAAGACAAGGTACCAACCAAGACTGATATTAGTGGATCACAAGACATCAATAATGCTGCATTTAATGTTGTCGTGGTTTGGCGCAATAAGCTAAAGCAACGCAAGATTGATGAAGCAACTGAAGCAAAGAATCCATTACGGGTATCTGAACTTGAGGGTTGGTTTGATGGTCGCATGCGACTAGACAAACAACGCTTTGGTGAAGGTGAAGATAAGGACTTACCACTATTCTTTGACAAGCATAGCTGGCAATTCTGGCCAACACAATACTACCGTTATGTGTACTATAAACATCAAACAAGTTGAACCAATTATTGGTGAAGCAATGCGTTTTTGGGTACAATCAAGTGGGGATTATCCTCACTTGGTTGACATGAACGAGAACAATGGAAACGGAGAATGTTCTTGTGGTGACTTCAAGTACAAGAAGCTAATTTGTTTCCGCAACAATGGTAAACGCATTGTTAACTATGGTTTCCCTAACACAACACGATGCAAACATATCAACACAGTATTAGTTTACTTAGGTAATCTAGTCGTTAACAAATATCATGAAGAAATTAATAATAATATCAATGCTACTATTAACCATAGCGAAAGCCCACATCAATGAACAACTGATGCTTGATGCCATTGCTTATGCTGAACGCTCCCATGGTAAGATTGGTAAGCATGGTGAGTTCAGTGACTGGCAAATCAAGCCAAGCACTTGGTATCAGTATAGCAATATAAACATACCGATTAGCAGTTACACGCAACAACGCACTGTTGCATTAATCATACTACGTGACTATGAGCGCATACTGGTGCATAGGCGCATTGAAGTCACACCACACAATCTTGCACTAGCGTGGAATGCTGGACCTTATGCGACCAGATATACCACATTAAATGAACTATACGCATACAGAGTAATGCATTACTACACAATACCATGATACATGAATTCAAGAATCCAATTCCAGTTGTGACTAAAGAGCATGGTGTTGGTTATGCAATTTATGTGCGTGATGGTTCTACATTTGAAAATGATATTTGGTGTGTCGCTTTATGTAATGGTGGCATTATCAGACATTATTGCTCAGATCAAATTAGAATGCATAGTAACCTAACTTTTGATATTACTAAAAATGAAAATAGCAGTATTAGATAAAACTAATTGCCCACAATGCGGTGCCAATTTAATTGGCAACCTGATACCAGATGACATGAAACATGAATATGGTAATGCGACCCACTTCACACGATTAAATGGGTTGTATGATCCAAAGGCTAAACGTATTAAAGCATGGGAATGTCCTGAATGTGAGACATTCTTAAAGAAAGGCGACAAATGACAACAGAAGAACTTGATCGGTATTTACGTGACATGCAGGAACCACCAAGGTACACATCACGTGCCCAACAGATATATTGCCAGTTACTCATGACAGCTGGTTTACTGTTCTGTGTAATATTTTGAATATTCATTATCCGCATCATCATCCACTACTTCGCAAAATGACAATCATCGGTATCGACAATGGAACATCAGGTAGCTTTGCCATCATTGGCCCCAATGGGGTCATATTTGATGAGATGCCTGTTAAGGATAGCTTACTCGGCAAAGCTGGTAAGCACATCAAACGTATCGATGTACCCAAGTTCATGGACATATTGGCACATAACAAGGAAAAGGACATCTTTGCTTATGTGGAGCGACCATTCACTGGTCAGTTCCTTAATGCCGTATTGCCAGCACAAAGGTCATTTGAAGCCGTTTTAATAGCCCTAGAACTGCTTAGGATTGGTTATGAGGTAGTTGATAGCAAAACGTGGCAAGTGCCCGTCCTTGGCCAAATAAAGGGGTCTAGTGAGCTAAAGAAAGCCAGCATGCTACGTGGGTGTCAGATGTACCCCAAGCTAACCAGTGCTATCAAGGCACATGGTGATGCTGATGGCTTACTCATTGCACACCATTATTGGCATAATAGGCCACAAGTGATACAATAGATGCATGGAATACCATGGACAACACTTTTCAGGCGTTAATAAGCCAACACGTACCCCAGAAGGACCAAAGAAATTCAAGGTACTAGCTAGCTTTAATGGACAAAAGAAGATTGTACGCTTTGGTGATCCACATCTGTCAATCAAGTCACATATACCTGAACGCAAGAAGAGCTACTGTGCCAGATCATCAGGTCAAGGTAACACAAAAAACAAGTTATCAGCCAATTATTGGTCCAGAAAGCAGTGGCACTGTGGCCAATAAATGTGCTTGACACATTATAATAAAGTCTGCCATAATAAGGCCAGCGTAGAATAAAACTGTACTATTGGTGCAGTATTAACTCATAGTTTGGCCAAATTATGGGAGACACTCTAACAGAATAACCTCTTACTTGAACGGTAGGGGGTTATTACTTTATCAGAGGTTTTGACTTCTTGTCAAACATTGCTTCCTGATAATCTTTAAATACTGTGGCTGTTATGCTGTAAAGCCCACCACACTTGTTACACTTCATTTGATGCACCTTGTTACCAGCTGCTGTTAAGCGTGTTAAGTTACAATGCACCTCTTCGCTAGCACACTTGGCACATGACCATTTGTCACGTCCAGCAACAGCACCAGCATGGGTCTTATGAGTCACATGTTCAGCAATGCGGTTGTATACCTTTTCAAGTAGCACAACATCATACTTACAGTACTTGACCATCTCATCAAGTGCATCTTTGTCCTTCTCAAGTATGATGCTCTTCCACAAACCATATGTGGTATGTATCTTGGCGCCAATGTCTAGGAACTTGGCCAAGTAGTCCAATCTGTTACTATTGAAGTTAAAGTGCCGTCTAGCTAGTTGCAGTGTATCAATTGTCTTATATGTGGGATACGTAGGTATCTTGTGCTTGATACAACGAGTTCTGATCCATGGTAGGTCGAACTTATCACCATTATGTGCCACTAGCTCATCAGCTGTGTTGGCGATTTCCATGAAGCTAGCCAACATGTGTGTATCATCTTGGTTCTTGTCCCAGCGTAAGCAGTGTGCATCTTTTTCACCTTCCCACTTGTAACCGATACAAATGATCGCACGTTCCTTTAATATATTATCATGATCAATATTGATTTTATAACCAATACGCCATGAAAGTACTACGTTTGGAGACGTTTCAATATCCCAGAATAGCCTTCTAATCTTCTTAATTGGCTTCAGGGATTTTGTTACCATGAAGATCGTATTAACAGAAACATTACGTTTGTCTAGTCTTATTTATAAAATAATACATGCCATAAAATCGATGCCACTACTGATATGGTTAATACAATGCCACGTTGCATCCATTTATCATGTTCCAATTTTGTGACACGACCATTTGTCTTGTAAACTTGTGTCTTAATTTCACCAATGTCACATCTGATATCCTTTAACTCAGTTAGGATACGTGAAAACATTGCGTTGTCGGAATTAGGATCGTAGCTCATGTTCCTGCTTTTGATTTGAAGCCATTCATAATGTTAGCTGACGCACGTGCACCGAAGTACCACGAAATCGCCATGGAAAAATCACAAACGATATTCTGCACAATGTACTGACGCATATCAGTTGTCGCATTGTCAGATAAATAGAAAGCAATGGTGCCACAACCAAGCAGGAACAAGCAGGTTGGTCGCACTAATGCCTTCACATCAAGTACCCATGAATCCTCTTTACCAGTGGCTTCATCAGCCTTCTGTGAGGCAGTAAAAGCATCAGCAGCACCTTGCTCAACCACTTTTGCTACTTCAGCCTTGGTTTGTTCAATAGCAGCAGCTGCTTCAGCTTGCTTTGCAGCCGTTTGCAGGGGCATCATTTTCAATTGAAAATCATGCTCCTGTTGCTGCTGTTTTAATGCCATAAAGGTGCTGGCAACATTGCCAACCACACCAATGATACCACCAGTACCACCTGTCAAAGCTGATGCAAGTATACCAGTGATATCCATAGTCTTACTTTACCGCATTAGTAATGTCATTAGCTGCTGACTTAACGGCAGTAGCTGTGTCATTGATCTTCTTGCCATTCTTGAGTGCAACAAGCACACCAACAAGGAATACTGTAACAACTGCTAATATAATTGCGATAATCATAATGATAGAATAATAAGATTTGCTAATTGGCGCAAGTGTAGTGCCTATTATTAGATAAGTTGTTACTTTTTAGATGATTCCTGTGTCGCTTTAAAACCAGCATAACCAAGAATAATACCATTAGCTGTGCCAATATACAGTGGTACTGTGGCATCAATACCAACAAAGGTTAGTTTATTGAGACAAATAATAGCCCATACGATCAATGGTACTAGCACCAATATTGGGACACATAGTGATACAAGTAACCTTGTGTGACTTGGTTTGCCTGTGCTGTCGGTGAGAAATGATGAATTCATTGTATTAATTTTGTATCACTATTAGCTAATTTAAGAATATCTGCGTCATTACCTGTACCACCTTCTAAAAGTATAGTTTCTTTTGGCACCAATCCCACTTGTTTAAGCATTTCCAATGTTTGTGGGTTACTCATAGCATTAAGAAGCTTTGCTGGGCTTGGTCTACCATTAGCAATGATCTCAGATTGCAATTCTCTGCCAACAGTTACTGTGAATTCAAGATTAGCATTAGCCTCAAACATTTGATCATCAGTATAACCAGCTATGCGTGTTGGTTCACAGATAATATAAAGCTCTTGTATAAGATTTTCTAGTATCTTTATTTCCGCACGATTAAGATCAAATGCGTGTCTTTGATCCTCTAAATGCGATTCTAATTCAATAATTTCTGCTTTTAAATTAAGCAATTTGTGTTTTGGAGCAGATGAAGCTACTAGATCATTATATTCCTCAAGCTTTGCTTGATATTTCAATTCAGCACACTCTTCTAATGCTGCTGCACGTTTGCGCCCAACTAAAAAACCTTTTAAGGTTTTAAGCTTTTCCCAAGGAGTAGAACCAATAACTTGGTATCTATAATTGAATTCTGAATTTAAATTAGAAGCCATATAAACAATATTAAGACAAAGAATATCCTGCTGCTGCAAGATTATATCTAAATGTTGCAACAACATTTGCTGTCTGAGTAAAAACACCTGTATTACTTACAGTAGTACTTATATTATTATTTCCACTAGCAACAGTGCCAAAAGCTATCATTGCTTTATCTACTCCATATGAACAAGCAGAAGCAGCAGTTATATTTGTACCTGTAACATTAGTGTTAGATGCAAGAATACCGACATTGCTAATTAAATTTATGTAGGTAGTATAACTACCAGTGCTATTACCACCATAAACAACAAAAGCTTTATCTAAACTATAAGTAGCAGCAGATGGTGAATTTCTTGCAGTTCCTATACCTGAAACATCTGATGCAACTACTCCAGTATTACTAACCAAATTAGTTATAGTTGTTACACTTGACCCAGTTGTAGTAGTTTGTCCAAAAAGAAAAATAGCTTTATCAAATCCATATCCAGTTGCAGTTAATAATTCTCTAGCAGTACCAACACCTGCAGTATCACCTGCGACAACCCCAGTATTGCTAACTAAGTTGGTTAATGAATACATAGTGCTTGAAGTATCATTACCGTAACCAAAAATAGCTTTATCAATACCATATCCTGCTGCTGCAAGTCTTTTTCTAATAGTACCGACACCAGTTGTATCTGATGCAACAACACCAGTATTACTAACTAAATTAGATATAGATACTGTAGTAGTACTATTACCATAAGCAAATATAGCTCTATCTGTACCATAAGATGCAGCAGCTAATGCTGCTCTAGCAGTTCCTACACCAGCAGTATCTGTCGCTATTACACCACTATTACTAAGAAGATTTGTAATATTTTGCACTGTGCCATTAGTACCAAATCCAAATATACCTTTTTGTGTTTTTTTATTGTACCAAAAAGAAAAAGGCATAGATCCAAAATTGGCATTAACTTTATCGGTTAATAAACTATAACCTAAAAAAGCTAATGCTGATTTAATTATAAAATCTTTACGATTATATTTCATTTATTAAAAGTTTTGTACATATGAACCATAATAATAACCTGCGGTTGCATTATAATAAATAGTATAAATATCTGTTTTACCTAAAGTAGCAGTTTGAGTTGGAGCAGTACCACCAGACCATTTTATGAAAGGCCAAGTGACTGTTGTTACCGTACCAAATCCTACTTGATGTATTGCGATTGTGATAACTTGTCCATCTTGTGCATTGCTAAAACTAATAGTAGAAGGAGTACCAGATGTTAAAAATAAATCAAATGAGTTTGATAATGCCCAATTAACTGTTACAGATGAACCACTTGTTAAACTAATTGTGGCAGGGGTTAAATTTTGATTAGCAGCAGCAGCCGTTGTAGCTCCAGTACCACCATTTGCAACTGCTACAGTTCCAGTAACATTACCTGCAGTACCTGTAATAGAACCGCTTGGGACAACATAATCTGTACCAGCAGTAGCTGCGGTAAATGCCGAAGTTCCATTGCCTTTTAAAATACCTGTTAAGGTAGTAGCACCTGTACCGCCATTACCAACAGGCAACGTACCAGATACTTGTGATGTTAAACTTACACCAGATAGCGTACCACCTAAAGTAATAGTACCACTAGTTGTAATTGTACCACCTGTTAAAGTAATGCCGTTTACTGAACCAGATGTAGCAACGCTTGTTACTGTACCACCTGTGCCAGTAGCATTAATTGTAACTGAACCAGTAGAGCTATTAACAGTAACACCTGTACCAGCGATTACGCTTGTAACACCAGCATTACTTAAAGTTGTCGTACCGCCAAGTGCTACTGTACCGCCACCAGATAGTCCTGTACCAGCAGTTATTGTAATGCTATTTGCTGTTAAAGCACTTGTAGCAATACTACCACCTGTTATCACAGCATTATTTGTCACAATGCCACCAGTACCACTTGTTGACAATGTTGTACCTGATCCAATAACAATTGGTCCATTTGATATTACATTGGTACCTTGTGTTTTTTGCACATTGGTTTGCGCAAAAAGCATCGTTGGCAACAATAGTAAGAATATTAGTTTAACGTATTTCATATTAAGCATTATTACCGCTAGCTGGTATATCAGTTGTCATAATTTGGAATGCACTTCCACTATAAACTATCTGTAATTGTGCAGCATAAGTGTATGCATCCACACTAAATGTAAATAACAATGTACCTGATGTACTTGTGTCATAAACGTTGTATGTTGTCGAATAAGCAGCAGATGGATTACTAAAACGTAACCATGTTTGCGCACCAGCAATTAATCCTGATGCAATTAATACAATATTGCGTGTGCTACCAGAACTTGCACTAAGTGTAACACGTTCAACATGGAAATAACTTGATGGGGTAACTGATATTGTACCAGTACCACCAGCATCAGTTTGTGTATGATATGATACATTAACTGCACCAGTTGCACCTGTGATACCAATTGGTCCTGTTGGTCCACTTGGTCCTTGTACACCAGTTGGTCCTGTGGCACCTAAATTACCTTGTATACCTGTGGCACCAGTTACACCAGTGACACCTTGTGTACCTTGTGGTCCAGTGCTACCTGTTGCACCTGTTGATCCATTGGTACCAGCAACACCCGTTGGTCCAGTGATACCTTGTACGCCAGTTGCGCCAGTAGCACCTTGTGGTCCCTGAATACCAGTTGGTCCCGTTGATCCTTGTGTACCTTGTGCACCAGTTGCTCCAGTTGCGCCAGCTGGTCCCTGAATGCCTGTAGCACCAGTGCTTCCCTGTATACCTTGTACACCAGTAGCACCAGTAATGCCGATACCTGTGGCACCTGTTGGACCAGTGACACCTGTTGGACCAGTTGCACCTTGAATACCAGCTATACCAGTTGGTCCAGTTGATCCTTGCTGACCTTGTACACCAGTTGGTCCCGTCACACCTGTTAAACCTTGTACACCAGTGGCACCTTGTGGTCCCTGTATACCCGTTGGTCCCGTTGCTCCATTAACACCAGCAACACCTGTTGCACCAGTTGCACCAGCTGGTCCCTGAATACCAGTAGCACCAGTGATACCTGTGACACCTTGTGCACCAGTGGCACCAGTGCTGCCTTGTGGTCCAGTGGAACCAGTGGCACCAGATGGTCCAAGCTGTGTGTACATGACCTGTTGTGCAGTGACAATGACACCTGGTGTAACTGGCACTGTTGGTCCTGTCTGTGCTGCCAACGTTGAAATACTAACTGTGGTATTTGATACGGCCCACATCAACTGAAAGTAATCACCAGCAGCCACTGTTAATACATAATTAACAGCAGCAATTAATGCACCTGAACCACCATGTGATGTTCCCGATACATTGTAAATGCTATTGCTATCTGTTATGTCGGTACCATTTTTGCGCAACCAAACATCAACATTATCTGAGTTTGAATCACTATTAGTAAACTGTATTGAATACTGTAAATTGTATGTACCAGCGTTAGCAAAAGTAATCCTGTTTCCTGATGTTATCGATACACCATTGTTTTCAAATAGACCACCAATGTTAATAGTATAAGCTGTTGTGGTATTTGCTGCTGTTTGATTGGTGGTATCGTAAAATGAACCATAATAACCAAGTGCACCACCAGCACCAGCTGGTCCAGTGGCACCTGTTACACCAGCACCTGTAGCACCCTGTGGTCCTGTGGCACCTGTTGGTCCTGATGGACCTTGAATACCAGTGGCACCCGTTATACCAATTGGTCCTGTTGGTCCAATTGGACCACTTGGTCCCTGTATACCAGTAGCACCTGTTGCACCATTTGTTCCAGCTGGTCCAGTGGAACCTGTGGCACCAGTGCCACCAACGGGTCCAGTGATACCCTGTGGACCAGTGGGTCCAGTGGGACCAGTGGGACCTGATGGACCAGTGGCACCATTGACACCACTAGGACCAGTGGGACCTGTGACGCCAGTGGCCCCTGGGGTGCCCACTGCGCCCGACAAGTTCACTGTCCATGTATTGTAAGTTCCACTACCAACTACGTAATTAACCGTACCAGTCATGCTACCCGTGCCACTATTGTAGCTCGTGAGTACCATGCTAAAATTGTTACCTGCTGAATTGTATACAACGACTTCCTGTCCAGCTGTGTATGCCAATCCTGTGTCCACTGTTATTGTGTCTGTTGCATTCAGTGCTGGTATCGCCAAGGATGTTGTACTCGTTGTCGAATAGCGATCACCCTGTGGACCTGTTGGTCCCGTTGTTCCCTGTGGTCCCGTTGGTCCTGTCGTTCCCTGTACACCCGTTGCACCAGTACTACCCTGTGGACCCTGTATACCTGTTGGACCTGTGCTACCAACTAAACCTTGTGGTCCCGTTGCACCAGTAACACCACTTGGTCCTGTCGGACCTTGAATACCCTGAATACCTGTTGGTCCCGTTGAACCAATTGGGCCTGTCGCACCAGTCGGACCAGTTGTACCCTGTAATCCCGTTGGACCAGTCGTACCTTGTGGACCCGTAGCTCCTGTTGTTCCTTGCGGACCAGTTGGTCCCGTTATACCTTGTAAACCTGTTGGACCAGTTGCTCCTTGTGGGCCAGTTGGTCCTGATGGACCAACAATACCAGTAGGACCTGTTGTACCTTGAAGACCTGTTGGACCCGTACTGCCTTGTGGTCCCTGTATGCCTGTTGGTCCAGTCGCTCCAGTTAAACCTAATGGACCAGTTGGACCAGTTGGTCCACTTGGTCCTGTTAAACCTTGAGGACCTGTTGCACCACTAATACCAATAGGGCCAGTTGGTCCCGTTGGACCACTTGGACCTTGTATGCCTGTAGGACCTGTGGTTCCCTGTGGTCCAGTTGGACCCGTAGTACCAATAGGTCCAGTTGGACCTGTCGTACCAGTTTGACCAACTAAACCTGTAGCACCAGTCGATCCTTGTGGTCCTTGGATACCAGTTGGACCAGTCGATCCCTGTATACCAGTAGCACCTGTGCTACCTGTGCCACCCTGTGGCCCTTGAATACCTGTAGGTCCTGTACTGCCTGTTGTACCTTGTGGCCCTGTGGGTCCAGTTGTGCCCTGTGTACCAGTTGGTCCTGTTGATCCAATTGGTCCAGTCGGTCCGCTTGGACCCTGTATTCCAGTTGGTCCAGTGCTGCCAATTGGCCCAGTAGAACCTGTACTACCTTGTAAACCTGTTGGTCCTGTACCACCCGTTAAACCAGTTGGTCCTGTGGAACCTTTTGGCCCAGTTGGACCAGTAATGCCTATTGGACCTGTAGCTCCCGTTGGGCCACTTGGTCCCTGTATACCAGTGGGACCCGTTGTGCCCTGCGGTCCAGTAGCACCTGTGGGACCACTTGGTCCTTGTATACCTGTGGCACCTGTTGGACCGATTAGGTCAGGAAACAGTATGTCAAAATTTGGTGGGGTACACCAAGCAGGTTGTGAACATGGGTCGCAAGACATATTTCAACAGTAACAAAATCACTGCTCTGTGGCAACCTTTGTGAGACCTTTAATGTGTAAGCCATCTTCCATGCTTAATAGTGGTTTACGAGGGGTTTGCACATGTGTGAAACGAAATCCCATCATTTGATTAGTTTGATTGTTCAATTTAACCTTATTGGCAGGCAAACGACTCAAAAGATCCTCATCAAAGTTGATACCATAGTACCTGATGATGTCACGTAGCCAGTCCTCACTGCATCCATCTTCAATAGCTTTTAGCAAGATGGCCCATGCCAGTCCTTGTGCCCCAGGGGTCACGTAATCCACTGAAAATCTGCATTTTCTTGTCGGATCTGTGTAATAACCAGTTTTATTCACGTGTCATGTAATCATTATCATTAGATTAACTACTAATTGACAAGTAAAAACGTAATATGTTAATGTGTTAACACAGAGGTCTAACCGTAAGGTCGGCTCGCTCGAAAGAGCATACCTGCTGGAGCGAAACGGGTCTAGCATGCTTGGAAATACCCACCAGCAAACAGTAGTTATGGCTGTATCCATAGCAAAACAGAACAAAGTTAGTAAATATTCACAATCATGGCTATTACTCCTACTCCTGCGTTTGTGGATCTACCAACAGCAACACAGATTTTTGCTGCAGATCCAACTCGCATTATCGCTCCTATTGGCGCTGCTTTAGCTGCCAATGTTCCTTACCTCTCAGTGCTTCCACAGAAGACCTTTGAGGCTCAAGTATCACCTGTGCACGTCTCAGTAGTGCAAGGTCGTACCGTCCCTGGTACTTCCATGACGTTCCCAAGCTTCAATGTTATGGGCAATGTTACAAGTATCGGTTCCAATGCTGGTAACAGCAAATCAGGTACATCTAGCTACCAATATCAAGCTAAGATTTACCAAGATTTCTCTGATGTTATCGCTCTTAACGTTGCATACAATGCATTCAAAGAGTCCTTAGCTTCACAGTTACAAGCTGTACAGCAATACTCCACAGAATTGATCAATGCTGACACACGTGCTGAAATCTTCTCACGCTCTGGTGTTAAAGCAGTTGTTCAATCAAGTGCATCTTTCTATAGCACCATCTCTGGTGGTCAGCAACAGATCGACACAGCATTACCAAATACTTATTCGGATAGCCGTTTAACATTTGAACTCCTCCACCGCTATGCTCGTTATCTTACACAGGATCTATTAGCATGGAAATTCGGTGAAGGTGAAAATGCTCACGTTCGTTTCATTGGTTCAGCTGATATCTTAGAGTACCTACGTAATGACTTAGGTTCAGGTCAACCTGGTTCCTACGCTTCATTCCCAATCGGACCATTAGCTGTATCCGCTATCAGTGGTGAAGCTGAAGCTAAGAAAGGTAACAATGGTTACTTATTCAAAGCTCTCTACCGTGGTATTGATTTCGGTGAAGACCAACGTCCACTACGCTACAACTGGTCAGGCAGTGCTTATGTCGCTGTTGAACCATATGCAGCTGTATCTGGTACAACTGGTACAATCGAAGTTGTGAACCCAGGCTGGTTAGTAGCTTCTCATGAAGTTGGTTTCTTGTTTGCTCGTAATTCATTTGAGCGCCAAGTACCAGCAAAGTGGGTTGGTGAAGGCCGTGTTAAATGGGCACAGCAAATGTTCGGTGGTGAAGTCATCTTCGGAGCATACCCAGATATGGTGCAGAATTTTTTCAGAAATTATGGAGTTCTTGCATTCCAAATTGGCCGTGCTTATCGCCCAATATATCCATGGTTTGTTCTTCCAATCCTCTATAAACGCTGCTTCGAGAACGACAATGTCGTTGCTTGCACAGGTGTTTCTGGAGCATAAGCATATTAATGCTTAACATCAAAGGGGCACTCTTCGGAGTGCTCCTTTTTTATGCTTGCATATATATAAAAAGAAGTTTTGTATCACTGAATGAAAACCAAAGAAGAAAAAGCAGCATATTTAAAAGCATGGAAAGAAAAACGTATGCAAGATCCTGCATACAGAGCAAAAATCAATGAGTATTGCAGAAAAAAAATGAAAGAAAAATACGATACAGATGTTGCTTATCGTAAAAGTAAAATAGAAAAGCAATGTATCAATGACAAAGGTAAAAGAGAAGAGAAAACAGAATACTTAAGAAAATACAGAGAAGAAAATAGAGAACGTTTAAGAACATATTGGCGTGAACGAGCAAGAACACCAAAGTATAGAAGATTCCGCAGAGAATATGTGCGCAATAAACGCCACACTGATATCAATTACAAAGTGTTAGCAAATCTTCGTAATCGTTTAAAGCATGTGATGACTGGTTATTTGAAAGCAGACAAAACATTGCAACTGCTTGGTTGCACAGTGGAGCAATTGCGTGCACATCTTGAGGCACGTTTCACCAGTGGCATGTCATGGTCCAATTATGGTGAATGGCACATTGATCACATTAAGCCATGTAGCTCATATGACATGAGTGATCCAGTGCAGCAGGCAGCATGCTTCCACTACACCAATTTGCAGCCTTTGTGGGCAATTGATAACCTGAAGAAGGGTGATGCAGTTTAGGGTAGATGTACCATGTGTCCCTTACGGTGATACCAACCTGATCCTAATGGATCATTAGCTGGTCTACCAAGATCACATATCTGTTGGAATATTGCATCAAAGCGTTCAGCACATGTATCTAATGAGTACAGTCTTTGTGCTCTTTGTGATGTGTATTCTCTGTCAATTTTGCCCTCATTCACATTCTTGATTGCATCTAACCAATCACCCAATGTGTGGCACCTGTAGCCTGTTTTACCATGCTCAATTGTTTCACTGAAGCAACCATAGCTACTAGCTATTAGTGGGGCACCAGTGAGTTGTCCCTCAACACCAGCACCACCAAATGGTTCAATGTAGCGTGTTGGCATGAGTAACGCTTTGGCATTACCAACCACTTCAGCACGTTCTTTACCAGTGCGTGGTCCCTTGTAGACAAGTTTCTCATGTTTCCATGGTGATGGATCACCTTGGCCAACAAGCCAGATTTCCTCGTCAAGGTAGTCAGCAATAGCTTTAATGGTATCTAGACCCTTTTCTGTGCAGATACGGCCGTAATAGAGCAAATACTGGCCCTTATTGGGGTTATATGGCCAATCCTCAAGGTCAAAGTAGTTTGGTACAATCCACATGTAATCCTTACCACCTTCACCCACTACTGGTAATTGATCTTGGTTGTAGCATACTCGTCCATTTTGGTCGAAATGTAGCTTTTTGCCCAAATGGTAGTGCATCCATGCATATGATTCAAAGATACGGAATGCACCAAAGTCTGAGTCTGGGTAGCCTATCCCTGTTTCAACGTGGTACTGTTGTGGAAACATTTTCACTATGTCAGCATGTGCTCTACCAAATGGGTGACAAATGATATCATTAGTTTTAACATGCTTTGCTAACTGTTCCTTAAGACGTTTGTCGAACTCAGTCCAATGTGGCGTACCAATAACAGCAGTGTTGCCATGGAATGCTGACTTCTCATGCTTGCCAGTTGATTTCTCAAGCTCCTCTTGTGAGAGTATCATGACCTTAATGGCAGCTTCTGATTCTGATACACCATTAGCATACTCAATCACTTCATAGCCCAATGGCTGCATCATTTTTGGGATGCGGAATGCTTTTTGTGTAAATGCACAATGATGAAAATCAGTATTCATCATAGTGTGAAATGGTGCAATAACGTGTAGAGTAGGCTTTTTCATGTTTTGTAAAATATCATTACATTTTTAACTAACCATCCAAGGTGATAACCATCTTTCATGTAATCAATAAAGTCCTGTGTGGCGATTGGATCATAGGTGTAACCAAACCACTCAAAGCGTGTTGCCCAGTAGCTCTTGCCTTGGCAATTAATGTGTCCATCACCACCTTGACCATGATTAGCTGCACTGAATATAACCATGCTTGGTTCAGCTTCAGCAATAAACTCAATGTATCTTTTGGAATATTGTGCTGGTATGTGTTCACCAACCTCAAGTGACAATACCACTGGTGATTTAATAGGACATGGCTCCTTAGTGAGATCCATGCAAAAGCAATATACTGATCGCAAACATCTTTCATCGATGTCTATGCCAAATGCCGAAATCCCAGCATCACGTAATGCTTCAACGTAATTAGCAGGACCACACCCAATATCAAGTACACGAGTAACGTTGTAACCAGTAAGATAACGGGCAATTCGCTGCGCCTGTGGAGTTTCCTCATCAAGTATCCTGTCATAGTTGCATGGGTGGGTTAGTGACGTTATGTCCATTTACTTGTTGCCATATAATGCAACGTCATGCCTAATTACAAGCATGAAAGTAAGCAGTTCAAACATTGATACAGTTCATTATGACAACCACCACATGTTGCTATCAGTAACATTCCATGATGGTTCAGTATACAACTACGCAAATGTGCCACCAGCCAAGTATCAGGCACTCATGAACGCACCAAGCAAAGGCAGCTACTTACACTATCACATTAAGGGTAAGCATCAAACCACCAAGTTACGGTGAGCTAGTACCAAGTGGATTTTCCTCTGGCCCCTCATGTGGCTGTGAAGCAGCTAATGAGACCTTTTTGGATATTGCTTGTTGTTTAGTTAATGCTTTATTTAATTTAGCTTTACCAATTGGAGATTGTCTTAAACGCTCTTCTTCTGCAGCTTGATCTTCAAGAGCCTGTGCACGTGCTTCATCAAAACTAGATGTTTCAGATTTCTGTTGTAACATCTTTTGATATTCTGCCTTAGATAAACCTGATGCTAACCTTGCTTGTTTTTGTGCTGGTGTTTCAATAACAGGTATTTCTGGTGGTATAGCTTGTTTAGCTGTTAATGATTTCTTTAATGCATTTGCACCTGTTGGTGACTTTCTTAAATATTCTTCCTGTGCTAATTGATCTTCTATAGCTTGTTTTTGAGCTAATTGAGCAGGAGTTAATTCATTAGGGTTTAGTTGTCCTTTTGCTAACCTTTCAGCATTGGCTTGTGCAGCTAATGATTGTGCTTCTACACGTGATGTGCCAGTTCTTTCCAATTGATCAGCTAAAGCTCTTAAACTTGATGGTTTTGGCATTTCAACTGGTGCATTTTGTGCCACAGTTACTGGACTTGCCAATGATACCTTTTGTGAAACTTTTGTTGCTGGCATTGCTGGCACACTACCCATGAATGGTGCAGGTGCTTCTGATGCTGGTTGTGCAACAGGTGCTTCAGGAGCTTGTGATGCTTGTGGAGCAGGTGCAGTTGGTTGAGGTGTAGGTGTAGTTGGTGCTGCAGGTGGTGGATTTGGTCCACGTCTGCTAGCATCATTTAACAAATCTTGATATGTATGATATGGATCAACTGCTGATGTTTCAAATTTGTACTTAACATTATCATCAAAGTATTTACCAGCACTCTTGGAGCTTAAGAACTCTGCATGCTCTTGTGGTGTTACATTGTGATAAAGGTATTGTGAGAACCCATCTGCTGTTGGCTGTTTTAACTTAACATACATCAACTTGCTATTTGGATCATAGCCAATGCGATCAATTTTGCCCGAATTGACCTCAACTGAATTCTTTACTGGCGAATTACCTGTTAGCAATACATCACTAGCCATCTTTTCATTTTCATGGCTAGTACCAAGAGTACCATCTTCAACTGGATTGCTTAAACGTGCACGTACACGACCAGGTCCAACAATGCTGCCTGTTCCAGCTCTTTGTTTAACTGGTTGTGTTGGTGCTGGTGTTGCAACAGGAGCAGGTGTAGCTGTTTCAGGAGCTGGTGTGCCAGCTTTGGCTTCAGGTGTGCCAACAGTTGCCTCCTGTGGTGTTGCTGGCAATACTGGTGGTTGCTGTGTAGGTGTTTCTGGAGCAGGTGTCTCTGATGGACGTGTTAATTGTTCTGTTGCTGCACCAGCTGCACCTAATGTGCCACCAAATGCTCCACCACGTACAATGTCACGACTAACAGGTTCCCCAGGGGCATTTGTTAGTGCGCCACTAACTCCACCCACTAAAGCACCTGTACCTGCACCACGTAGCCCTGATGTTACTGTGTTGCTTATTAAACCACCTCTGTTTTGAATATTGGCTATCTTTTGATTTACTAAATCTTGTGCCTTTTGTGCTGTTTCTAAATCTGCTTTTGTTTGGTTTAATTCTTTTGTTAAACCACGATACTTTGGATTTGCTGCAGTAGCGTCACCAGCTCCTAAATCACTTATTTGTTGTTGTATACCACCAACTGATTCAGTTAAGCGATCCACTTCATCGTTTAAATTATTTAATGATGAAAATTTAGATAATGGAGTTGGTGATTTTTCTGTAATGCCAGCAAGTTTAGCAGCTTTTGATATTAATGGTGGTGTTAAAGTCTGTGCTATTTTACCAACAATTCCTGTCGAAGGTTATTGT
>Ga0208506_1000136_pt1 | contig 29713 bp, 22 predicted proteins | sample CryBogCBH29Jul08_FD_184616 | JGI IMG/M metagenome (GOLD analysis project Ga0208506, IMG submission 184616) | Freshwater microbial communities from Crystal Bog, Wisconsin, USA - CBH29Jul08 (SPAdes) | ecosystem: Environmental > Aquatic > Freshwater > Lake | place: Crystal Bog, Wisconsin, USA... | reverse complement strand
ACGATCATTGCGAGATGGCTTCTCAGCCTCTACCTCGATTGGAATTCCTGATGGCTCTTGTGCGCCAGTAATCTCTTGAAGCTTTGTATCTCCAGGACGAACCTGGTTCTCGATCAACTTCACTGCAGCGCGGTTTGTAATACCAAAGACCGCCTTCTTCTGTTTGTGTGTTGCGAGAGTGACAACGGTTCCTGTTGCACCAGCGCGAGCGGTACGGCCAGCGCGGTGTAGATAATCTTTGTGATCTGCAGGAGCATCAACGTGAACGACCAATGAAACATCATCAACGTGAATACCGCGAGCAGCAACATCTGTTGCTACGAGAGCTGAAGCACGACCATCTTTAAATGCCTTAAGTACGCGGGTACGTTGGCCTTGAGATTTTCCGCCGTGCAAAACTCCGACTGGAACACCGCTGCGAAGCATCTTCTCAGCGAGTTTGTCAGCGCCATGCTTTGTGCGAACGAAGAAAATTGTGCGTCCATCGCGAGCTGCAATTTGCGCAGAGATCTCATCTTTATGTTGTTGATCAAGGAGCAAGAGATGGTGAGTCATATCTGCTGCGCGAGATTTTTCATTTTCAAGTGAGTGTGTAATTGGATCTTTAAGGAAACGCTTGACGAGTGAATCGACGTCGCGATCGAGAGTCGCAGAGAACAAGAGGTGTTGTCCGCCAGCTTGTGTAAGAGAGAGAATCTCTTTAACGACAGGCAGGAAGCCCATGTCAGCCATTTGATCGGCTTCATCAAGCACGGTGATCATGACATCTGAAAGGTCGATGTGCTTCTTCTCTAAGAGATCCATCAAGCGACCTGGTGTAGCCACAATTACCGGCACACCGCGCTTGAGAGATTGAATCTGACCGATGTAGGAAAGGCCACCGGCAACTACCTGAGATGAGAGACCAATCTTGCGAGCAAGAGGAGCTACGACATCATTGATCTGAACTGCTAATTCGCGGGTTGGGGAGAGGATCAAACCAAGTGGCTTATGAGGCTTTGCGGTACGGCCATTGAGGCGGGTGAGCATTGCCAAACCAAAGGCTAGGGTCTTTCCGGAGCCAGTCTGACCGCGGCCAAGGACATCGCGGCCCTTAATAGCGTCAGGCAGGGTTGCGGTTTGAATAGGAAATGGAGCGGTCTTACCTTCGGCTTCAAGAGCCTCGCAGAGCGCAGGGGTAACACCTAAATTGCGGAACGTAGACATAGCTATACCAATCGAGACATAGATGCGTGTCTCGTGGTGCTTATCAGATTGACTGACGTAAGACTCGCAAACGAACTTGTTGTGTGTACAAACAGAGGTTCTGTGAGTTGTGTTGCGGATGCAACACCCAATTGTAACCTACTTAATCAGAGCTCTTCGCCACTTCGCATATTCGGTAGCGAGATCATCTTCGACCGGTTTAATGCTCGTTCCAAGCGCGAGTTCAAGGAGTAAATCAGCGAATTCTGGGTTACGCGCCAGTACTGGGCCATGTAAATAGGTTCCGAAAACATTCTCGCTCATTGCTCCATCAAGGCCAGCAACACCATTTCCGTTTCCTGAAATAACGCTGGCAAATGGCGTGGCATCTGGACCCAGCGTGGTCACGCTGCTGTGATTTTCAAATCCAGTGAGTGGAACCTCAAAGAGTGGGGATTTAACTGCGATATCTCCAACCAATCTCTTATCTCCAGGTGCCGTAGATACATCGAGAAGTCCAAGGCCCACAAACTCTTCATCGCGGGTTGTGTACTTCGTTCCGAGAAGTTGGAAGCCGGCGCATATGGCAAGTACAACTGCTCCTTTATTGGCAGCGCGGGCCAGGATGGAACCCTTGCGGAGCGCCGTTAGTGATAATAATTGCGCAGCATCTTCCGCGCCACCAAGTAGATATATATCTCCACTCCGAGGAAGTGGATCGAGGTATGAAATATCTGTAACGCGTGCCTTGATTTTTCGTAGCCCCGCTCGGTACTGCAGTACATCGCTATTTCCGCGATCGCCATATGTACCTAAGAGTTCATTATGAATGCGGATAATTTCTAACATCACATCACCAGCTCAAAAAAGGCGGTGTAGGCAGATAAGACGCTGATCTCAGAACCTGTAGCAAGCGATAGTGCAACATCAACGCTCTCTACAACTTCTGGAGTAACACCTTCGACATGAATTCTGTAAGCCATATCAAGCGCGCGTTCACCGCATACAAAGACCCGGTGGCCTTTTAAGGCTTTAAATGAGACATCCCAGAGCCATGAAGTATCGATTCCATCAACCTGTCTTGCGTTGAGGACAAGCACTACATCATGATGCAAATCGCCTTGTAACGCTTCGGTCCAGGAAGCGGGGTTCTTGGTTAATCTGAAGTGGGCGTTTTTACCAGATATCTCCTTGGTAACGCTGCGCTCCAGCGCGGTCTCTGTAAACTCAACAGGGTCCGCGCCAACAATCTCTCCAACGATATTCGCGAGAATTGCATTGCGGTATGAGGCAGAGCCTTTCTTAAATTTCAATTCATTAATCTTGTTATTCAATCCACAGATGCAGGAGTAATTTCCTCTCACCCACGTTAAGTAACTTCCACAGCGTGGACAGACGGCGCCATCAGGGTGCGTTCTTCCACCAAATGAAACTCTGACTACATTGATTGCATTGACTATCGAGTAGTTGATGTAAGGATCATCAATGTCGGCGACAAATATGGTGTTTGTCGCTTCAGAACATTCAACATGCCAACGATCAGCCACACGCTTTACCTCATGCATGCGATGGAGTTGATCGCGAGTCAGATTTAGAAGCAGAACGATGCTGGGATCTGTCTGCGCAATAATTGAAGGAAGGTGAAGTTCATCAATCTCAAGAACAGCGTATGGAGCTGATGACATTAAGGCATTGGCAGCTCCCCATGCCAAATTTGAACCAGAGCCGCTGGTTGCCACAGGTCCAAGTTGAGAGACAATTGTTGTGACAGCCTTTGTGGTTGAGGTCTTTCCATTTGTTCCGGAAACCAAAATTACCTCTTTGCTCTGAGCCAGCAAGGAGATAGCTTCAGGCTCAATAGCTAAGAGAATTCGACCTGGGAGGGTTTCTCCCTTATGTCCAAGGAGTTTTGAGGTAGCGCCGGCACTTCTAGCAACCGCTATTGCGAAACGGAGTTTGAGGCTACGCATTTGCTAAGAGTACGCCTATTTACGCAGCGATTGTCCGGCTGTTGCTGGAAGTGAGATCACATTAGGGAGCGAGATAAGTAGGGCGGCGATTGCAAAAATGAAGGCGAAAGAGAATTGATTATGGCTACCCACAGCGCTTCTGCCAATACTGATCGCGATTACAGCGGTTGCAACGGCGATTACCGACGAGAGCTGTTGGACCATATTTGAGATTGTGTTGGCATGTGACATTGATTCTTGTTCGGTATCTGCAAAGGTGATGGTGTTGTAAAGCGTCATTCCAATAGACCTGACCCCACCAGTAACAAGCAACAAGAGCGCTGTCCACATAAATGGAATGGATGAGCTCAGTAGCCCAAGAGAAAGTGTCAATGGAATGCTGAGCAGAGTTGATAGAAGAATCATTGGTTTAAAAGGAAAATGTTCCATGAGGGGAGTTGTAAAGATTTTAAAACCTAAGTTGCCAGCCATATAGAAGAAGAGAACGCTACCTGCCCGCTCTGCGCTCCATCCAAATTTATCTTGAAAGAGAAGGGGGAGAACAAATGGTGCAGTGTTCTGCGCAACTCGGAAGAGCAACCCACTGGTTGTGTTGAGGCGGAAAGTTTGAATTTTTAGCACGGTGAGATCTATAAGCGGATTGGCTATTCGATTTAAATGATAAATGGTAGGAATCCCAACGGCTACACCGATGATAAAGAGTGCCAAGGTAGAGGGCAGATCTATTCTTGGGGCACCTAAATTAGCGGCAGCGAAGACCAGCAGCCCGAGGCTCAATGCTGTTCCAGAAAAACCAAACCAGTCGAGCTTCTCCACCCGTCCACCCGGAATATTCGGAACTATTTTCGCGCCAATTACTAAAGCTAGGAATCCAATTGGAATATTTACTAGGAAGATCCAATGCCACGAAGCATGGTTTATAAGAAAACCGCCGAGCACCGGGGCAACAACAGGTGCTGCCAGCGCTGGCCAGACGGAATATGAAATGACTCGTATAACTTCACCCTTATCGACGCTGCGCATCAGAATTAATCTTCCAACAGGGACCATCGTTGCCGCGCCAACTCCCTGCAATATTCGCATGATGGTTAACTCAACAAGATTCGTGGAAAGAGCACAGAGCAGAGAGGCGATTGTAAAAATGAAGATGCTCGAGAAGAGAACAATCCTGACCCCAAATTTATCTGCGAGCCAAGCGGAAACTGGAATTAGAACCACAATCGTGACCATGTAGGTAGTCACACAGACTCCTACTTGCGCAGAGAGGATATGAAAAGATTTTGCAATCGTTGGAGCGGCCGTTGGAAGTATCGAACCATCCAGAAATTCCATAAACATCAAACCCGCAACCAGAAAAGCTACGGGGCCAATCTCTAGCCGACCTCTAGAACTTTTCACTTCTAACTTATTTCCAAAGTGTTAACTTCACTTAATAGTGAAAACTTTGGAATAAATGATGCGCGATTGAAATTCGATAACCACCAAATCTTTACCCGGCTTGACTAAGTTCTTGCCGATCTTCGCCATCTTGCCGTTTATGTAAGCAACAACCGCGCCATTTGTTGCGCTAATGGTAAGCGTCCTACCTACCGCCTTCACAGATACCGTAGGTACTACGGGAATCTTCGTTGGTTTAGGAGTAGGTGTTACCGATGGAGTAGCCGTTGGTGTTGGTTTAGGAGTAACAACTGGTGCAGCTTTGATTGTTATCGTTGTTTTGACGGTATTTGATTGACCATATTTACCAGCGGGCTTCTGAACTCCAGAAAGGGTTGTTACTCCCGCAGCAACAGGTACTAACTTGCCACTAACAATCTTTGCGATGGAAGGGTTGCCGACTGTATAGCTCCATGCCCCACTTGAATTGGAGGTGGGATTAATAATGCTTGTTGGTAAATCGCTGGCAGTTAAAACTAGTGGCGAGAGAATGCCAATTGTTGGAACAAGTCCGATTACGCTCACTGTAAAGGTGGTGGAGTTTGAAAGCCAAGTACCTTGAGCGGCTTGAGTAAGAGTTATAACTGCGCTTCCCGCATTTCCAACTGTAATCTCCAATCCATTGACGGCAGCAACTGTTGAATCACTTGAACTCAGAGTCCATGTTCCAGTCGATTGAGTAACGGGTGGAGCAATTTCAATTGCGGGATCTCCTACCACTTGACTCAAATTGGGAAGTGGAGTGATCACTGCCTTTTGACTTACGACAAGTGGCGTAGTCAAGGTTGCTGAATATCCAAATGAACCAGCGGGATTTTGTTTTGCAGAAACTGTTGTACTTCCTGCTTTGAGAATCACCAACAGAGATCCATTCACAGTTGCGATAGTTGGATCTGCAACTGTGTAAACCCAAGCGCCAGTTGAATTCGAAGTTGGAGCAACAATTGGCAGCGTGTTATTTGGGATTCCTCCAAGTGTGTAAGAGATAGGAGTGAGTGAACCGATGGTCGGAGCCGTTGCAGTTATGGTCAGGTTCATTGTGAGTGTCGTTGATTGGTAGCCACTCATCGGAAGTTGATGGGCTGTAATTACGGTGGTGCCGACACCATTGGGCGTCACCAACGTGCCGCTAACAGAGGCAACACTTGGAGTTGAAGAGGTGAATTGCCATGGGCCAGGTGAAGTGGAAGTTGGAGCTTTCAAGTTGAAGGTTCCGACACTGTCACCTGAAACTGTGATGTCGGAGAAGGCGCCAACCACCGGTTTAAGTGCTGTAATTTGTAGAGTGTTGGTAGTACTTGCAGATAAGTATGTACTCGTACTTTGTTGAGTGGCATTGATTGTCACGGTTCCGCCATCCAACAGAGTTACTACATTGCCAGCGATACTTGCGATGGGGTACCCATTAAAAAAATTGTTGGTGAGGGTATAAGTCCAAAGACCTGATGAGGTAGAGGTAGGCGGAGTGATTTTGTATTGGCCTGTTGATAGCGCTGCGCTCATGGGCAGCCATGCGCCAAGGACGGGAGTACCCGGCGTAATTCTAAATACCGTCGCACGAGAGGCGCTGTTGTAAGCACCACTAGCCGCCTGTGTGAAGGTGAGCTGACCACTTCCAACGGTGAGCAAAGTGAGTGTGAGGCCATTAACGGTGGCAAGAGCGGGGTTGTCCAGAGAAATGCTCCAAGCTCCTGGTGAATTAGAAGCGGGTGGAGTCACCGTTATCGTCTTCTGATCCAAGGGAACCAGGATGATCGAGAGTGATCCCAGTTGGGTCGTCGTCGCAGCTACCGGAGTCACCTCAGAGGCGATGAAGGCGGTGGCGGACATGACAATGGCGGCGCTCAGAAATAACTTTCTCACGCCGCCATTATCGCGAATCTAACCGCTCAAAGTGGGGATTCCACGCAGAGGGAAGCTGATAGATGTATTACAGAACTGCTCGACGTTCTTCCTTCGTTACTTTATTGAAGTAAGTAGAACCCTGTCTCCAGAAAATTGTCATCGGAATAACACCGATTGCCACAGTTCCAACGCCCACCCAGAGAGCTAAGTGACTCAATGTTGGAATGACTTTAAAGAGAACCGCAATAAGGAATAGACCAGAAAGTGCAGGCCAGAGTCCGACAAGAAGGAAGGTGCGGAAATCCTTTAGTAGGTAATGGCGATAAAGAACGATTACAGAGATCGCAGCAAGAGCGTAGTAGAAGCAAATTTGGATACCAATTGCGGCTACGCCGGCTTGTGCTATGTCATTCACCTTCGAAATGAATTGTGATCCAATGAAGAAGAGAAGAACAAAGACTGTGGTGAAGATGGTGGCATTCAAAGGAGTACGGAACTTCTTGTGAACTTGACCAAATGAACCAGGCATTGTGAAATCTCGTCCCATTGAGAAGAGAGTTCGCGTTACTTGAATCATCTGAGTCTCGATCGTTGCCACAGTCGATAGCAAAACTGAGACAATGATAAGTTTTCCAAACCATCCAGGAATCAGCACCGCAGCAAAATCACTCAGAATACTGCTGCTGTTGTGAAGTGTTGCATCACTTAGAACCATGTTGATTGCAATCAGAGTTAAGAGGAATGTAAAGAAGACGAAGAAGATTCCTACAATTCCGCCTCGTCCTGCTGTGTCCTGACCATCCTTTGTCTCTTCATTGAGATTAGCCGTAACATCCCAACCCCAATAGAAGAAGGCGCCAGAAACGGCGCCGATCAAAATCGCGCTTAAACCATGTGCAACTGCGTATTTGGCATCAAATGGGTTAGCACCAGATGCAGCCGCATCTGGAGTTGAGTAAGCCTTAATTTGATTGAAGGAGAACCAACCCCAACTAAATGCGTGGGTATGAGGGTGGTGCAAGAGCGCGATAATGTCGAAAATCCAGAGCAAGCCCAATTCAACAACGGTCATCACTACTTGAGCCTTGGCGGTGAACTCAATTCCGTAAGCAATAATCGCGACCATAAATACGAAGATGAGTCCACCAACGAGTGTCGTCCAGTGAACATTGCTAATCGTTTTTTCGCTACTGCTAAAGAGCGAGAGCAACCCGGTCGAAGCCGGAACTGTCGAAACCAAACCAAAAATAATTGAGGCGGTAACAAGTGACCATCCCGCTAAATAACCGAGAATTGGATGCAATGCGTTACGAACCCATACATAGGTAGCTCCAGCGTTCTGACGAACTTTGCCCATGTAATGAAAAGCGATAACAACACCAAACATCGCGATGCCAGAGTAAAGAAGCTCTCCTGGTCCATACAGTCCAACGGTAACTGCGAGAGTTACTGTGGTTGCCGCAATCGAATACGCAGGAGCAGAACCCGCGATGCCCATAATCGAGGACTCGAAGAGACCTAGAACGTTGGAAGCTAACTTATTCTCTTGGGGTTTGTTCTCTTCTAGTTCGGGATTCGCCACGTAAAGTCCTCCAAATAGAGAGCATCCATTGATGCGCGGTCAAGATAGAGGCAGACCTTACAGCCTCTATCCCGCCCAAGGCGAGAGTTTTACAACATAAATCAAAGGTTTGACCGTTGTCACTCTGAGGCTGCTGAGGCGAACTGGCTAGCGTAAAGGTCGTAATAGAAGCCCTTTGCCGCCATCAATTGCTCGTGATTGCCTTGCTCTACCAAGGCACCTTTATCCATCACCAGGATGGTGTCAGCATCGCGGATCGTCGAGAGCCGGTGGGCGATGACAAAGCTGGTCCGGCCTTGTCGCAACTTCGACATGGCGTGCTGGACGAGAACCTCAGTTCGGGTATCCACTGATGAGGTTGCCTCATCAAGAATGAGAACAGCAGGGTCAGCCATAAAGGCGCGTGCAATGGTGAGCAATTGACGCTCTCCATTTGAAACGGTGGAGTTGTCATCCGTTAGCTCTGACTCATAACCGCCTGGCAACCCTCGGATGAAGTGGTCAATATTCGCTGCCTTGGCCGCCTCAATAACTGCATCCAAGCTCGGGTTCGTGGAACCGAAGGCGATGTTCTCGCGGATGGTTCCGGAGAACAACCAGGTATCTTGAAGAACCATTCCGAATTGGTGGCGTAAGTCATCGCGACTTATTTCCCGGGTGTTCACACCATCAAGGGTGATCACTCCACCATTGATCTCATAGAAACGCATAATTAGGTTTACCAGCGTGGTCTTACCCGCACCCGTGGGGCCAACAATCGCGACGCTCTGACCTGGGGAGACTTCAAGATTGAAGTTTTCGATGAGCGGTTGATCTTCTTGATATCTAAATGAGACGCTCTTGAATGAAATTGCTCCTATGGCGCGATCAACGGATACGCTGGAAGCGCGATCGGGTTCCTCTTCTGGCGCATCGAGAAGTTCAAACAATCTCTCCGCAGAAGCAACGCCTGATTGCACGGTATTCATCAATCCCGCGATCTGAGCAAGTGGCATTCCAAATTGGCGCGAGTACTGAATAAATGCTTGCACGTCACCGAGTGACATCGTTCCGGTTGCAACTCGGTACCCGCCCAGAACTGATATTCCGACATAAATTAGATTCGAGATAAAAGTTGTTGAAGGCATGATGATGCCCGACATAAATTGCGCATTGAATGAAGATTGATTGAGGTTTTCGTTGAGCTCTTTAAAATCTGTAATCGCTTGTTTCCGACGACCAAATACCTTTACTAGTGCTGCGCCCGTGTGCATCTCTTCAACATGTCCATTGAGTTTTCCAGTCCAATCCCATTGCGCAATAAATTGCTTCTGAGATGCTTTCGCGATGCGAATGGAAACAAACATTGATAATGGAATAGCAATGAGCGAGATCAGTGCCAAAAGTGGGCTAATCCAGATCATCATAATGAGCACGGAGAGCACGGTTAGAACAGAGTTCAGGATTTGAGAAAGACCCTGTTGCATTGATGTTGAGATGTTATCTACATCGTTTGTAACTCGAGAGAGCAAATCTCCTCTTGAAGTCTTATCGAAGTAACTGAGTGGGAGGCGGCCAATCTTCTCCTCCGCTAATCGGCGCAATCTAAATACCGTCTTCTGTGTAACGCCAGCCATTAAGTATTGCTGTAGCCAAAGGAAGAGAGATGAAATTACATATAAACCAATCGCTAAGAAGATCCAATGTGCGACGGCAGTGAAGTCAATTCCTTTACCCGGAATTACCCCACTCTTATTTACAACATCCGCAAGAGTGTCCTCTCCCTTTGCGCGTAAATTTGCCACCACTTGGGCTTTTGTAAGACCTGCAGGCAACTTGTGGCCAAGGAATCCGTAGAAAATGTCATTAGTGGCGTGGCCAAGAATCTTTGGCCCTAGTGAACCAATAGTTACGGCAGAAGTAATAAGAACAAATACCACGTAGAGCGATTTACGTTCTTCGCCTACTTCACGGAGTAATCGGCGTAGCGAACCCTTGAAATCTTTAGACTTTTGCGGCGGACCACCCATCATTCCCGCCATCGGACCACCTCGGCCGACTTGTCCAGCCATCGGTGGGCGGCCACCTTGAGGTGCACGCTGGCTCATGATGCTGCCTCCTCTGGACTGAGTTGAGATAAGACAATTTCTTGATAGGTCTCACTGCTCTTCATCAACTTCGCATGAGTACCAATTCCCACGACGTGGCCCTGATCCAGAACAACAATTTGATCAGCCTTCAAAATTGTCGAAACTCGCTGCGCCACCACAATCATGGTCGTGTGACCCATTACTTCGTGAAGTGCCGAACGAAGTTTGGAATCTGTTGTGTAATCCAATGCGCTAAACGAATCATCAAAGATAAGAACCTGGGGCTTTTTTACAAGTGCTCGCGCAATTGAGAGGCGCTGACGCTGTCCACCTGAAAAATTGGTGCCACCTTGGGCGACTCTAGCTTCTAACTTCTCTGGCAATTCATCGATGAAATCGCGAGCTTGCGCGATCTCTAGTGCATTCCAAAGCTCTTCGTCTGTGGCATCAGATTTTCCATATCGTAAATTCTGCGCAACGGTTCCACCAAAGAGGAATGAGCGTTGTGGAACTAGACCAAGTTCTGACCAGAGTGCTTCTAGCGATTGATTGCGAACATCGATGCCATCTAGTAAAACTTCGCCGCCGGTAACATCTATAAAACGCGGAATAAGGTTCAAAAGTGTTGTTTTGCCAGATCCCGTAGATCCAATAATTGCCGTGAATTGGCCTGGTTTTGCGGTAAATGAGATGTCGGACAAGATCGGATGTTCAGCTCCCGGATAACGGAATTCTGCACCGACAAATTCAATGACTCCTTGGCGAATTAATGGAACTTGAGGATTTAAACTTTCAACAACCGATGATTTTGTATCTAGCACTTCTTGGATGCGCTCTGCACAAGCTGCCGCCCTTGGAATTTGAAGTGACATAAAGATAGCCATCATGACGCTACTCAGTATCAACATGATGTAGCTGAGAAATGCCGTCATATTTCCGATTTGTAGATTTCCGGAATCGATGAGTTTTGCACCGAACCAGATAACGGCTACCGACGAAAGATTCAAGATCATTGATAACGCTGGGAACATAACAGCAAAGGTTCTAGTTACGTGAAGTTGTGACCGCATGAGATCTAAAGAAGCCTCTTCAAATCGAGATTCTTCTTGGCGGGTCTTAACAAAGGCACGAATTACTCGAACGCCAGAAATCTGTTCGCGGAGCACTAAATTAATTCGATCAATCTTTACCTGCATGACTCGGAATGCTGGGACGATTCTTCGCAAGAGAAGAATTATCAAAAGGGACATGATTGGTAGTACGACAAGCAATAAAGAAGATAGCTTGAGGTTAGAACGCAGCGCCATAATAATCGCGCCAATTCCGGTGATTGGTGCTCCAATCATCATCGTGAAACCCATGAAGAGAACGAGTTGTACCTGCTGCACATCATTTGTGTTTCGAGTAATAAGTGATGGGGCTCCAAATTTGCTCAATTCGCGGGCAGAAAATCCTTCCACCGCAACAAATACTGCTGAGCGGAGATCTCGACCAAAGGCCATCGCGACTCTCGCCGCTAAGAAGGCAAGGAGTATCGAGGCACCCATAACCAAAGCGCTGGAAGCCAACATGATTTCTCCGATATGCCAGATGTAACCAATGTTGCCCTTTGCTACTCCGTTGTTGATGAGATCGGCGTTGAGGTTTGGCAGGTACAAGCTGGCGATTGCTTGGATTAAGAGCATCAAAATGATGAGGTAGACCTGCCTCTTGTAAGGGCGCAGGTATCTCTTCAGAATCTTAGTAAGCAAGCAGGGCTCCTATTATTTGATTTCCTAAAAGCCTACCCCTTCAAAGAGTGCTAATTTTTCTAAATTAAATCTCTACTCCGATGTACTTGGTCTCTAAGAACTCGTGAATTCCCGCGAAACCTCCTTCACGGCCCAGCCCAGATTGCTTTACCCCTCCAAATGGAGCTGCGGGGTCTGAAACTACGCCACGGTTAATAGCAATCATTCCTGCCTCAAGCGCCTCTGCGGTTCTGATCGCACGTTTGAGATCCGATGAGTAAACGTATGCAATTAATCCATACTCCGTGCTGTTTGCTAGGGCAATCGCTTCGGCATCGCTATCGAAGGTAACGATTGGAGCTACTGGGCCAAATACTTCCAGCTGCAAAATCGGATTCTCTTTTGTGACAGTAAGGACGGTTGCCGGGTAGAAAGCGCCGGCTCCTTCAGGGGTTGTTCCACCAAGATGTAATTCACCGCCTGCTGATATAGATGTACTTACTAGTTCTGCAATTTTGTCGCGTTCGCGAATTGAGACACTAGCACCAAGCTGAGCACCCTCAGTTAAGCCATCTGCCATCTTTAGATCAGCCATTGCTCGCGTAAATTTAGTTGTGAATTCCGAAGCCACCGACTTAGCAACATAGAATCGATTTGCGGCAGTGCAAGCCGCTCCACCGTTACGCATCTTTGCCACCATTGCGCCTTTAACGGCTTCGTCAATGTCAGCATCATCTAGAACTACAAATGGCGCATTTCCGCCCAGTTCTAGCGAAGTGCGAAGTACAAGATCGGCCGATTCCTTAATCAAGATCCGTCCAACCTCGGTTGAACCAGTAAACGAAACATTGCGAACCCGAGGATCGTGCATCATTCGCGAGATCATTGACCCCGTCTTCTCTGGCATCAGAAAGTTAACAACTCCTGCTGGAACTCCAGCGCGGTGCATGATGTCAACGATCCAAATTGCGGTTAAAGGGGTCTCTGAAGCTGCCTTCAAAATTACGGTACAACCCGCTGCAAGAGCCGGTCCAATTTTCCGAGTTGCCATAGCTGCTGGAAAATTCCATGGAGTTATGAGTAGGGAAACGCCTATTGGTTGATGTGTAACTAAAATTCGCTTATCACCACTTGGTGAGTGGCGAAAATCTCCAGGGGTGCGAACTGCCTCCTCTGCAAACCAACGGAAAAATTCGGCAGCATAACTAACCTCACCCTTAGCATCCGTAAAGGTCTTGCCATTCTCCATTGAAATGATTCGGGCAATCTGATCAGACTCTGCCGTCATAATTTCGAATGCTTTACGCAATATTTCCGAGCGGACCCGTGAAGGTGTTCTAGCCCATGCAGGAAAGGCGTCGTGCGCAGCTGTTATTGCAGCATCGCATTGTTCTTGATCTGCCGTTGAAATTTCTGCGATTAGAGTTCCAGTGCTTGGGTTCATTACAGGAAGAACTCCAGCGCCCTTTACCCACTGACCATTGATAAATAGATCCGTCTTTAACTGCATATCCACGAGTATCCCCTGTCTCAAGCTTCCTAGTTAATGATAAATCGTCCAGATGTCTTCAGTGATTGCAACTTACTTACTACTTCTTCCTTCTTGGCAATCGCAGCGCGTTCAAGAACCTTACTGATTGAAGGTGATGCCTCTCCACCAGTCACGCGCTCAATTGGACCTTTTAGATCCGAGAAATATCTCCGTTGGATCTCATCCGCTAACCAACCACCATATGAGGTGCCGATAGCCCCCTGTTCGGCAATCAGAACATGACCTGTCTTCTTGATAGATGCCCCAATGGTCTGCCAATCGATGCTGGCTCGATCCAACCATCGAAGATCGATTACTTCGGAATCAACATCAGGGTATTCAGATACCGCTTCAAGTACATAATTAGTCATAGCTAGATAGGTCAATATCGTAAGTTCTGACCCGGCGCGACGAATTGCTGCTTTTCCTACTTCAATACAGTAATCAAGATCCGTTAATGGTGTTGGTCCTGTGGAGTTATAGAGATCCACATGCTCAAGGACTATTACGGGATCTTTGCAGAGCAAGGCGCTATTCATCAAGCCGACATAGTCGAATGGAGTTGTTGGCGCGACTATTCTCCAACCTGGATTGGTTGCCATCACCCCAGCTGGATCCATGGAGTGTTGAGAGCCGTAACCAGTTCCCATCGCCACTTTGCTACGTAGTACAAATGGGACTGAACCATCTCCACCAAACATGTGGCGCATTTTTCCAATCTGATTGAAGATTTGATCTGCGGCAACCCACATGAAGTCGGCATACATGAATTCCACGACCGGTTTAAATCGACCGTCGATCGCGATTCCACCACCAAGACCTGTAAATGCGTTTTCACTAATGGGGGTACCAAGAATTCGATCAGGGAAGCGGTCTTTCAAACCTTTTGTTGCTCCATTCGTTCCACCAGCAAGGCGATGAATATCCTCTCCCATAATTACTATCGAGCCATCTTTTTCCATCTGACGCCCAAGAACTCGTGCTACTGCGTCGATAAATTTTGCGTCACCGATCTCACCTTGGTGAGTTGTAAGCTCTGAATATCTTGCACCATGGAATTCAGATAAGTCTCCACGTACTCCAGTGTTCACGAACGCAGGATCCGGCCATTCGCTATCTTTAATTTTGCGCTTTGGAGGGTTTGACTCTGGGACTGGTTCGAGCAATATGTTGCCGGACTCTTCCATCAATTTTTTGCCACGAGCGATCAATGCATCAACTTCGGTTTGTGTAATCAGTGACCGACGGATCAAATGCGATGCAACTTGCAAAATGGGGTCGCGAGCCTTGTAACTCGCCTCTTCCTCTTTTGAGCGATAGCCGAATGCACTTCCAGGAAAAGTTCCACTCTGGTGGAAGTAACGGTAGACGTCGGCTTCAATCATTGTTGGACCATTACCAGCGCGCATATGTGCGACGGCTTCACTCATCGCAATGTGGACAGCTAGTGGATTCATGCCATCGACTTTCCAGCTGGGAATATTAAAGCCTTGACCGCGGGCCGAAAGTCTTGGCTCACCGGTCGACTCCATCACATGAGTAGAAACCGCATACATATTATTTTCTATGAAGAAACAGATTGGTAATTTCCATGCGGAGGCTAAATTGAAACTCTCAAGAGTAGAGCCGATATTGATTGCTCCATCTCCAAAGTAGGTAACTGATACCGCATCAGTGCCTGCAAATTTGTGTGACCACGCGAATCCAGCTGCAAGTGGAACACCGCCGCCAACAATCGCATTTGTACCCATGGCGCCCGCTTCCTTCATCTGAAGGTGCATAGAACCACCGCGGCCATGGCTAAAACCCCGATCAAGTCCAGCAATCTCGGCGAGGGTACGAAGAACAGCGCTTCGTACTTCGGCTGAAAATTCGGCAAGCGGATCAAAACCTTGAGGTTGCAGGTGCGAAAGAACCTTCGCAAGGAATTGATGGTGCCCACGGTGCGAACCGTTCACGCTATCTTCACTACGAAGAGGTAGGGCAGACCCAACTGCCCCACCCTCTTGTCCGATACTTGAATGAACCGGACCGTGGATCAATGAAGCTGCAGCGAGCTCAAGTAAATACTCTTCAAAAGTTCGAATGAGCACCATCTGAACAAGCATCGTCTTTAGGAGAGCAGGTTCTGCGTTATCCCAATCGGATGGCATGACGGCAACCTCGAGCCATGGGGCGGTCGATTTGTGCTTATGATGAAGTGGCATCTATTCACTTACCTTCTTGATGAATTTCTCGGGATTATGATCAAAGGCTTTTCCATGTGGATAAGAAACCAATTCAAATTGCATTCCCCATGGCGATAAGAAGTAAAGCCATTGCTGACCTTCACTTGGACCTTTGCTGGCTGTGGGATCACCCAAAAGTTGAATATTGTGTGACTTGAGATGAGCGACCGCCGCACTCATGTCATCAACATAAAGAGCGACATGATGTCCACCGATATCGCTATTTCTTGGGGGAGAAAGTTCTTGATCGGGCGCCGAATATTCAAAGACTTCAAATATCGCCACTCCATTTAACTTAAAGAAATGTAGTTCCTTCATTACCGAGCGGGGATGAACATTTAAATGTTCACTCATCCAATTTTCTTCACTTTGAAAAGGTCCTAGGGTGTACATATATTCGCAACCCAGAACATCTATGAAAAAACGAGTAGCTTTCGCTAAATCGGGAACTGTTATCCCTATGTGATCTACACGTTGCAGACCTGGAATTCCCTTGGAAGTGCTCATAACATCAATATGGATTTGCGACGAAGAGTTCTTGGGCGGGGAATTTCGTTAAAATATGCACGCCGTTTTCTGTGACCACAACTTCTTCCTCTATTCGTGCGGCGGAAACGCCGTCAGAAGCTGGGCAGTAAGTTTCCAAAGCGAAAACCATCCCAGGGCGAATTTCAATGGGATTCTCGAGGCTATTGAGGCGAGAGATGATTGGTCGTTCATGTAGGCCAAGTCCAAGTCCATGTCCAAATTGCAAACCAAAGGCTGCCAACTCATTCTCAAAACCAAATTCTTCCGCCTTCGGCCATACTTTAGCAATAGCCGCAGTATCCGTTCCCACCTTAACTGCATCAATCGCTGCATCCATCCATTCGCGAGCTTTCGTGTATGCATCACGCTGTGATGGTGTTGCACTTCCCACCGCAAAGGTGCGGTAGTAACAGGTGCGATAACCATTAAATGAATGAATGATGTCAAAGAATGCTTGATCACCTGGACGGATTATGCGATCGGTAAAATTATGTGGGTGCGGATTACAGCGTTCTCCTGAGATCGCATTGATGGCTTCTACTTGATCAGAACCCATCTCGTATAAGCGTTTATTTGCCAGCGCAACAATTTCATTTTCACGAATTCCTGGCTTCAATACATCAACAATATTTTGATAAACACCATCAACCATCGCGGCCGCTTGATTAAGCAACATAATCTCATCTGAATTTTTTATGACTCGTGCATCCAGCATGTTTTGCTGACAGTCAATGACTGTGAGTCCCTGTCGTTGCATTTCAAAGAGAAAAGCGGGCTCGACGATATCTATACCGACTGGAAGATGCGCCACCCCGGCATCTTCGAGCAAACCCTTTATTTCGCGGACTGCGGACTCCATAAGACCGGCCGATGGGGCAACAGCACCACGCATTCCTAACATTCCAGGTCGATTATTCTCAGGTTTCAGCCAGGGTGAGTACAACTTGTGATGGCGCACCGCTGAGCCAAAATCCCACAACATGGGATCGCCGTCACGAGTCAACAAGGCGTATCTGGTCATCTTGTCACCTAGGGCTCCACCTACCCAAGATTGAGTGGTGTAACGAATATTGTAAAAATCGAAGAGTAGAAATGCTCCACATTCACTTGCGTTGAGTGATTCTTTCGCACGCCCAATTCGATATTTCCGAAGTCGATCGAAGTCAACACGCATTTCATAATCAACGCCCATGTGTCCCGGGGCCTGGAGTGGAGTGTTACTACTCATCAGCATCTACCTCTAGCCCGCTTAGAACTTTCTTCTCCTCAGATACCAGTGTCATTCCAGCACGTCTAGCCTGCTCGATCAAGAGAATCATGAAATCTTCTTCTAGATGACCAGCGCCTCTTGCAGATGCAGTGATCTGCTGTGCGGCAGCGGTGATTGGCATTGGAACTTCGAGCGTGTGGGCGGCATCCAATCCAAGATCGAAATCTTTAAGAAGTAATGGAACTGTGAATGTCGGAGTGAAGTCCAGATTCACAATCGAAGGTGATTTGTACTTTGTGAAGGTAGATCCCATCACTGAGTCGTTAAAAAACTCCAGAAAGGCCGAGCGTTCAACTCCGGCTTTCTCTGTCAAGGTAACAATTTCGGCAAGTGTCTGAGTAACTACCCCAAGCATGATGTTGTGAGCGATCTTGACCAAACGAGCAACTTCACCTTCACCAACATAAGTCACCTTGCGTCCGAAAAGGTTAATCAAACCAGCAACCTGGTCATACACATCTTTTGGTCCAGAGACGGCGACCGTGAGTTTTCCAGCGGCAATTACAGCTGGGTTTCCGCTCACTGGTGCGGCGAGGAACTCTGTTCCTTTGCCCTTTGCATAGATTCGAACTTTTTCAGAAACCTCTGTAGAAACGGTTGAGGAATCGATAACAACCTTGGGGGATTTTCCATCCACTGTAAGGAGGCCAAACTCTCCCATGGTTACCTCTTCGAGGTCCTTCGGCGCTGAAACCATGATGAAAACGACATCAAGGCCAGCCAGATCACTGGGGCGATCGACCACCTTGGCCCCCTTCGCCACCAGCGGTTCAGCTTTTGCCCGAGTCCTGTTGTAGACCGTTACGTCATGTCCGCCTTCTAGAAGCCGTGTAGCTAGTTGAAATCCCATGCGACCAGCACCGATCCAACCAATTGAAGGCTTTTCATTAATTAACATGATTCTCCAAACGCTACATCTGTGCAATCGATTGCAGGATTTAGCAATTATCAACCCGCAAAGACTATTCGTCAAGTGTCTGGAGTGGGGCTATCTTTTAGGGATGGGAAATCGTCCGACTCTTATTGATGTCGCGAAAGCGGCAGGGGTCCATCTCAGTACTGCATCTCGCGCACTCAACGAATCCACTTCAGCACAAATAAGTCCTGAGACTGTAAAAAAAGTTAGTAAAGCTGCACGCGATCTTGGCTACACAATCAACACAGTGGCTCGAGGGTTGCGGACAAAGCGCACCCAAACTATTGGTGTAATTGTTCCTGATTTAACCAACCCTATTTTTCCTCCGATTGTGCGAGGGATTGACAGCTTCTTGGGGCCGCGAGGTTATTCAGTGTTGGTTGTCAACACAGACAACGATCCTGAATCTGAACGTAATCATTTCGAGTCGCTCATGCGCCGGCAAGTTGATGGATTAATCATTGCAACTGGCCACACCGATAAAATCATTCTTGCTAATTATCACAACCAGGGCATCACCGCTGTTATGGTCAATCGTGAAGCGGCAGGCGCTCCTTACCCTGCGGTTGTCGGAGATGATGCCTCTGGAATCAACCTGGGGGTGACTCATTTAGCCGCTTTGGGCCATAAGAAACTTCTTCACTTAACTGGGCCCGCGGAATCTTCTACAAGTAGAACTCGCGCGCAAGCATTTAGTGCGGCATGCAAGAATCACGGTCTACAGGGAAAGATAATTAAATGTTCGGCGTACAGCATTGATGCGGGACAGAGCGCGATGGATAAGTTTTTGGATCAAAATCTGCGTACGATCACAGGGGTGGTGGCAGGCAACGATCTCTTGGCTCTTGGGGTCTACCACTCGCTTCGGGCTCATGGACTCAAGTGTCCACAGGACGTCTCTGTTATCGGCTTTAACAATATGCCCTTTGCAAATGACTTTCAGCCCCCTTTGACCACTATTGATGCGCCACACTATGAAATGGGTGTGCAGGCTGCCCGGATAATTCTCAACGAGATCGAGGGTGAGGCATCTTCACCCGTCAAAATCATGCTTCCTGTTACTTTGATAGTCCGAGGTTCAACGGCAGTGGCGAAGAAAATATAAAGTTTTCTTTATAAAGGAAAACCTCTAAACCCTTGACAAGGCAATTTGGGAAGAGCACTCTAGTGCAAACGATTGCAGAGGCTCTTGTGAACCCCTTCGATCGAGCCCTATTCGACTCATTACCTTTTTGGGGGTTTAACAATGAAGTTAAGCAATACGAAGGTTTCAAAGAGGGGGATGATCACGGCTGGGGTTCTTTCCGCCGCTCTCATAACATCCTCTCTACTTTCAACAGTTGGTGTAGCAGCAAACGCCGCAAGCCCACTCAAGATTGGCGTCTCACTCTCACTCACCGGCGACTTTTCTGACTCCGGTCTGGCTGCCCAACGCGGCTATCTCCTTTGGCAGCAGGAAGTTAATAAGAAGGGTGGAATTCTAGGTCGCTCAGTGAGCATCAAAATTGTTAATGATGCCTCAAGCCCTGATCAAGTCGTTACGAATTACACCAACTTGATTACCAAGGACAAGGTCGACATTGTCATGGGACCTTTCTCAAGCCTTCTAACAATTCCGGCTTCTCGGGTTGCCAAGAGATACGGATATTCATTTATCGAGCCTGCTGGTGGAGGACCAAAAGTTTTCGCCGAGAAGAACCCAAATCTCTTCTTCGTACAGCCAGCCGCTACCACCAAAGGTGGAGATGTCTTCGCAGATTACATTCTCTCCTTACCTGCATCACAGCGTCCAAAGACAGCGGGATATGTAAAGCTGGATGACCCATTTGCAGCCCCTCTCGCAGATAACATCAAAGCTAGATTTGAAGCCGCGGGAATTAAGACGGTTTACGATCAAACATACCCATCAGAAACTGCTGATATGACACCTGTCATCTCTGCTCTTGCAGCGAAGAATCCAGATGTTGTTGTCGGAGGTACTCAAAGCGCCGATGCTTTTGCCCAAGTTAAGGCGATGATCCAACTGAAGTTCAGCCCTAAGTGGCTCTTCCTTTCAAATGGAGCATCTTCTCCTCTTGAATTCCCTCAGCAAATAGGTGCCAACAACACCGAAGGTGTTTTCACATCAAGTGACTGGTATCCAAAATCAACAGCTCCAGGAACTGCAGCTTTCATCAAGGCTTATGTTGCTAAGTACGGCGGAGCTGCAACGAGCATCGACAGTACTTCAACAGAGGCTTATTCAGCGGGAACGTTGCTAGAAGAAGTTGCTGCAAAGACCGGCAAGATCGATAACAAAACTATTATCGCCACTTTGCACAAGGGTTCTTGGCCAACGCTTGAAGGAAATCTCTCGTGGAACGCCTACGGTGAGCCACAAGGTTCCTATCTTCTAACCCAGTGGATCGGTGGAGCTCTTACAACTGTCTGGCCAAAAACTACTGCGCAGCATGCGCCAGTAGCACCTAAGCCAGCTTGGAAGAACTAGTTCACTAATAGATTAAAAAAGTTGCAGTAAAACGCTTGTTCAACTATTCGTAAAGGAGTTAATTTAAAGTGCATTTAGTAGTTCAGGCGTTGATATTAGGCACCCTGACCGGAGGCGTTTATGCGCTGATGGCTAGCGGCCAGACGCTGATCTTTGGAATTATGAAGGTCATCAATCTGGCCCAGGGTGCTTATGTCGTCCTCGGTGCTTATCTCACAATGAGTCTCTTCCAATGGACACATATTGATCCATTCCTCTTAATTCTTCTCACGACACCTATTCTCTTTTTTGTTGGAGCTGCAACTCAATGGTTCTTGTTGCGGCCATTGCGTCCTGCAGATGCCACGGAGCTTTCACTCTTGGTTACCTTTGCGGTTGCTCTAGGGCTAGAAGGGCTTATGTCTGTTATGTATAAGACAACGTTGCGAAGCATTCAACCGGGCTATGAAAATCACAGCTGGACGATTGCAGGCTACCAAGTAAATGAAGTTCGTTTCTACGCATTTTTACTCTCTATCGCGATGCTAGTAATTCTTTATTTAATCTTGCAGAAGACTAAATTTGGCCGCGCAATCCGTGCCACCGTGCAGAACCCCATGTCTGCACAGCTACTTGGCGTTAATTCCAATTTAGTTTCCGCTTTTGGATTCGGTCTAGGCGTGGCTACATCCGCTGCGGCTGGAGCGGTATTTGGATTAATCACACCATTTAATCCCGGAAGCCACTACGACCTCATTAGTCGACTGCTTACCGTGGTCATTCTCGGAGGTCTTGGAAGTATCGGTGGCTCAGTAATCGCGGCAATGGTTATGGGTGTCGGAGCGGCTCTTGTATCTGCGCTCTCAGCCCCAGTCTGGTCAGACTTCACCTTCTTTGCAGTTTTGATCATCGTTCTTTTGGTTAGACCTCGCGGAATGTTTGGCGCGAAGGTACGAGGTGCCTTGTGAGCCGTAATGGATTACTGCGTGGCGGACTCTTTTTTGCCTCACTCATCTCTTTCCCCTTTCTCACTACATCACAGTGGCTTACAAATATGTTCATCTTCACCTTGATGTATGTTGCGCTCTCATCCTCTTGGAATCTTGTCGGAGGCTATGCCGGGTACCCTTCACTGGGGCATGCCGCATTCTTTGGCTTCGGGGCGTATTTCACGGCTATCGTCTTTCAAAATAGCGTGGGCAATGGTTGGCCGCCTTTTATATTTCTGCCAGTAGTAGGCATCGTTGCTGCTCTCTTAAGCATCCCAATCGGATATGTAGCGATGAAGACTCGGGCAGATGTCTTTGCAATTGTGACCATCACGGTGCTATTTATGGCTCAGTCTCTCGCATTTAACTTACATGCGGTCACTGGTGGTGCTCAGGGTAAAGGGGTAGCTGTTCCTCCATTTGATTCAAGCACCTATGGTCGACCTTTCTACTTTGCCATGTTGGCACTTGTAGCTCTGGCGATGGGTTCATCGATGTACTTCCGTCAATCCAAGATAGGACTTTCGTTATCAGCTATTCGTTCCGATGAAGATAAGGCTCATGGGGTTGGAGTCCAAGTTACTAAGGTCAAGGTCGTTGCTTTCGCATTAAGCGTTGGCCTCACTGCCATGGTTGGTGGTATTTGGGCGTACTACGAAGGATTTGTGTATCCACAATTCGCTGTAGATCCACTCATAACAATTGGAATGGTCCTGATGACATTTCTTGGTGGTCGCGCAACGCTATGGGGTCCAGTACTTGGAGCATTTATTCTCGTTCCAGCGCAGCAGTATCTTTCATATCAGCTTGGAGCTAACCAGTTCTACCTTCTCGCGTACGCGGGAATTTTCCTTGTAACCATGTTGATTTTACCTCGAGGCATTTTGCCAACCATCTCTGACAAATTGCGATTAAAGAAGAAGCAGAAGGAGGCATTGGCATGAGCGCACTCCTAAGAGTCGAAAATATTGTCAAAAAATTCGGAGGTATCACCGCGGTTAATAGTTGCAGTTTTGAAGTTGAGAAAGGCTCTATTACTGCACTCATTGGACCAAATGGATCGGGTAAGACAACCGCCTTTAATATCATCACTGGATATCTCAAGGCAGACTCGGGCACTATCGAATTTGATGGCAAAAAGATCACAAAGCCCACACCTGCTTCACTGTATCGCGCGGGGTTATCACGTACATTCCAGCAAGCTCGCATTTTCCCGGAATTAACGGTTTTGGAGAATCTTGTTATTTCTAGCAGCTTTGATTGGAAGCAACTACTAGGTATGCGCGTAAGTGCAAAAGATCGAATTCGCGCCATGACAACCTTGGAAGAGTTCAAACTCGATAAATTACATGACTTGCGGGCGGGCGACCTTTCATATGGGCAGCGCAAACTCTTGGAATTTGCATCGGTTCTGATGAGTAATCCAAAGCTAGTACTTTTAGATGAACCTACGGCCGGCGTAAATCCGGTAATGATTGAAACTATGGAAAAGCATATTCGTGATCGCAATAAGGCTGGAGTTACCTTCCTGGTCGTTGAACACGATATGCAACTGGTGATGCGACTTTGCAATCCCGTTATAGTTTTAGATCACGGAGCAAAGATCGCTCAAGGTGCACCAGAAGAAATTCAATCAAACCCACAAGTCCTCGAAGCATATTTGGGAAGCTAACATGACATCGAATACACCTTTACTCTCACTTACAGAGGTCACTGCTGGATATGGTGCTGGGCTGGTACTCAAAGGTGTAAATCTCACCGTTGAGAGAGGTCAAATAGTCTGCGTAATTGGGCCAAATGGATCCGGCAAGTCAACAGTCCTTAAGACTGTGAGCGGCTTATTGGGAGTCAAGAGCGGCAGCGTGAGATTTAACGGTGAAGAGATCAGTGAATTAACTTCACGTCGCCGTTTAGATCTGGGGATTGTTCATGTCCCTCAAGATCGCAGTCTCTTTCCGGGAATGAGCGTTCATGAAAATATGATGATGGGTGCATTTATTTTGACCGATCACAAGCTCATTGCAGAGCGAATGGAGCGAGCTGCTGAACTTTTTCCAATTGTTAAGGTTAGAGCTAACGCCCTCGCAGGCTCACTTTCGGGTGGAGAACAGAAGCAAGTTGAAGTTGCTAGATCTTTAATGTTAGATCCAGCGCTCATCTTGCTTGATGAACCATCAATTGGACTTGATCCTAAATCTCGTAAACTTGTTTTTGAAAGTGTTAAAGCGTTAGCCGAAGATGGACGCACTATCTTGTTGGTTGAGCAAAATGCCCGCTCAGGGCTGGCTGTCTCATCTATGGGTGCTGTACTAGAAGCTGGAAAAGTTGCTTTGACCGGACGAGGTTCAGATTTGCTAGATGACCCAGAAGTGGCTCGCCTCTATCTGGGAGTGAAAGCGAAGTAAGAGCTATCCTCTTTTGACTGGAGCCTCGGGCCGGGATTGAACCGGCGACCTGCCCATTACGAGTGGGCTGCTCTACCACTGAGCCACCGAGGCGGAGTTGTAAGAGTACCCTGTGAATATGGAAGTTGTCGCAATCCTCTGTAACCACGTAGAAACACCTAATGGCCTGATGTACATCTCTGGCGGTGGAATTGACCGAGTCAATGTTCCCGCTGGCGTTCCAGCACCGTGGCCTATCACGGTCGCTATGGCGGTTCAGGTAAAGGTCCCTTGGAATCAAACCGATAAAGAGCATCACTTGGTTATCCGGTTGCAAGATATTGATGGCCAAGAAGTATTACTTCCTACCGGTCCAGATACCTTCGGACCCTTTAGAGCAGAGATGAATTTCCAGGTGGGTCGCCCTGAAGGTTTAGAACCTGGCGAAGGTCAAACGATTAATCTCGGTTTCAATATGCCAATGCTTCCGATTCCACGCTTGGGTTCATATCTCTTTGCATGTGAAATCAATGGTGAAGAGTTAGAGCGCGCTCGATTTAAAGTTATTCAAGCGAATTAGTCGACGCGAACTTCTCCATGCGGTGTCTTGAGATAGACCGCAACAATTCCAGTGTCTCCATCATTTGTTGATGGATCAACCCAAATTACTTCTACCTCACCAATTGCATCAGAGACTTCTGAGCCCGCATATTCGCGGATCTTCTCTTTATCTCCTGCAAATTCAACTTTCGTGATCGCTGATGTTGCAACGCCATCCTTAGATGGATGATCACTTGTTAGCCATTCAATAAAGAATGGAAGTTGCTTATCTTGCAAAATATCTGAGACGCCGATCTGCTTCCAACGAAGATCTGTTCCATCTGGCTTCATGCGGTGGCCTTCGGCGGCTGGGCGACCGATGCGGGTTTCAATAGGTGCAATGTCATCTGTTGAGAGAACCCAGGTGAGCCAACCTCCACCTTCATTGGCACGCTTTGAAACTGCGCGACCAAAAGGATTGCTATCTGTAGCTGGGTGATCAAGTGGGCAAACAACTTCTAAGTAATGCCCGTTCTGCAATGGGGCGGTGAAGTTGCGGGTACCAAAGCGAGGGTGAATTCCACCATCGACGAAGGTGGTTCCTAATGTGGAACCTAAACGCTGTACGGTGTCAGAAAGTTGTTCGTGACTGGTTACGTATGAGACATGGTCTAAGCGCATAGGGAAATAATGCCGTATCCCGAGGGGTGCTTTTTACCATCCGGGGTCTAAGGAAATGGTTAGGCGGTCACCGCGGTGGAGAGCGCCGAATCGGTATCGCAGGTTAAATCGTGCGCGGGAACTGCCCCGGTGAGCAGGTAGGTGTTCATCGCCTTATCAACGCAGTTGCTTCCGCGGTTCGCACCCGTGTGGCCATCCCCGTTGAGGGTAATGAGAGTGCTGTTCAGAAGATCCTTGTGGAGTCCTTGGGCCCACTTGTAAGGAGTGGCGGGGTCCCGTGTAGTGCCGATAACCAGCAGGGGATTGGTCTTGAGGTTGATAAGAGTAGGAGCCGCAACTGGTCCAACTTTCCAATACTTACAAGCTAATCCAGAGTAAGTCAGGTAAGGACCAAAGAAAGGCGCGGCTGTGGCAAATTTGGCGGCGTCGGCTTGGATTTGTGCAATCGAACGAGGGTCCTTGAAATCCAAGCACGAGGTAATTTGAGAAATATCAGTCTGATTCGTTACGTAATGGCCGTTTGTATCGCGATCATTATAAGAATCAACTAAAGAAAATAATCCGTTGGGGTTCTTCTGTGTAAATGCCTGATCGAGAGCAAATGTTAAATCTGGCCAACCATTTGCCGAGTCATACAAAGCTGAAGCAATCGCGGTGATCGCAAGTGATTCTGATAATTGGCGTCCCCGACTATTTACAAGCGGTTTGGTACGACTCAATTGCAAGAATGCTTTGATCTTCTTGATTGAGTATTTGGAATTAGTTGCAAGATAGGATTTTAGAGCGGTGTCAAAACCAACAGCCTGTGCAATATTTTGATCTTCAACGGAGATATTTGGATCTACTGCTCCATCTAACACAATTCGACCGGTGGTCTTTGGGTAGAGAGCGGCATAAAGAGTTCCGAGAAATGTTCCGTAAGACTTACCAATGTAATTTAGTTGCGGTTCTTTCAACAAGATACGCAACAGCTCCATATCTTTTGCGGTCTCTAAAGTGGAGTAATGGCCTAACTTTGAACCCGCTACGCGAGCGCAATTGTCAGCAAGCAATTTCGAAGCAGCAACCGTCGTTGCTAGGTCTGATGCGCTTTGAATTGTTCCGTTTCCGCCAAGAAAGATATCTTCCTGCTTGTCGGTCAGACAGCGAATAGGGTCTGAAAGATTTACCCCGCGAGGATCAAATCCAATGAGGTCATACACATCTTCGATGCTCTTGGAGACAATGTAATCGGCGCTCAATACATATTGGATTCCTGAACCACCTGGACCGCCAGGATTCATAATGAGTGAACCCAGACGTTTAGTCTGTTTGTTCGCTGGATGCTTGATTACTTGCAAGGTAATGGTGTTGTTATCGATGTGGTTGTAATCAACCGGCACCTTAAAACTCGCGCATTGAAATCCCGGGTCGCAGTTATGCCAATTAAGGGTTTGTGCTTGTAGCGATCCCAAAGTCCAGGTCTGTGCTTCTACAGGTGTGAGAAAGCTTGAAAAAACCGTAGCGAGAACGACCAGTAAAGATATTTTTCTCTTCATCGTAGTTGGACCATCAACGCTTCTACCGCGAGTAAGGGCGCAGCATTTCGCGAGAGGTTGGTCCGCGTCTTCATGATTGCCTCTAATTTCTTCAGCGTTGCTTCTGCACTCGTATTGCTTGCCACAATCTTAATCTCTCGCTCCATATCGCTGTTGATGAGTTCCCCCGACTGTTCAAGGTTCGAGGTTGTTTGAATGAGAAGTACATCCCGAAAGAAGGTTGCGATATCCAAAAGCGCGCGGTCAAGGTAATCGCGGACCATTCTGGTTTGACGAGATTTCTGCTCTTTCTCTAACTCTTTAACGGCCTTGGTGCCGCCCTGAACCACACGGCTACCCTGCTGACCCCACGCCTCTTTCAGCGCAGCGGTCTCTACATCGTTACGTAGAGTGGCGTCGGCTTCCGCTTCACGCTTTGCCGCATCGACAAGTGCTCCCGCGCATTTAAATGCTGAGGCAATATCTGTGATGGTGAGAGGTAATTTCAAGATATCGGTACGGCGGGTTCTGGCCTCTGGGTTCTTCGCCAAGTACCGTGCGCGTCCAATATGACCTTGGGAAGCCTTGGCGGAGAGCTCGGCAACCTCTTGCAGATAACCTTCTGAACGAAGCAGGGCGCTCACGGCATCTACCGAAGGGGTGCGAAGTGTGACATTGCGGGTGCGAGATCGAATAGTTGGAAGGACATCAGTAAGCGTTGGGGCACAAAGCAGCCAGACAGTGCGAAGCCCTGGCTCTTCAATCGCTTTAAGTAAGGCATTTGCCGCGGATTCGGTGAGGCGATCAGCATCTTCAATGATGACCACTCTGTATTGCGCAACTGATGGTGTCCAGGATGCTCGCGTAATTAATTCGCGGACTTCATCGATCTTGATAGATAAGCCTTCGGTGCGCACTAACTCCACATCTGCGTGGGTGCCCTTTAAGGCCGTAGTGCAATTGATGCAGTTGTTGCATCCCGATTCGGGGCAGAGAAGCGCCGCTGCAAAGGCGAGAGCAGTATTGCTGCGACCCGATCCTGGAGGCCCGGTAAATAACCAGGCATGAGTCATATCTTGTGACTCATCCTCATTATTTTTTGCCGCGGCTGTTGCGCTTGTAAGAATGTTTATCGCTTCATTCTGATCTACAAGTGAATCAAAGACCGACATAGCTACTTCTTGGATTTTTCGCGATTAATCTTCAAATGAGGAAGTGTGGAAACTCGCTCTTGAATTTGTGCACTGATTACTTCAATATCTTGAGTGGCATTGACGACGAAGTACCGCTCAGGATCAAGATTTGCGAGATTAAGAAATTCCCTACGTACTCTCTCGTGGAAAGCGAGAGGTTCTTGTTCTAAACGATCAATGCTCTCGAGACGGCTCAAACCAATCTCGGCGGGTAGATCCATAATGATCGTCAGATTAGGGGTCAACGACTCCGTTGCCCAACGCGAAATTCTTGCAACTTCATTGGGTTGTAGAACGCGTCCGGCGCCCTGGTAGGCAATCGATGAATCTAAGTATCGATCGGTAATCACAATTTCACCGCGATCTAGCGCCGGACGAATAATCGTATGTACGTGGTTAGCTCTATCGGCAGCGTATAGAAGGGCTTCGGCTCGAGGAGAGATCTCGCCAGTTTTAGGATCTAAGAGGATCTTGCGCAATTGCTTGCCAAGTACGGTTCCACCTGGTTCGCGGGTGACAACAACCTCTTCACCCACGCCCTCTAAATACTTCTTTAACAATTGAGTTTGGGTTGATTTACCAGAACCCTCGCCACCTTCAAATGCAATAAATATTCCCTTATGGGAGTGGCCAGTAATTGCACCTAATTCACCGCGGAGGGCCGCCATGATGTCAGAGAAAAATGAGACGTTTGGACGATCTTTCATTCTCTTATAGGAAATGATTCCAACAATTAATCCGATTAGGCCCGCACCAAACATCGTGAATTCTGCTCCGCTGTAGTGCAGATGGATGTTGTCTACTGTGAACTCATGTCTTCCAATGGATGCTGCGATGATCGGTGCGATCGCCAAGACCAAAATGAGTGAGATACGAATGAGTGATTGCACGAAGGCGAAAGTTCTTCCTCGTACATCATCTTCTACCTCCATCCCTAAGAGGGTTTGACCAGTAACTAAAGAGAGGCCGGCGAATGCCCCAACAAAGACCGTCATCAAGATAGCTAAGACGAGGTTGGTTGAAAGGGCGAGTATCGCCAAGAACATAGAAGAGGCCGTGAGTGAAATTCCAAAAATACGTCTTCTAGAAAATTGTCCAAATAATTTTGGACCGAGCCAAGCACCAAGGGCTAAACCTGAAAATACGGAGGCAAAGAGGATTCCATATGCTGAATCTCCAGCATTGAGATCGCCGGCAAAAGTTCTAGCCAGACCAAAGACGGCGCCGGCCGCAAAGAATGCACCGAGCATTCCTAAGATCAATCCACTTACAACTTTTGATTGCGATACAAATCTAAATCCATCGATAAGTGATTTTCCGAGATTGTCATTTACCGCGCTCTTCGAAGCAGCTCCCTTAGGAATTGTTTGTAGTTGATACACAATCCAAGCGGTGTACAGAAATGAGATCGCATCAATATAGAGCGCTAAATCTGCCGCAGATGAATAGCGTGGATTACTTCCCGAGGTAAAGGTCTTCGCGATCAAAGCGAGGAATGTAAATGCGATAGCAGCTACTGGTGCGCTGCCGTAGCTGGCGAGCAGAGTCATCTGATTTGCGGATTCCAATTTATCTTTTGGAACCAAGTTGGGGACCGAGGCTTCTTTTGCCGGAGACCAGAAGAGGGTCACGGCTTCCACGATCACAGTCG